>Ga0315900_10007728_pt1 | contig 14018 bp, 16 predicted proteins | sample LakEriMetagenome_FD_203521 | JGI IMG/M metagenome (GOLD analysis project Ga0315900, IMG submission 203521) | Freshwater fungal communities from buoy surface, Lake Erie, Ohio, United States - Buoy 12 MA114 | ecosystem: Environmental > Aquatic > Freshwater > Lake > Lake biofilm | place: USA: Lake...
CAAATTTAGGTAAATAGTGCTTGACATTTGGTTGGGGTTATGATATAATATAGATAAGCCCAGGTTCTCCTCCCTTCCTGGGCCTTTTTAATTATGAGGAAGGCTACGCCTTAAGTAAAGGATTAACAATGACTGAAGATAATAACTATACTGGTTTGGACACCGCTCTCTTACTAGGTAGATCAATCCTTAAAGATAACCTAGACTTAAATACTCGTACAATATATTTTACCGGGAATATTACTCCTAGGTCAGCTGATAGATTAATTAAATCAATACATTATCTATCTGGGTTACATGACGATCCGATAACTATTCAAATTACTTCAGGTGGTGGCGATGTATACTCTGGGCTTGCTATTATCGATGCCATAAATACAGCTAAGTGTGATATCTATATCAGAGCAATAGGATTGAATGCATCTATGGCAATACCTATTATAGCTTCGGGCGCCCAAAGAATTGCTACTGAGAATGCAATCTTCATGTACCATGGTGCAAGTGCTGGACTTCCTTATGATAAGTTACCTTCAATTGAATCAGATATTAAACATATTAAGAAGTTAAACTCAAGATTAGATAGGCTTATGGCTAAATACACAAATAAGCCATACATCTTTTGGAATAAGATTGGTAAACACATGGATCATTTCTTTGATGCGGAAGAGGCTATGGAGTATGGGTTAGTTGATACTATTGAAAAAGGTATATGGGCTGATGGAGATGACTCATGACTAAGAAAGAGTTAAATGAGCTCCAACGCACATGGTACACCAAGCTTAGGGAAGAAGGGTTTAGAGATATTGAACGCTATGCCCTTTATACGACCAAGACATCTCAATTGCCCAAGATCATGTTAAATCATTCAAGACGACCTAATGAATCAACCACGGAGGTATTTGGACGGTTAGAAGAGACAGGCGAATGGATTCGTGTTATAGGAATTTATGCTCATCACAATCCTGACCTATCGGATGACTTAAGAGAGATTCTTATTACTATATCGGATACCGGTAATATTTCTTATGCTTGTGGATATGATGAACTTAAAAGACAAATGATTACAAGATACTTTAGAGCTAATAAAGCTAAGATGCTAAAATTCGTGAATGGTCTTACGGAAAGTGATAGGGCAGAGTATTAACAATAGTATAGTTGTTTGATAACCAAAGGTATACATTTCCCCTCTAGCCTCACATCTTACGACTATACCATTATTAGTATTAATCAACAAGGAGTAATTATGGGTGTAACATACTGCAAAAGACTTAACAAGTGGAAAGCTCAAGTAAAAGTTCAAGGTAAAACAATCAGTTTAGGGTATTATGAAAGTTGGGACAATGCTTATGATGCCTATGTAAATGCTGATAAAACGATGTTAAAATTAGCATTAGTTAATCAGGAGCCATCATGACTGACGATCCTAAACGAATAGAAATTAAAAATATTGATGGTAAAAAGACTATCCTAGTACAACGCTCTGCTATTAAAGGCAAAGTGTCATCTGCTGATTTGTTAAATACCATATTAGTTGCGTCTAAGTTACAAGTAGAATATTTAATTGAGAAATTATCTAGAGGCGCTCCATTAGATCCAGGAGAAGTTAAAATGTTAAAAGAACTATCTGAAATTGCTAAAATCGAGCCAAATGTGCCATTAGAAACCCAACCTAGACAAGATGCAATTGAAACTGAAGCATTAACACAAATCAAATCAACACTATATCAAGCGTTGGTTGAGGGGAGTAAGAAGGTATGAGCGAAGCGAATAAACAAAGCATGACAAGACAAAGCCTTATAGATTTAGTAAGTGTAAGAGAATTAGAAGTTGGAGATGTAAATTTTATATTAGACTCATCAATACAATGTCTTAGACGATATACCGAGTCAGTAAGTATGGGTATGGGGTTGGTTGAATCAGTACAATATCTTGAAACTACTATTCTTTATGCTTTACAACGAATGGGTTATAGTATTTTTATAGCATGTGAAGCTGAGGAAAGCAATAATATTGTTGGATATATTGTAGCAGATACAACTAAAAATCATATCTATCTTCAATACACCAAATATGCTTTTAGAGGTATGGGAATACAAAAAGATATATTATTGCCGTTGGTTGTAGATCCAACTAAACCATTAACATATAACTGGCCTACTAAAGCCGTGTTAAAGTTAGTTAAGCAACAAAAAGCCAAGGTGGCTAAAGTTACAGAATTAGATATGATAACCAGACTAGAAGCTGGCGACGCCAGAGAAGGAGTTTAATCATGAAATTAAAAAGAGTTGTGTTAAGAGGTAGTGCATCTTCCTTAAATTACAAGGCTTCTTTCGAAGCACCGGAATATGAGTTAGAGCTTTTTGATACCTATGTGTTAATAAATAAAACAGTTATTATACCTATGGCTCACATTATTGAGGCTGTAACTATGCCTGAAGGTGTTCAATTGAAAGAACCACATAAGTTAGATACACCAGTTAAGCCCCCTAAAAAGGTAAAAGAATAACAACACAAAAAGTGGTACAAAAGTGTGACAACTACAATCGATAAATTATATAAAAACTATCCACTTTACCGAGAGTTATTTCATCAACAGTTGTTGGTTGCATTAGCTCCAAATCGGTTTGTGGCAGCTATTTGTAGTCGTCGAGCAGGTAAAACTACAGTTGTTGCAGTTAAAGCTCTACAAGAACTATTAAACTATCCAAACTCTATAGGCTACTATCTTGCTTTGACTGATAAAAGTGTAGAATCTATATTAATGCCCATTATCAGGCCACTCGTTATGAAATATAAAATACCTTGTAAAATTAACTCAGATGAGGTTATATTTGATAATGGGAGCAAGCTGCTTATAGGTGGAGCTAATCATATTAATAAGATAGAGTCATTTCGAGGATTAAAGTTACGATTCTGTATAATTGATGAGGCCGCATCATTTCGAGATGAGATTCTAGACTATTTGATAGATGAAATTATAGGGCCTGCATTGTCTGACTTACAAGGTCAATTAATGTTGGTTGGAACTCCTGCTTCTCATTGCTCTGGAATGTTTTATGATGTAACCACCAAGAATGAAGGTAATAGTTGGAGTGTTCATCGTTGGACATCATTAGATAACCCATTTATGGCTGAAGTAGCATTAAAAGAACGCCAACACTTTCTTAATCGTAAACAATGTGATGAGTCTAACCCAAAATATCGTAGAGAGTATTTAGGTGAATGGTGTCAAGATTCTGATTCTAAACTAGTAAAACATTTTCAGTTGGTTGATAAGCCAATATATGTGAAAGACGATTGGAGAACAGTAATTGGTATTGACTTTGGATTTAATGATAAAACAGTAATAAGTGTAATAGGTTGGAGATACAATAATCCTATAGCCTATGTACTTGAAACTGTGGGATTACAATATGCCGGGACATCTAAAATAGCTGCTGAACTACAACGAGTAAAACAACAATACAATCCTATTTCAGTGGTTGGGGACCCAGCAGGATCATCTAAAATTATTATGCAAGAGTTTAGTGAGAAATATAAAATACATATGGAATCAGCTCAAAAGACAAATAAAGCTCACTATATTGAGATCTTAGATGATGCACTGTTAAATGGAGACCTTAAAATATGTAACAACAATAAAGAGTTGGTTGAAGAGTTAAAAGTGCTTGTATGGAATGAGGACCGATCACGTGAGAGAGAAGGACAAGCCTGTGACTTTTTTGATGCAACACTATATAGTTACCGAGCTGCTAGGGCGTTTTTGGAGAAAGTACCCATTCCTTCTAAACCTAAGACAGGTGATGACATTGCAAGAGAAATGGAGCAAATGTTAATAGATCGACATACACAACCAGAAGACGACGCAATATTTCAAACCATTATAGATAATTTTTAAGGAAACCATATGACAGTATTTGATAATTTAGCCGGGCATCCTGATTGGGCCGAAGCAAGTGATAAAGGCGTTTGTGACTCAATCTTTGCTCAGATAAATGATTTTGATAGATCAACTATAAATAATCTTAATAGCTCAGGTATGACTGGTTTACGTCAATATACTCAAAGAGACTATCAATCATTATATTCTCTTACTCAATTCGGTAGTTTAGATCTTAACACTCAATTGTCCATATCCCCAACAACCCTTAAAACTTCTTTTAACCTAACTGCGATTATTATAGATACATTGACAGCTAAATTAGCTAGTTTGTCTGTTACTCCTCAAGCTGTGACAAATAAAGGCAATACTAAAGGCCGTAAGCTTGCAGAAGATTTAAACTATCTATTAAAAGGCCTATTCCATAAACACCGCCTTTCTCATTTAATTCAACTAGCTTTTAGAGATGCTATGATTAAACGTGTAGGATATCTTAAAGTTATACATGATGAAAAAAATGGTGTCAAGATAGAAAGAATTAGTTCTGATGAAATTATTATAGATCAATCAGACGGCTATTATAACGATCCATATAAAATGATACATCGTAAGGCTGTTCCTATTCAAGTATTAGAAAAACTATATCCAGAACATAAACAACTTATTAGACAGTCTGATATTAAACAAATTCAAATGGGAAATATGAAAGACTATACCTCATGTGTGATAATTGCAGAAGCATATTGCAAAAATACATATAAGGATAAAGGTCGTCATGTTATCTGTGTTTCTGCTGGTGTAATCTTAGATGAAGAGTGGGATAAAGACTATTTACCAGTTGTTAAGATTGATTATAATGAACCAGTTGTTGGTTGGTTAGGAAATAGTGTTGTAGATGAGCTACTACCATTACAGATGGAAATTGACCGCATTCTTGTTTCTATGCAAGCGATATTAAAGATTATGAGTGTTCCAACTTGGTTGGTTGACAGTAATGCTCAAATGAATAAGCAACACCGCACTAATAAGATTGGACTTATTTGGGAAGGTGACTTTAAAAATGGTATTGTACCAATTCTCCATAATGGTGCTGCATTACCTCCTGAATTACGTCAAACACTTGAATTTCTTATACAACAAGGATACGCTAGAGCCGGTCTAACTCCGATGGATACTCAAGGTATGCAAAAGACAGGATCTGGTAACCAATCTGGCGAAGCACTTAAAACTATGGTGGATATTAAAAGTGAAAGATGGCAAATGCTTCAATCTAACTTTGAGGCTAAACATATTGAACTTGCTAATATTATATTACGTGAGCTTCAAGGAACTAAAATAAAAGTTTCAGCGCTTGATAGAAATATCGGATTAAGAGAAATATCTACTAAAGTTATTCCTAAAACACATGAATCTTATGTATTGCGTATGTATCCCGTATCTGCACTTCCTGATAGTATTCCAGATTTAATTGACAGTGTGTCTCAAATGTTACAATTAGGAGTTATTCAACCATCTCAAGTACCGGAACTATTTAATATGCCCGATATTGACGCTAAAACCTCTATACAAATTGCACCACAAAAGCTAATTGATAAGCAAATAGACGAAATGTTAGATACATTAGTTTATAGATCTCCTGAACCATATCACGATATTAACTATGCTCAAATGGCTGCAATGCAACAATATAACTTCTTACAGCTAAATGAGGGATCTGAAGAACAATTAGCATTATTACGGAGGTATATAAACGATGTAAAACAATTACTTGCTCAAGTTCCACCACCACCGGCACCGATGCCACCAACTAAATAAACTCGCTAACCCGGGTTAAGGAGAGGGCTTTGCCCTAGAAAAGGACACACACATGACTGAAGAAATTACTATGCCTGAAACAGTTTCAGAGCCAACCAACGAACAGTTAGGCAATCTTAAGGAAGCTATTAAATCTCATACAGAATCTGTAGAATCTAAGGCGGAAGCCTTTGCTAAGATTAGTAAACAAGAGAAATTCTTAAGAGCCGAAAGAGCTAAAATTGAAGAAGCTCGTAGGGCGTTTGATGCTGAGAAACAAAAAGCGGAAAGCTACAATAGATTATCATCTGCTAAAGATCCATTTGAAATTTTAGAGCATTTTGGTATTACTTATGAGCAACTATTAGAGGCAGATCAAAAACGTGCAAATCCAATTGATCCTACTGTTAAAAAAGCATTGGATAAAGTTCAAGAATTAGAAAATCGCCTTAAAGCTAAAGAAGAAGAAGCTATTCAAGAGCGGAGAACCAAAGCAGAAATGCAATTACGTGCAGAGATTACTAAAACTATTAAAGAACAAGATTACGATATTATTGAGCTTGCAGGTGCAGAGCAATCCGTAATTGATTATATGGAAGAAATCTACAATCAAACCGGTAAAGTTATTCCAGCTCAAGAAGCATGTGATGCTGTCACAAATGCGTTGGTTGAACAATACCAAAAAGTAAGTAAATCAAAACGTTTACAACCTAAAGTAGAGCAACCTAAAGTGGAAATGCCAAAAGAACCTACTAAAACACTTACTAATAAGATGACACAATCATCTACTAAATCTTCAGCACCTATGACTGAGCAAGAGCGTATTAAAGCTGCATTGGCTTTGATGCCTTAACCAATTGTTCTAGAGTTATTAGATAGAGTCGGGACAAACTATCTTAAAAGCATAATACTTCCCAAAGTGTTGTGGGTACGGGCATAGGGAAAATCTTTTTTTAACCTAGGCAATAACGCCTATAACTTATTTATTGAGGATATTATGACTCTCGACATTGCCAGTTTTCAACCGATGTTGAAACAACTCTACCCAGATGAAGCAATTCGTCAAATGGGATACCTTTCTAACCCTTTTTATGCTTTAGTAGCTAAAGACACTGACTTTGTTGGTGAAGTTTCTAAAGAACCAATTGTGGTTTCCGCTGTTCAAAACCGTTCAGCTACTTTTAGTACTGCAAATACTTCAGCTACTAACTCAATTACTCGTGCTTTCTTATTAAGCCGTGTTCAAAACTATTCAAATGCCTATATTGCAAATGAAATTCTTTTAGCTTCTATGTCAGATAAAGGCGCATTTTTACAAGCACTTAAATTTGAAATAGATAAAGCACTTTTTTCGTTAACTAAATCTATTGCTACTCAATTATTCCGTGCAGGTACAGGTACTGTTGCTCGTATTGCTTCTACTGCTACTATTAACTCCGCTGTAACTATGGTTGTTTTAGAGAGACCAGAAGATATTGTTAACATTGAATATGGTATGAACCTTGCATTTTCTGCAACTGATGGTGGTGCTGCTAGAGCTTATGCTTCTACAGGCGCTTATGTAGTTTCTGTTGACCGTCAAGCTGGATCTTTTCTATGTTCTGCTACTTTTGGTGGAGCTGCTGCTGCTTTAACTTCTTTAATTACTGGCGTTGCAGTTAGTGACTATATTTACCAATCTGCTGGGGATATTAACAAAACTATTAGTGGTTTACAAGCATTCCTTCCTGGATCTGCTGTTACTTCTACTTCTTTCTTTGGCGTTGACCGTACTATTGATAAGACTCGTCTTGCTGGTATTACTTTAGATGCTTCTAGCTACTCTATTGACGAAGCTTTAATTCAAGGTTCTAACTTAGTTGCTCGTGAAGGTGGCCGTCCTGACTATGTATTTATGAGTTTCAAAGATTTCTCTAATCTTGTAACTACTTTAGGTGCTAAACAACAATATATACAACACACTAATGTTGATGTTAAAGATCCCGGTGTAAGTGTTGGTTATAGTGGTGTTAAAATAATTGGTGCTACTGGTCCTATGACTGTTGTACCTGATGTTAACTGCCCAGTTGGTAAAGCATTCGTTCTTCAAATGGATACTTGGAAACTTAAATCCCTTGGTGAGCCTGCTCGTTTATTTGATGGTGACTCTTTAACAGTTATTCGTGACCCAAGTGGTGACAACGTAATTGTTCGTTGTGTTTCCTATGCTCAATTAAGCTGCCGCGCTCCTGGTTGGAATGCAGTTGTAACTCTACCCTCCTAATAACTAACGGGCCTTCTCTAACATTGTAGTTAGGTTGGCCCTTTACCCTGGCTTTGCCAGAGAAACGAGATTTTTATGGCTTCGCGGCTATTAAAACAATTTCAATATTCGTTAGAAGATCGGGTAACAAGTATATTTGCTAACATTCCAATTGGTGCTTCAGGCGCTGTCGGAACTCTTGATCCAGTTAAAAATCAAGGCATTTTGAGTGTTACTCGCAACAGTACAGGTAAATATACTATTGTACTTGGTGCTTCTTCTTTATCCAAAATAGATTACTATAAAAGATTACTTTCATTAGATGTGACTGTATTACAATCTGGAATTCCTACAACTCTTGATGTTTCGGTAGATACCGATTCTGTTGCTTCTGCTGGTTCTGTTGTAATTCAATTTAGCGGTCCAACTAACGCTTCAACTACTACTCCTATTGCTGCAGATCCAAATAACGGCGCTGTATTACTTCTACATATTCGCGTAAAGGGCTAAATCTATGAAATTAGATGGTAAAGCCCTTGCCGCTGCCATGTTAGCTAAGTCTAAAGATTCTGATGAAGACAGAATGGAAGACCTTACAGAAGAGTCTATGGAAATGGACCTAATGAAAGACATGATGATGGCAATAAAAGAAGAACGAGCTGAAGTACTTTACAGTGCTTTATGTCGCATGATTGACATGCATTTAAATCATCCAAAAGAGAAGAAAGAAGACTAAGATGCTTATAACCATACAAACAATAACGGATTCAGCTATTGACCTTGCAGATATGCGTCGCTCTGCATTTATTGATCAGTCAGGTACAGCAAGTTCAGAGTTAATTCGTTATGTTAATATGGCTTATAAAGACGTCTACCAACAAATTGTGCAATCCAAAGAAAATTATTTTGCACAGCCGTATGCTTTTAATCTTGTAGGTGCTCAAGGTACTTACACTTTACCTACTGATTTCTATAAACTAAATGGTGTAGATTTAGCTTTAGACAATTCCAATACTCGTTTTATTACACTTTCTCCTGCTATGTTTAAAGATAGAAATAAGTATAAATCATCCATTAACGCACTTACTGCCCCCTATGGTCAAGTATTTCGTTATTTACTTATCAAAGACACGATCCAATTTATTCCTGTTCCTACATCTGCTTTTCAAGTCATTGTTTGGTACACTCCTGAGCCCGCAACAATTACTTCATTATCAGATACTGTAACACTTCCGCCAGGTTGTGACGAATATATGTCACTTTACATTGGTGCCATGATGAAGGCCAAGGAAGAATCAGATCCCTCAGCTTTAGATTTTAAACGAAATCAAGTTCTTTTACAACTAAAAAGTTCATTACGAGAAAGAGACACCGGATCTGCTAATTATGTAGTGGATGAGGAATCTATTAATCTAGGAGCTATACTACCATTTAGAGGGTTTTATTAATGCTTCCTTACACCCAAGTTAATGCAACTACTCGTGAAACTCAAGAGTTAAACAACAACGTATCTAGAGTATTTAGTTCTTTATATGGTAATCCTCTTTTAAATCAATTAACTATTGTCAAGAATGTGGAATTTGTAAATGGAGTAGACAACCCAATACAACACAAATTAAATAAAAATGTTACGGGGTATGTTATCATTAAAGCTAATGCCGCTGTCCACGTGTTTACTTCTCCTACTACTAATCCAATACCCACAGCTTCTATTATTTTAAGGTCCAATGCAGATGCTACTGTAGATCTTTTATTTTTTTAAGGAAAACAAATGACAACCACAACCCCAAATATGAATCTTGTATTGCCAGATGTTTTACTAACTTCTGGGCCTGAATACGCTAACTTAATAAACGCTGCTCAATCAGTAATTGATGCACATGATCACAGTTCTGGTAATGGGGTTAGAATTACACCCGCTGGCCTTAATATTTCTAGTGATTTAAGCTTTCAACAAACAAGTAATGCCACTAATCTTCGCACATTGCGGTTTTATAACAATTCTTCCATTACTATAGGAGCTGCAGATAAAGGTTGTTTCTATGTTCTTAATAATGAGTTATATTTTATTGATGGGGCTGGGAACAGTTTACAACTTACTCTTGGTGGGGCTATTAACCTTAGTGGTACTGTTTCCCTTATTAATATTAAAGATACAAACTTTACTATTCAACATGCTGGGGATACTACTAAACAAGCAAAATTTGATGTATCGGCTATACCTGCTAGCACTACACGTACATTTTCAATACCCGATTCTGGAGCAAATGATACCCTGGTTACTCAAGCAGCTACTCAAACTCTTACTAATAAAACATTAAGCGGTAATATAGCTACCAACCTTGTAAGCGGAGCAGCTACAATTACTTTACCAACAGTTACGAGCACACTCGCTACATTAGCAGGTACCGAAACATTTACTAATAAAACTATTACGGGTAATACCGCGGCAAACCTTAAACCAGATGGAGTAGCTGTATTAACTTTACCTGCGGTAACGGATACTGTAGCTACCCTTACTTCAACCCAAACCCTTACAAACAAAACATTGTCCGGCAACATTGCAACAAACTTAGTAAGTGGCGCAGCTACAATAACTTTACCTACAACTACTGGTACTTTAGCTACTTTAGCAAATGCAGAAACCTTAACAAATAAAACTTTAGGCCAAACTGTAGTAAATAGTGGAAATGCTATTCGGTTTAATAATGCTAGTGATACTTTTTATACTACATTAAAAGGTGGAGCTGTAGCGGCTAATGATGTTATTATTACTCTACCTATTACTACTCCTTCTGCCGGCCAATTCCTTCAATCTACGGATACCTCAGGAACTTTAACTTGGGGCAACCCATCTAATACTTTAGCTATTGTTGCTGCAAATGATAGTAATAAAATCTTTACAAATGCAGATGGTAGATATCAATTATGTACCCCCACGGCAGCTCGCACATACACTCTACCAACTACAAGCATTCCTCAGGGAGATATTTGGACATTTAATAATGCGTCTAACTTTAGAATCCAAATAAATGCGTCAGGGGGTGCGTTGGTGGGATTCATTTACCCTGGTTCCAAAACAACTTTTGTCTCAAAAATAGCAACACCAACTGGGGCTGCAGATTGGCAAGCAATTTGGAACAGCGCAGGCTATATAAGGGGAATGTTAAATGGTTCTGCTCCATCTGCTGGAGCCCTAGGTGAACAACTTGTATCTACTGTTACAACAGCTACTAACTATGCAGCATCTCTAACAACATTCAATGCTACATCTCTTGCATTGTCCGCTGGCGTGTGGGAAATTACTTATCAATTGACTACAATTATTAACGGATCAACACCAAGTGGTGGATATGAAATGGCCATTAGCGCTAACAGTGCGAGCTATACAGGAACTACATTAGGAGATAGTCGTGTAGGTGTTCTTACTCCACAAACTTTAACTAACTCCACCACTACTATTGCAGCATGGCGTTTAGTACTATCTTCTGCAGCTACCTACTATGCTATTGCTTCAGGAACCTACTCAGCAGGTACTCCACAATATGTGTGTAGATTTAAAGCAGTGAGGACAGCATAATGCATATAATTAGACAATATTTTACTGAATATAAAGACCCTTCTACAGGGGAAATACAAACAAATGTCTGGCTTATATCTGCTAAATGTTCTACACTAGTAGATGCACTAGCACAATTACAAAGATTTATTGATACAGGAATTTTACCTGAAAATTTACAACTAACAATCGAGGAATAATATGCCATTAAATAAACAGGTTGTGAATATACCTTTTAAAGGTCTTCAAACTAAAATAGACCCAAAAATGGCACCTATTGGTACATACGAAACTGTAGATAATTTTGTAATGTCTCAATATCCACAGCTTGTTAAAAGAGATGGTCTTCAAACTATTGGTGAAACAACCACCCCGTCTGAAATTCAAACTAACTATACTTATGGTGAAGAAGTTGGGTTAATAACCACTTCTGGGCTCTATTCATATAGTCCGTCATTAGATAGTTTTCAATTAAAAGGTAATACCTCTTCTCCAGTTATTACTTCTTATTCCGTTATAGCAAACACTTACACTCAAAGTAACTGTACTTCTGCTTTGACTACAAACAACTTGTTAGCAACTATTTGGGAAGACTCCAGAGGTGGAATTAGACTATCTATAAAAGATGTGATAAGTGGTACGTTTCTTGTTTCTGATTACCAATTAGCTGCTCTTGGCTCCCGTCCTAAAGTATTATCAATTGGCGAAAAAATAATATTTTCATGGATTGAGGAAAGCACTACTTCTCTTAAAATTCAACAATATAATGCTACATTAAATAGTTTTTATACTGCAGTTACAATGACTACAAATACAGGCACTTCCTATTGCTATGATATTGCGGATTGTATTGATCAGTGTTTGGTTGTGTACGCAGAAAATGTTGCATCCCCCAACGCATTTGTAGGGGCGTATTATAATGTAAATACTCAAACTATTGGAGCACCTATCAATGGCCTACCTTCTCCAGCTAGTTTAAATTTTACTTTTTTATTATCAGGAACTAGGACAATTTCTATTGCGGTCGATACAGCTACAAAACAAAAATTTAGTATTGTTGCGCATGTGACCACTCGCAGGGCCTATATAAAATCTTTTAATAACTTGTTTGTAGCATTGGGAGCAGAAACTGAAATTACAAGTTCCCCAACTACAGATCCTCCTGTTGCAATAACATCTTGTTTAGACCCCGACAATAATTTATATGTTTTTTATTCCACAAAAGCAACCGAATCACATACTTTTCAAGCTAAAATAAGTGGCGTATTTACAACTCCTACAATTGTGTATAATAGGGCGTTTATACATCAAATGGGATTATCATCAACAGCTATTTATTACAATAACAATGCCTATGTAATATTAGGTTATGATAGTACATTACAAGCAACTTATTTTGGATTAAGAGATGATGGAGCTTGTTTTGCTCGACTATATGCAACTATTGCTGGTGGAAATATAACTAAATTTAATTGCCTTTCTCGGTTTAACTTAGCGTCATATCAAGAAAATACATATGTTGTTGCTCTACTTCAAAAAACTAGAATTGTAGCAAGTGCCGGCTCATATTTTACTACAACTTCAGTGTTTAGTGAACAAATTTATTTTACTCCTACTAATATTGACCATGATTTGGCTGGAAATGTAATGAACTTTGCAGGAGGATATTTAAAACAATATGATGGAGCTAATACAGTATTTGAACATGGGTTTCATCTATATCCAGAAGCCCCTGGTTTAGTACAAAGTCATACGGGTGGATCAATATCTCCTGCGGGAAATTACAGCTATATTGTATGTTGGGAATGGAGAGATAATTATGGACAATTACATCGTTCAACTCCTTCAAACCCCACAACTATAACATTAACAGGAACAAATGATACAATTACAGTAACTGTAAAACCATTGCCCTTAACAAATAAACAAACAAGATTTCAGGATGCTAGGTCTCCTGTAATTATGGCGGTATATAGAACTCAAAATGCTGGTACAGTTTATTACAGAGTAAATCAATTAGAGTCACAATACATTTATAATGACTCTACTGCAACTACCTTAACCTTTGTTGATACTTTTGCGGATGCTACAATAGGCGCTAACTCTACTTTATACACTACAGGAGGAGTTTTAAATAATGTGGCTACTCCTTCTGCTAATCTTTTAGCGGTATGTAAAAACGTTGCAGTTATTGCAGGTATCGACACTTATCCTAATCAAGTTTTTTATTCTAAACCTATTCAACCAGGTATAGCCATTGAATTTTCCAACGAATTATCTTTTATAGTAGATAGTTTAGGAGGAAGAATAACAGCTATTGCAGCTATGGATGATAAAGTACTAATATTTAAAAAATCTTTAATATATTATGTATCCGGTCAATTTCCGGATTCATTAGCAAATGGCGCAGCCCCCCTACCATTATTAGTATCGTCTGACTGTGGATGTGAAAACCCACAATCTATTGTTTTAACTGGCTTAGGTATTATGTTTCAATCTCCTAAAGGAATTTATCTTGTAGACAGACAATTAAATGTATCTTA
>Ga0315900_10007729_pt1 | contig 14016 bp, 13 predicted proteins | sample LakEriMetagenome_FD_203521 | JGI IMG/M metagenome (GOLD analysis project Ga0315900, IMG submission 203521) | Freshwater fungal communities from buoy surface, Lake Erie, Ohio, United States - Buoy 12 MA114 | ecosystem: Environmental > Aquatic > Freshwater > Lake > Lake biofilm | place: USA: Lake...
GGCGTCGCGACGACCCGACCAGCGCGGGCCCGCTCACCGCCTGCGATGCGGCGCACCCCGCGCATCGCCTCGTAGTAGATGCTGCGCTCGCCGCCGACGAGCGTGTCGGAGGGACGCGCCGCGGACGGGGCGGACGGCGGAGGAGGTACCGGGGCCGGTTGGGCGGCGGGTGCAGGCACGTGCTTCGCCGACTTCGGCGACAGCGAGGGCGCAGGTGACTTCGCTGGCGAGGGCTTCGGCCCAAGGGTCACGCCCTTCAACGCCGCGCCGAGCGAGGTGGATACCTTCGGGGGCGGCTTGGGCCGCGGAGCCTCGTCTTCGTCGCGCCGACGCTTGGTCACGGGCAGAGCGTCGTGCAGGCTGGATGTGCGGGCAAGCGGTCCGCGCGCAGAACCCAGTCGTGCCGCATCGTGGCCTCTGCGGACCCATTCTGGACGCCGAGCGCGGCACTCGCGTAGCCTGCGAGGGTGATGTCAGCGGCCCACTGCGCCTGCCCGCCGCGCAGTCAATTCGAGGATCGTCGGCTCGCCGGGCTCGTCGGATGACCAAGCAGCTGATCGTGGTCGGTGGTGGAGAGCACGCGGCGGTGGTCGCCGAGACGGTGCGCGCGCACGGCCTGTGGGAACTGCTCGGGTTCGTCGATCCGCGGCCGGGCGAAGAGCGGGCCGCGCGGATCGGGGCACCCTACCTCGGTGGCGACGACGCGCTCGCCCGCTGGCCCGAAGCGGAGCTCGTCCTCGGCACCGGCGCGGTGAAGGTCTCTCCGCTCCGTGCCGGGATCGTCGATCGCCTGCCCCACCGACGCTGGGCGAGCCCGATCCATCCTCGGGCCTACGTGGCTTCGTCCGCGCGCATCGGCGCCGGGGCGGTGGTGATGGCGGGCGCGCTCGTTCAGGCCGGGGCGCGGGTAGGCGCCCACGCGGTGATCAACACCGGCGCGGTGGTGGAGCACGACACCGTCGTCGGTGACCTGGTGCAGGTTGGCCCCGGGGCCGTGCTCGGGGGCGGCGTGCGCATCGGACCAGGCTCCTTCGTCGGGCTCGGCGCGCGGATCCGCGACCATGTCGAGATCGGCGCCGAGGCGATGATCGCGATGGGCGCGGTCGTCGTCCGGGATGTGGCGGAGGGGAGCACGGTGATGGGCGTGCCTGCGAGGAGGACGAGATGAGCCGGGTGCTGACGGACCTGACCGTGCCGCCCGAGGCGAGCCTGCGGCAGGCGCTCTCGGCCATCGATCGGGGCGCGATCGAGGTGGTCTTCGTGCGGGCGCCGAACGGACGCATCGTCGGGACCCTCACCGATGGGGATGTGCGACGAGCGATCCTGCGCGGCGTGCCGCTCGACGTCCCGGCAGTCGAAGGTGCGATGCGGCGCAACTTCACATCGGTCGCTCCCGAGGTGAGCCGCGCGGAGGTTCTCGACCTGATGAGGGCCCGCTCGATCTCCCAGGTCCCGGTGCTCGACGAGCACGGGGCGCTCGTCGGCCTGCACCTGATGAACGAGCTGATCGGTGCGTCGGTGAAGCCGAACTGGGCCGTGATCATGGCGGGCGGTCGGGGCACGCGCCTCTACCCGCTCACCGAGACCATCCCCAAGCCCATGCTCACCGTCGCCGGCCGGCCGATCCTCGAGCGCCTCGTCATGCACCTGGTGGGCTACGGGATCCGCGAGATCTTCCTGTCGATCCACTACCTCGGGGAGATCGTGGAGAAGCACTTCGGGGACGGCTCCGCGTTCGGTTGCCGGATCCGGTACCTTCGCGAGGAGCAGCCGCTCGGGACCGGCGGCGCGCTCTCGCTCCTGCCCGAGCCTCCGCGCCATCCGATCGTGGTGATGAACGGGGACCTCGTGACCCAGGTGAACGTGGACCGGATGCTGGACCACCACCGCGCAGCCGGGCGGGCCATGACGGTGGCGGCCCGTCCCTACCGGGTGGAGATTCCCTTCGGCGTCCTCGACGTCGAGGACAGCCGCGTCGTCGGCCTGCACGAGAAGCCCTCGCACCACATGCTGGTCAACGCGGGCATCTACGTGATCTCGCCGGAGGTCGTGGCGCGCGTCCCCCCCAAGACTGCGGTACCGATGACGGCCCTCGTCGAGCAGTGCCTCGAGAGCGGCTTGCTCGTCGGCACGGAGTTCATCGAAGACGAGTGGATCGACGTCGGCCGGCACGACGAGCTGAAGAAGGCACGGAGCGGCGCATGAACCTCGCAGCAACCCCCGTCCTCGTCACCGGCGCGGACGGCTTCATCGGCAGCCACCTCACCGAGGCGCTGGTGCGCGCCGGCGCCAAGGTCCGGGCGTTCTGCATCTACAACTCCCAGGGCTCGCGCGGCTGGCTCGATCGGATCCCCGCGGAGATCGAGCGGGAGATCGAGTTCCGCCTCGGCGACGTGCGGGACGCGCGCTTCGTCGACGAGGCGGTGCGCGGCACCGAGGTGGTGCTGCACCTCGCGGCGCTGATCGCCATCCCCTACAGCTACCAAGCGGTCGAGTCGTTCGTGGACACGAACGTGCGGGGCACGCTGAACGTGCTCGAGGCCGCGCGGAGGCACGGCGTGCGGCGCCTCGTGCAGACCTCGACGAGCGAGGTGTACGGGACGCCGGCGACGCTGCCGATCCGCGAGACCCATCCGCTGCAGGGCCAGTCGCCTTACGCAGCCTCGAAGATCGCCGCCGACAAGCTCTGCGAGGCCTTCCACTGCTCGTTCGAACTGCCGGTCGTCACGCTGCGGCCCTTCAACACCTTCGGGCCGCGGCAGTCGGCGCGGGCGGTGATCCCCACGATCCTCGAGCAGCTCCTGCGCGGCAAGACCCGCATCGAGCTCGGGAGCCTGGCGCCCCGGCGCGACCTGACCTTCGTCTCCGACACCGTGGACGGCTTCCTGCGGGCAGTGGTCGCCGAGGGCATCGACGGTCGCACCATCCAGCTCGGGACCGGCCGCACCGAGTCGATCCGCGAGGTCTTCGAGGCGGCGTGCCGCGCGGTCGGGGTCGAGGCCACGGTCGAGGAGCGCGGCGAGCGGGTGCGCCCGGGCAAGAGCGAGGTGATGGTGCTGCAGTCCGATCCGGCGCTCGCGCAGGAGCTGCTCGGCTGGTCGGCCGCCGTGTCGCTCGAGGAGGGCCTGGGCCGGACCGCGGCCTGGATGCGCGACGCGCTCGAGCACTACCGCTCGGGCATCTACGTGGTGTGAAGCTCAGCCGAGGCCGAGCTCCTTCTTCGCCGCGTCGAGCTCGGCTTGCGCCGACTCCCAGCCCTCGGTGAGCTCGTCGAGCTTGCCCTGATCGACCTGCAGGCCGTCGAGCAGCGCGTAGCGCTCGGCGTCCGTGAGCGATACCGCGGGATCGCTGAGCCGCGCGTTGCGCTCGGACTGCGCCGCCTCGAGCTTCGCGATGTCGGCCTCGATCGCCGCGACCTTCTTCTCGAGCGGGCCGACCTTCTTGCTCTTCAGCTCGCGCTGCCGCGCCTCTTCGCGCTTCTTCGCCTTCTCCTCGTCGCGGGAGAGGCTCGGCGCGGGCGGCGTCCACGGCTGGGTGCTGACGCTCTTGGCGGGCGGAACGCTCTTCGTCTCGGGCTTGGCAAGGGCACGCTCCTTGGCCTTCTCTTCGCCGCCGCTCAGGCGCTGCCGCTCCCGGGCGAGGTAGTCGTCGAGGCTGCCCACGAACTCCGTGACGGTGCCGTGCTCGACGACCCAGATCTTCGTCGCGAGCCGCCGCACCAGCGAGCGGTTGTGGCTCACGAAGACCATCGTGCCGCCGTACTCGGCGAGCGACTCGGTGAGGCTCTCGCAGGAGTCGAGGTCGAGGTGGTTCGTGGGCTCGTCCAGGAGGAGCAGATTGCCCGGATCGATGAGCAGACGGGCGAGCGTGACGCGCGCCCGCTCCCCGCCGGAGAGCACGGAGATCGGCTTGTCGACGTCGTCGCCGGAGAAGAGGAAGGCCCCGAGCACCGAGCGGATGCGGCTCACCGGCTGCTTGTCGTTCGCGCTCGTCGCCTCTTGCAGCACGGTGCTCCGCGGATGGAGCAGCTCGGTGTGGTGCTGGGCGTAGTAGCCGGGCTTCACCGAGTGCCCGAGCTGGATCGTGCCGCCGCTCGGCGGAAGCTCCGAGGCGATCATCTTGAGCAGCGTGGTCTTGCCCGCGCCGTTCGGACCGATGATGCCGATGCGGTCGCCGCGGTAGATCCCGAGCGAGACGCCGCCGAGTACCTCGCGCGTCCCGTAGCGCTTGTCGACCTTCTCGATCCGTACGACCTCGTGCCCGGCCCGATCGACCTCGGGGAACGAGAAGCGCATCGTGCGGCGCTTTCGGTAGAGCTCGACGTCGTCCATCTTGTCGAGCGCCTTCACCCGGCTCTGCACCGCCTTGGCCTTGTTGGCCTGGGCGCGGAACCGGTTGATGAACTGCTCCATCTTTTCCTTCTCACGCTCGAGGTTCTTCGCCTTGTTCGTGAGGATCTCCTCTTCTTCCGCGCGCTGGACGAGGTAGCGCTCGTAGTTGCCCGGGTACTGCCGCACGCCCTCGGTCTCGAAGGTGACGACGCGGCGGATCTGCTCGTTGAGGAATTCGCGGTCGTGCGAGATGAGCACGAAGGCCCGCGGCCAGCGGAGCAAGAACTCGGAGAACCAGGCCACCGAGGGCATGTCGAGGTGGTTCGTCGGCTCGTCGAGGAGCAGCACGTCGGGCTGCTGGAAGAGCAGCGCCGCGAGCACGCCGCGCATCTTCCAGCCGCCGGAGAACTCGCCGACGTCGCGCTCGAGGTCCTCGGGCTTGAAGCCGAGGCCGGCGAGGATCTTGGCCGCCTCGTGGTCGGAGTAGAGGAGATCGAAGCGGCTCAGCCGCTCGTGAAGGTGCGCGAGGCGCTCACCGAGCTCGGCCAGGGCGTCGGCGTCGTCGGGCCGCTGCTCGGCGACCTCGGCGAGCTGGGCCTCGGCCTCGGCGACGTGCCGCTCGAGCTCGCTGCGCCCAGGCACGCTCTGCCGCACGAGCTGCATGAGCGTGCGGCCGCCCTCGACCGCGATGTCCTGGGGCAGCCAGCCGACCTTCGCGCCCTTGGCGAAGCGGATGGTGCCCGAGTCGGGCTGCTGCTCGCCGGCGACCATCTTGAGCAGCGTGGTCTTGCCCGAGCCGTTGGGTCCGATGAGCCCGATGCGGTCGCCCTCGGCGATGCGGAGCGAGAGGTCCTCGACGATGGGTCGGGCGCCGAAGGAGAGCGAGACGTTCTCGAGGACGACGGTCGACACGGGGGCGGAGGTATAGCAGCGACGGTGCGTGACGCGCGGCGGCGGCGTTCGATGCGGGGCGAAGCGCAGACGTTCAGGAACTCCTCGCGAACTTGCTTCCGCCGGCAGGCTCCACTAGACGGACCGAATGCGGACGCTCGTCCTCTCGCTCTCAGCCCTCCTCGTCGCGTGCGGAGGGGCGCCGGCGGCGCGCCGCGTCGTCACGCCGATGACCCCCGACGCGGAGCTCGCCTTCGAGAACGGGATCGACTTCCTCGGCGATCCCGGGCTGCTCGAGGGCAACTGGCTCGAGCAGTGGGATCGCGACCTGCGGGCGCGCTCGGAGCTCTCCGATGCGGTCCTGCTCGTACGGGTGCGGGCGGTCCACGAGAACGAAGACCTCGACCGCGACCGGTCCTACCGGCTCTCGGTCCACGTGGAGACGGTGCGCTTCGGCACCGGCATCGAGGACGACCTGACCTTCGTCGCGCGCTCGAGCGATGCGGGCTACGCGTCGGTTCACGACAACGAGTCGCGTCTGCTCTCGGAGCAGTTCGTCGCCTTCCTCCGCTGGGTCGAGACGCCCGAGGGCGAGATCGTCCCGCGCTGGCACCTCTCGCCGGGCAGCCCGGGCGTGATGCGGCGGGTGAACGAGATCCTCAACGGGCGTCGCCACACCCGGCCGCGCACCGTCACGGTGACCGACGGGCGCGACCCGCGCAGCGACGAAGAAAGCGACTGAGGCGCGCGCGGACGCCGATCAGCTGCCGCCGACGAGCTCGGCGATGCCGGCCTCGATGGTGCTCTGCTCGCTCGGGGCGAAGCCCTCGCGCTCCCAGGTGATGCGGCCTTCGCGGTTTACCCAGATGCTGAAGGGCGCGGCGCGGCGCGGGTTGAGCTGCGAGGTGATCCGCGTGTCGAGGTCGGTGACGACGTCGAAGCTCACGCCGAGTCGGCGCGCGGCCGGCCCGGCGCGCGACACGCTGCTCGCCCCGTCCATGCTGATCGCGACGATCTCGAGGCCTGCCGCGTGGTGGCGCTCGTAGAGCGTCTGGTAGAAGGGGAGCTCGGTGCGGCAGGGGACGCACCAGGTTGCCCAGAACAGGATGACGACCGGGTGCTGGCCGAGGTGATCGCCCATGCGGAACGAGGTCGTCGAGGGCCCCCCGGTGGCGGCTGGCAACGTGAAGGCCGGCGGGGTGCCGCCGACCCGGGCCAGGGCGCGGGAGAGGCCCACCGCGTCGAGGGCGGGGCCCGACGGACGGGGCGCGGGCAGCACCGCGAGACCGACGAGGGCAGCGACAGCGAGGGCGAGGGCGGTCTGGGGCGCGCGCATGGGGGACATCCAGGTTCGGCGTGGGACGGGGAGGAGCAGGAGCCTATTCGACTCCGGCCCGGGGACCAACCGTCGAACGCGTCGGCGATGCGGGGTCGCGGCCGCTCGATTGCCCCCGGGGGGCCGCTGCGGCTACATCTCGGCGACGATGCAGGAGCTCGGCACGGTGGAGCGATCGCGGCTCCTCGAACGCTTCGGCCGAACGGTCGCGGCCGGCGAGTCGGTCTACGCCGAGGGCGAGGCGGCGCAGCACTGCTTCCTGCTCCACGAGGGCCGCGTCCGTCTGGTCAAGCGCATCCGCGGCGCGGAGCGCAGCCTCAGCGTGCTGAAGCCCGGGGACCTCTTCGGCGAGGACGCGCTGGTGCCGCACCTGCCACGGGCCGCCTCGGCCGTCGCGCTCACCGAGGTGCGCGTGCTGGCCCTCGACCGCGCGACCTTCGGCTCGCTGATCGCGAGCAACCCCGAGGTCGCCTCGCGGCTCGTGGAGCAGCTGGTCCGGCGCCTCCGGAGCGCGGAAGAACAGCTCGAGAACGCGATGCTGCGCGATGCGCCCTCGCGGGTCGTCAACACCCTGCTGCGGCTCTCGGTGGGCGCGGAGCCCGGCCCCGAGGGCCACGTCCTGCGGCTCTCGCCGCTCGAGCTCTCGGCGCGGGTCGGCCTCGACGTGGACGCGGTGAAGCGCGCGGTCCGGCAGCTCCGAGACGGCGGCTATCTCGAGGTGATCGACGAGCGGATCGTGGTGCCGGACCTCGAGGCCCTCGAGCAGCTCCTGCAGCTGCTCGGGACGAAGGAAGACGTGCGGGGCGAGTGAGCCGCGGAGCGGCCTCTGCTCAGAGCGGCACGATGTCGAGGACGAGCTCGACGTTTCCGCAAGGCCAGCCGCTGCGCAGGAGGTGGTCGGCGTACACGTAATAGACGCCGCGATCGAGCTCGACGGTGAAGCTCGACTGGCGGTACTGCACGCCGCCAGTGCAGTCTCCGAGTTCGGCGGGCGCAGCAGCGCAGGGCACGTCGTCGTCGCAGGCGAGCTGGGTGTCGGGGAACGTGCACCGCGAGCGGAGGTAGACGACCGTGTCGATGGCGACGGTCCCGTCGGCGTCGCGCAGGGTCACCGAGACGCGCGACCGGCCCGGGACCTCGATGCGGAAAGTGCGGTCCGCGCCGTTGGCCGAGCTGCCGCACTCGGAGCCGATCTGGTTCTGGGTGTCGTTGCCCGCACCGCAGAGGTTGAAGGTGAGCGAGCCCGGAGCGAGCGTGGGCAGGACGTCGCAGGTGGCGTCGCAGGCACCGGCGTCGCAGCCCGCCCCATCGCACAGCGCGATCGTCTCGACCCCGTCCACGCACTCGAGGGAGGCCCGGCCGTCGGCCGCGCAGGAGAGCGCTCCGTCGCGGCACACGCACTCGGGGCCGGACGGACCGACGCGGCAGGTGAGGCCCGCGAGCGCGCAGTCGCGGCTGCTCGTGCAGTCGTTCGCGACGTCTCCGGTGCAGCCGGGGACGCAGACCGGCGCGTCGGGACGCGGCGCATCGACCGGCCGCGGCGCGTCGGTGGCGGCCGGCGCATCGGGCAGCGAGGGCGCATCGAGCGGCAGGGGCGCATCGAGCGGCAGGGGCGCATCGAGCGGCAGGGGCGCGTCGACCGAGACGGGCGCATCGAGCGGCAGGGGCGCATCGAGCGGCAGGGGCGCATCGAGCGGCAGGGGCGCATCGAGCGGCAGGGGCGCATCGACGCTCCCGGGATCCAGAAGGGGGAGGCGAGCGAGCGAGCATCCCCCGAGGAGCACGGCTGCGAAGGAGGCAAGGCGCACCACCGGCTTATGCCAGGGGCGCGGAGGCCGGTCCATCGAGGCCCTCATCGGGTGACGGCGTCGTGGCGCTCGGCGCCGACCAGGTACTGCGCGATGCGGTGCAGCGAGCGGAGGTCGTGGACGTCCTCGTCGAGCACCGGGACCTCGACGACCAGCGCGCCGGCGCCCGCACGCCGCTCGAGGCGGTCGGTCTCGATGCGGTCCGCGACGGCGCGGAGGCGGGCATCGTCGAGGGCGCGGCGCATGCGCTCGACGAGCTGCGGCGCGTCGGCGTCGGGCCCGAGCTGGGCCCGGACCTCGGCCTCGAGCTCCGCGGCGGAGGCGGAGGGCTCGGCGACGAGCGGGTGCACCTGGTTGATCACGAAGGCGTCCCGCTTCATCCCGGCCTGCTCGAGGCGCTCGGCGAAGAAGAGCGCCTCGTCGATGGCCAGCGGCGCGGGGCTCGTGACGACCACGAACGCGAGGTCGGGGCTCCGAAGGGTGCTGCCCACCTCGTCCGCGCGCTTCCGGAACCCGCCGAACAAGTCGTTGAATTCGCTAACGAATTCTGCCACCTGCTCGAGGAATCCGGAGCCGGTGAACTTGCTCATCCCGGCGAGCACGACCTTCGCGCCGCGGGTGAGCAGCGAGATGGAGAAGCCCCGGCCGCCGTCGACGGTGGCGGTGAGCCAGCGCATCGCCGGCGAGTCGATGAGGCCGGCGATCTTCTCGGGGGCGTCGAGGAAGTCGAGCGCGTTCGAGGTCGGGGGCGTGTCGAGGACGACCAGGTCGTAGCGCGGGTCGGTGCGCACGGCGTGGAGCTTCTCCATCGCCATGTACTCCTGCGTGCCGGCGAGGGACGTGGAGATGTACTGGTAGAGGCGGTTCTTCAGGATCCGCTCGGCCCGCGCCGGGCTCGACGCGGTCTTGCGGACGAGGTCGTCGAAGGTCTTCTTCGTGTCGAGCATCATCGCCGAGAGCGCGCCGCGGAGCGGCAGCCCCTGCTCGGCGAAGAGCGCGGCGGGAACGACCTGCTCCTCGGTGGTCATGGCGCGCAGGCCGAGGCTGTTGGCGAGGCGGCGCGCGGGATCGATCGTCAAGCAGAGCACGCGCTTGCCGCTCGAGGCCGCGCTGAGCGCGAGGGCCGCGGCGGTGGTGGTCTTGCCGACCCCGCCCGAGCCCACGCACACCACGACCCGCTTGCTTCGGAGGATGTCGGACAAGGACGCCAAGCGGCGCGGAACTTATCCGGCGCTCGGTCGGGCTGCCACGCCTCAGTTGCGGGTCAGGATCCGCTCGACGCCGCGCAGCGACGTGACGAGCAGCGCGTCGCGCGCGACGCTGCCGCCGACCGTGGCGAGGTAGATCGGCATCCCGTGCACGAGCATCGGGCGCACCGCGACCTCGGCGCCCCGGAGCATCGGCGGCAGCGGCAGGCCGAAGTGGCCACGGCCGAGGAAGGGCGCGACCGCGGCGAGCTCCTGACAGATCGCTCCGTCGCCCGCGCTCGCGAGCGGCAGGCCCTCGTCGTTCGCGAGGACGACCGCCTCGAGGCCGGCGCGGGCCTTCGTGGCTTCGAGCTGGAAACGCAGCGCGAGCGGGGATTCGGGGCTGCGCTGGACACGGCGATCGAAAAGTCGGGCGGGCTGCATGGTCACCTCGGCAACGGGAGTCGTATCCTACATTGGAATACACAGGGGCCGGCAAGAAACCGGGGCTCCGACTACGCTCGTCCGATGCGCGCACCGCTCTCTCTCGCCGCCGTGCTCCTTCTCCGCGTCTGCGACGCGCCGCTGCCGACCGAGGCCCTGGTGGCCCACCACGGCGGCGTGGTGGTCCCCTTCGAGGCGCACGCGGTCGAGCTCGTCGTACGCGCGGACGGAGAGATCGAGGCGTGGGTGCTCGACGGCAGCGCGGCCGAGGTCCCCGGGGAGCAGGTGGTGGTCGTCGTGCCCGGCGCAGGCACCGAGCAGGAGGTGGCGCTCGCGTGGGACGCCGCGAGCGGCAGCTACAAGGGGCGCGCGGGCGCGCCGGTGAGCGAGGGGGCGGTGACGGTCCGCCTCGTGGAGGACGGCGCGCCGGTGAGCGCGCGCGCACCGCACATCGTCGTCGCTGCGCCGCGCGCGACGGTCGTGGTGGGCGCACCTCCGCCGATCGCCACGCCGGTCCCGCCCGCCTCGGTGACGGTGGCGGCGCCGCGCACCGGCGCGGTGCTCGTCCCGCCCCCGCCGCCGGGCGTGGTGGTCACGCCGCCTGCGGTGGTGGTGCTCCCGCCCCCTGCCGGGCTCGTCGTCGTGGACGGGGACCGCGACGAGCGGCACGACGAGGACCGCGACGAACGGCACGACGAGGGCCGAGGTCGAGGGCGCGGGCCCCGGAGCCGCGAGCGGAGCGTCACGATCACGCCGGGCCCGTTCGGACCCAGCGTCACCGTCGAGGGGGGCAGGCGGGGTCGCGGGCGCCGCTGAGCGCGGCGAAGGACGCTCCGCACCTGCCGGTCAGCGGCGACGGCGGCGACGACGGGCCGCGCGGCGACGGGGCGCTTCGGGGGCAGCATCGAGCGCGGGAGCATCGCCGGCCCATGCGTCGGCCGCTGCGGGGCTGTCGGGCGGCGAGGGCGCGTCGGCGGGCCCTGCATCGGGGAGGGCGTGGGGCGCGGGGGGCGGCTCCATCGGGGGCGGCGCGGGGGCGGCCGAGGCGGGCGTGGGCCCCGCAGGCGCCGGCGGGACGGGTACGGAGGTGATGAGGGTGACCGCCAGCACCCCGCCCGCGACGCTCGCGAGCGCGACGACCCCGAGGATCGGTCCCCACACCGAGCGCGCCCGCCGAGGCGTCGTCGGGGCCACCACGAAGGTGCGCGCCGCGTCGCCGCGCGCTCCAGCCCGGACGCGGAAGGCATCGCTCGGCGGGAGCGGCGGAAGCGGTCCAGGCGGCCGCAGCGTGGGCGCCTCGCCGACGGGGAGTTCGGGCTCGGCATGACCGAGCGTCTCGTCGGTCCGCTCCTCGTGCGCGACCGCCCCCGGAGGCGCGCGCTCGTCGAGGGTGCTCGCGCTGGCCGGCCGCAGGGACGGGCCCCGCTGCGGGTCGGTGCGCAAGGAGGGTCCGGGCGTGCCGGCGACGAACAGGTTCGACGCGGTGAGTGCGGCCCGCATCTCCCGGGCGCTCGCGAAGCGCTGGCCGGGATCCCGGTGCATCGCGCGCTCGACGATGGCGACGAGCTCGGCCGGCGCGTCGGGCATGCGCGCGCGGAGTGGGATCGACATGCCGTCGGCGACGTGGCTGAGCAGCTCGGCGAGGCTCGATCCATCGAACGGCATCTGGCCGCTCACGAGCTCGTAGAGGATGACGCCCATCGCGTAGACGTCGGTGCGCGCGTCGATGTGCGAGGCCCCCTCGGCCTGCTCCGGGGACATGTAGTCCGGGGTCCCGAGGATGATGCCTTCGGCGGTCATGTCGCTGCGGCCGACGCGGCGGGAGAGGCCGAAGTCGACCAGCTTCGGGAAGGCGCCGTCCTCGTCGTCGACGAGGAAGATGTTGTCGGGCTTCAGGTCGCGGTGCACGAGGCCGGCATCGTGAACGGCGGCGAGGCCGCGCAGCACCTCGGAGGCGATGCGCGCGGCGTCGGGGATCGGGAGGCGTCCGCACGCCACGAGGTGCTCGCCGAGCGCGCGGCCGCGGAGGAGCTCCATGACCATGTACGGGACGTGGTCGGGCTCGGTGAGGCCGAAGTCGACGATGTCGACGATGTTGCGGTGCGTGATGGACGCGGCGAGCCGCGCCTCGCGCACGAAGCGCTGGGCGGCCTCGCCGTTGGGCGAGCCCGCGGCGTGCAGGAACTTCACCGCCACCGCGCGCCCGAGGGTGAGGTGCTCGGCCTGCCAGACCTGCGCCATGGCGCCCTCGCCGATCCTCCGCTCGAGGCGGTAGCGGCCGCCGATGACCCTGCCCACTTCCATGCGCGATGCGGCCGGGAGCATACCGAGAGGCCGGTGCGCTGCGCCATCGCCGCGATGCTCGGTGCCGGCGGTGCTTTTCGGTCACACTGCCGCGATGCCCGACCGCCTCCCGTGGCTGCCGGCCCGGCTCCTCGGGCTGCTCGTGCTCGGCTGGGCGGGGATGGGCGTGCTCGCGTCCCTCGTGTCGCTCCTCGCGCGGGATCTGTCCGCCGACCCGGCGCTCGTCGGCGCGGTGCAGCTCTTCGGGATGATGCCTGCCCTCGCGCTGGCGCCGCAGGTGACGGGGCTGCGGCCCCGGCCTCCGCACCGGCCTCCGAGCGCGCTGGCGATCGGCGCGGCGCTCACGGCGGGCATCGCGCTGCAGCTCGTGCTCGTCGGTCTCACCGCGGCGCTCGGCGAGCTCGTTCCGGCCCTCGCGCCCTCCGCGGAAGCGACCGCGCGCCTCTCCGAAGCGACCGCGCTCCGCGACTGGGGCCGCGCCTTCACCGTGCCGTTCATGCTGGTCTTCGTGGCGCCGATGACCGAGGAGCTGCTGTTTCGGGGCGCGATCCAGCCGGCGCTCGCCGCGCGCCTCGGTTCCGCGCCCGCCGTGCTGGCGACGGCGCTGCTCTTCGCGCTCTTTCATCTCTCGCCCTACGCGCTCGTGTACGCGACGCTCGCCGGGATCGTGCTCGGCGTGCTGCGCGAGCGAACCGGCTCGCTGCGGCCCTCCTTCGCGCTGCACGCAGGGTTCAACGCCGCGCCGATGCTGCTCGACGAGCGCCTCGTCGCGATCCCCGGCTTCCACCCGAACGCACCCGGCACGAGCTTGCCGCTGCCGGTGCTCGGCGGCGCGATCGCCATCGCAGGGGGCTCGCTCGCCGTGTTCGCAGCGAGCACCCGCGCGCCGGCCGGCCGCTGACGCGCCTGCTGGCACGGCCGACCTCCGCCGGTCCAGACTCCGCCGATGTTGCTCTCCCGGTCCCTCGCGCTCCTCTCGGCCCTCGCGCTCGTCGGGTGCGGCGGCGCGGCCAGCCTCCGGAGTTCGCGCACGCAGCCGCTCGTCGAGCGCAGCGTGACCCGCGAGTCCTTCGCCGACGTGCGGCGGGAGTTCCTGGTGCTGGCGCCCGAGGATCCGGCTCGGCAGGTGGTGCAGGCGCGGCTCTTCGCGTTCCTCGCCGAGGGCGCGGACGCGCGGATCGCGTCGGGCGACTACGAAGCGGTCGTCGCGCGGCTCGCCGAGATGACCGAGCTGCTCGCGCCCATCGATCTCGCGGATGGGGCCCGCCTGCCCGAGCCCTTCGGGCGCCTCGCCCACTTCGTCGCCGAGCGCGGCGCGCCCCGCGGCGACGAGGCCCGGGTGCTCGGCGCGCTCTTTCTGCTTGCCCGTATCGAGCCCGAGGATGGCACCCACGCTGCGGAGTACGAGCGCGCGGCGGTGTGGGGCCACGACGCGCGCTTCGGCGGACCGGGCGAGGTGCGCTCGCTCTTCGACCGGCTCGACGGAGGACAGTCGCTCGTCGCGGTGTGGGAAGAGCATGCGCGCCTCTCGCCCGCGCCCGAGGTGCTCGACCGCCTCGCGCGGCTCCACGTCGAGCTGCGCGACGGACTCGGTGCGCGCGGCGAGCGAGGTTTCGCGCCCCCGCGCTCGATGGCCGAGCTCGAGGCACTCTCGTACGTCAGCACGGTGATCGAGCGAACGCCGCTCGAGGTCGCGGCGATCTATCTGCGGGTCG
>Ga0315900_10007737_pt1 | contig 14008 bp, 6 predicted proteins | sample LakEriMetagenome_FD_203521 | JGI IMG/M metagenome (GOLD analysis project Ga0315900, IMG submission 203521) | Freshwater fungal communities from buoy surface, Lake Erie, Ohio, United States - Buoy 12 MA114 | ecosystem: Environmental > Aquatic > Freshwater > Lake > Lake biofilm | place: USA: Lake...
GACCTACGGTTTAGGAAACCGTCGCTCTATCCACTGAGCTACGGGGGCGCTTCGGCCGGCATCGCCGTCCAGCGCCCGATCATACGGGGCTCCCCGGCGACCCACAACGACAGCGGTGAAACCGGGCCCGGCTGCGCCGCGGCGACCACGCGCCGCGAGGCTCAGGGCCGTCCGGCCTGCAGCATCCGCTCCAAGACGTTGCGCGTGATGCGCTGCAACCGTGGATCGGGGCCACGCGACGTCTCGTATCGCTTGTGGCCGGGAGGCGACGCCACACCGTGGGCCCACAGGCAGGTGGCCGCGTTGAATACCACGTTGCCCTCGGGACCTGGATAGACGGTCGCCGCATAGGCGTTGCGGCCCGCCTCGGGCGGTCCGCCGGCTACGATCTCGAGCCCCGGGATCGGTGCCGGATCGCCATGAAACTCCCAGCCGATCACGCCGGGAATCTCTTCGCCGGCCCGCATGCCTGTGCCCGCATACACCCAGTGATCGGGGAGCGTGCAGATCCAGGGATGGTGGCCCACCACGTCACCCGTCGAGTGGGCTCCGATCAGTTCGTTGCCGTAGGGCCGCTCGTGGGGGAGCGTGTTGATCGAAGCGAACTCCTGAGTGCCCCCCGGCGGCGCGACCACCCGCTCGAAACTCCGCTGCCGTTCGTCGAGCAGGATCCGGCCGAAGACGGCATTGCCCGAGAAGAAGCCGACGCTCACGCCCGCGGCGATCGCGGCCTGCACGTTGCGGAACATCTCGATGGTCCAATACTCGTCGTGCCCCACGCTGAGAAACCCCCGGCAGCGCCGGAGCCCGGCTGGATCGAGGTGCGTGTCGAGGTTCGACACGTAGGACACGTCGTATCCCTGCGACTCGAGCCAGAAGGCGAGGGGAAACTCCCACAGGAACCATTCGCCCGAGCCCGTCGAAAGCGGCTGGTCGACCAGGTGGAAGTACTTGCCGTAGGGCCGATCGAAGCACACCCGCACGCCGCCGCCCCAGTACCATTCGCTGCGGCCGTCGTCGTAGAGGGCGAAGCGGTGCGGCCAGCGGTTGTAGGCCTGCCAGGTGAAGTCACTGCACTGAAAGAGGAAATCAGCGGCCCGGTCGTCGCGAACGATGAAGATCACGTAGCTCTGCCGCCCCTCGGCCAAGCTCGTGAGTTTGCCGACATAGACGCCGCTGACCCACTCCGCCGGGATCCGCAGCTCGGTCGCCGCCGTCCACTCGCAGCGCCGCAACCGCTTCTCGCCAACCGGCGGATCGGGTTGGTCGCGTCCCGCGAACTCGCCGAGATCCGCCATCAGCCGGCCGCCGTCGCCGCCGTAGTGACCCATCCGGTAGATCTGGATCGTGAACCGGCTGATCGGACGCGTGCTCACGAAGATCGAGAGCGTGTCGCCAGCGCGAACGCTGGCGTGCGAACAAAAGCCCTCGATCGCCGGGCTCCGCTGCCGCTGCTCGGGGTCGGTCACCACCTTCTCGAGCAGCCAGTCGCGGGTGCCGGGCCGGGCGTTCTCGGCGGCCACGAGCGAGGTGCCCGTGGGTGCAGCCGTGGCGCTGGCGGCCGCCGCGAGCAGAGCGGCAGAGCCGGCAGCTGCAATGCGCCCCACGGCGTCGCGGCGAGTGAGATGATCAGGGCTGGTCATGACTGCCACCGTTGACGATGCCGGAGGACACGACCCGCATGCCGTGCCGGATCGCGTCAGCCGGCGGCCAACCCGCGAATCGGCCAGGTGAATGTCGTCTCCATTTTCACACGGCGGCCCGTGTCCTGCGACTGGAGCGCGGCCTGGAGGATTTCCAGCACGTGAATCGCGTGCTCGGCGGTGAGCGGGAGATCGCGGCCGGTGGCCAGCGCCTCGGCGGCCAGTGACGCGCCGTTCTCCCAGGCGTAGTCGCCGGGTGCCTCCGCCAGCCGCTGGAATTCACCACCGCGGTCGCGGGTGGCCAGGTCGACGCCGTGCGGAGCCCAGTCGTAGCCCGCCAGGGCCAGGGTCCCCGCCGAGCCCACGATCGTGAGCGAATGATGGTTTTGCGAGCGGGCGTCGTGGGCGCTGGCGGAGTGGTAGTTGAATCCGCACTGCACGTGCGAGATCACGCCCGCACCATGGTCGATCAGCACCTGGGCGTTGTCCTCGGCCGTGACGGTGATGTTCCCCCGGCCCTTGATCGAGCGCGTCGGCGTCACCGTCGAGACCATCGCCGTGACGCTCCGGGCCGGCCCCAGCAACCCCGTGAGCGTGGTCAGAGGGTAGACGCCCAGATCGGGCAGGCTTCCGCCCCCCTTTTCGTAGAAGAACGCCGCCCAGTCCGGACCAGTGTGCCCGTAGCTGGAATGGGCGGCGGCGACGCGCCCGATGCGCTTCTCTTCGAGCAGTTTTGCCAGCGTCGCGAACTGGGGGCTGGCCACCGTCGTCGGCGCCGCCCAGAGCCGCGTCCCGCCCCGCTTTGCAAGGGCCAGCAGATCGACCGCGGCCGCCACGGAGTTGGCGATCGGTTTCTCGCTCCAGACATGCCGGCCCGCCTCGATCGCCCGGCGATTGAGCCGCTCGTGTTCCTGCATGTCCGTGAGGTTCACGAACAGGTCGAATGCCGCGCCGCCGAGCATGGCCTCGATGTCGGGGTGATGTTCCGCGATGCCGTGGGCGCGGGCGGCCGCGGCCGCCCGCGCGGGGACGATATCGCAGACGCTGACCAACTCCGCGAACGGGCAGCGGACCAGGTGCGGGAGGTAGGCACCGGAGACGCTGCCGCAGCCGATGACGCCGACGCGGATTCTCCGAGGTGCTTCAGCTGCAGCGACCGCGGTTGCCAGCGTGCCCGCCGCTGCCACCGTCCGCCCGAGAAACTGCCGTCGTGCCAGCGGAGGTGTCATGGCCACCGTCTCCTGTGCAGCGTGTTATCACGCCGTCGGCGAAGGATAGATGATGCACCGTAGTCCTGCAAAACCGCTGCCAACGGCGGACCGGCCCCCGACGTACACTTGCGCGGTGCTGAAGGAGATGCCTTTGTGACAGTGCTCGAGGTGCGTCGGCTGTGCAAGGACTTCGCCTCCGGCGCCGCCCGGGTGGCGGCGGTGCGCGACGTGGACCTCGTGATCGAACGCGGTGCACTGGTGGCGATCACGGGGCCGTCCGGATCTGGCAAAAGCACGCTTCTTCACCTCCTCGGCGGCATCACCCGCCCCACGAGCGGACAGGTGCTCCTCGAAGGCGTCGATCTCGCCGCTCTCGATGACGACGCGATGACGCTCGTGCGGCGGCGCAGGATCGGCTTCGTGTTCCAGCGTTACAACCTCTTGCCCGAGCTGACGCTCGTGGAGAACGTGTCGTTGCCGCTCCTCCTCGACGGCATGGCTGCCTCGCGGGCCGCAGCGGCCGCCCGCGAGAGACTGGCCGCGGTGGGCTTGGCGGAGCGTGCCGACCACCGGCCCGACGGTCTGTCGGGAGGCGAACAGCAGCGTGGGGCCATCGCCCGGGCCCTGGTGACGCTGCCGGCGATCGTCCTCGCCGACGAGCCCACCGGCGCGCTCGACAGCGTGAACGGCGAGCGGGTGATGAGGCTCCTCGGTGAACTCGTGCGGCACCACGGTCAGACCGTAGTGCTCGTGACGCACGACCCGGCGGTCGCCGCCGCGGCCGATCGCGTTATCTCCATGCGCGACGGCAGGGTCGAGGCGGACGGCAAACCGCGGGCGACCGTGCCATGACGCTGCGTGGCTGGATGGTGCGGCGCTGGCTGCAGCGGCCCGGCCGGGCCTTGGCCACGGCCGCCGCGGTGGCCGTGGCGGTGGCGGCCGTCGTCGCGACGTGGACGGCTGCGGCCGCGTCCCGCGCCGGGTATCGGGCCATGGCAGCGAAGGTCGACGGACTGCCGGCGATCGAGGTCGTGGCAGTCGGCGGTGGACGCTTCGACTACGGCCTGCTGCCGCAGCTGGCCGAGACGGCGGGCGTGCGGGCCGTCGTGCCGCAGTTCTTTCGTCCCACCGTGATCCGTCACGGCGAGTTTCGCGTGCGTGAGGGCGTGCTCGGCGTGGACGTCGAATCGCTGGTCGACCTCGGGTTGCTGACGCTCGTCTCAGGCGAACCATGTGCCGGCCCGCGCGAACTGGTGCTCGACGCGTCGTTCGCGACGGGTCTGGGCGTGGACGTGGGGGACGATGTGGTGTTGCTGTTTCGGCGCGGCCTCCGGCGCATGACGGTGACGGGGCTCGCCGAGCCGGCGTCGCTGGCACCGTACTCGCAGGGTGGGAGCGCCGTGATGGACATCACGAATCTCGCCGACCTGTCGATAGCGGGCGGCCAGGTCGATCGCGTGCGCGTCATCCTCGCCGCCAACGCCGACCGGAAGAGCGTGTTGGCCGCCGTGCAACGCCTGCTGCCGGCCGGCATCGAGGCCAGGCTGCCGGCCGGCCGGGCCTCGCTCGCCGACGACATGCTGCAAGCGGCGGAACTGGGGCTCGACTTCGTCACCTGGCTGACCGTGGCGATGGCCTGGTTCATCGTGGCCAACGCCATGCTGATGAACGTCAGCGAGCGGCGCCGGGCCCTGTCGCTGACACGGGTGCTGGGGGCGACCGCTGGCCAGGTGCGCCGCATGGTGGCCGGCGAGGCTTTGGCGCTGGGCGGCGTGGGCGCGGTGGTCGGTGCCGTGCTGGGAGTGGTGGCCGCGGCGCCTGTCGCCCGGGGCATCGCGGCGGCCCTGCAGATGGGCATCGACCACGTTGCGGTCGACCCGTGGCTGGTGGCCGTGGCTGTGACGCTCGGCCCGCTGGTGTCGCTGGCGGCGTCGTGGTGGCCGGCACGCGAGGCCGGACGGGCGGATCCACTGGAGAGTCTGGCCCACGCTCCACCGGCACCGGAGCCGGGGGTGTCGTGGAGTGTCGTGGTTACGGCGCTTTTGCTCTGGGCACTCGCGGCTGCGATCCTCGGGGGCGTGGTGCAGCAGTGGCTGCCGCCCCGAGCCGCCGTGCCCGCCGGCATCGTCATGCTCGTGGCGTATGTGGCCACGCTGCCGGTGGTCCTGCCGGCGCTTGTGCGGATGGCCGCACGGTTCGTGCCGCCGGCCTGGCGGACGGAAGCGGTGTTGGCCCGCGACCAACTCTTGCGGCATCCGCTGCGCACGTCGCTGACTGCCGGAGTGCTCGTCGTCGCATTGAGCAATGGCATCGGCCTCGGTCATGCGATCCGCGACAACGTTGACGACCTGATCGGTTGGCACCTGCGCGCCGTCCGCGCCGACTGGGTGCTGGCACGGGCCGGCGGGGGCGGCAGCGCCGGTGACATGGAGGATGCGATCGACCGCGTGGCGGCGCTCGACGGCGTGGCCCGGGTGGAGGCGGTGGGCATCGTGGCCGGCCAGGTGGCCAAGGGGCCAGCGGTGATCATCGGTCGCGACATGCCGGCCGAGTTGCCGCTGCCACTCGCGGCGGTGGGCGTGGCAGAGGAGCAGCTTCGTGCGGCGCTCGATCGGGGCGAGGCCGCCATCGGCACGGCGCTCGCCCGGCGCGCCGGAATCCGGGCCGGCGACACCGTGATGGTGGAGGCGTTGGGACGCAGCGTTCCGGTCACGGTGGCCGGGCTCGTCGTCGACTACACGTCGGGAGGATTGTCAGTGATCGTGCGTCGCGACGTGGCCCGTACCCGCTTCGGGATCGAGAACTCGGACTTCGCCCTGGTGACGGCCGCGCCGGGCCGGGCGGCGTCGCTGGCCGGCCCACTGGCCGACGTTGCCCGGGAGACCGCTGTGGTGGTGCGGTCGTTCGGTGAGGCACGCGCCATGGTGGACCGTGCACTGGGGGGCGTGGTCGGCGCCCTGTGGGGGATCCTGGGGCTGGGGTTCGCCGTGGGCAGCCTGGGGATTGCCAACACCGTGTCGATGAACGTGTCGGAGCAGATGCGGACGCTGGGTCTGCTGCGCGCGGTGGGGATGGGCCGCAGGCAGGTCGTGGGGTTGGTGCTGGTGGAGAGCTTGGTGCTGGGCATGGCTGGCTGCGTCGCCGGCGTGGTCGGCGGCATGGTGACCGCGGCCTTCATCCAGTTTTCCAGCCAGCCGCTCTTGGGCCATCCCGTCGCCGCCACCGTGCGGCCCGGTGTCATCGCCGCCAATCTCGCGGCGGCGCTCCTGGTGACGGTGTTGGCCGCCGTCCTTCCCGCGCGCCGGGCCGCACGGCTCGATCTGCTCGAGGCGTTGGCCGTCGACTGAGAGTTGCCGGCGGCGCGGGCCGGTCAGGTGCCGGGCAGCTCGGCGCAGGCGCGGCGGACGTGGTCGTGAAAACACCAGATCCGCTCCTCGCGGGTGCCGATGCAGCCCTTGAACGGGCTGGCCGCGAGGCCGCGCTGCTGGGCCGCGAAAACGCTGGCATCCTCTCGCTGGATCGCTTCGTTGGCCCGTGCCCCGTGGCGGGCTGCGAGCCGGGCGATGATCCGCGCGAAGGGATTGCGGCGGGTGCCGTCGAGGCTGAACATCCAGGCCAGCGTCCGCGATCTGGTCGGCGTCACGGGCAGGTAGACCTGCGCATAAATGAACAGGTCGGTGAACGTGAACACCAGATTGGGAAACACGTGCAGGTGCACGTATTGGTCGTGCGTGGCGGGGCCACCCAGCCAGCGCACCACCCGACGCTGGGTGCGCACCGGTTCGCTCGCCGTGTCGAGTTGATAGACCAGCGTCGTGGACCGATCCTGGAGGTAGTGCTTCTGCGCCTCCTCGGGGATCAGGCCGAAGCCGCCCAGCGTCTGGGGGTGGATCCAGGGGAGGTGGTAGGTCTCCACCGTGTTCTCCACTGGGATCTTCCAGTTGCAGTCGAACTCGCGGTCGTAGGTCCAGTTGCACGCATAGGGCTGCGCGAAGCCACGTTCGATGCGGTCGAAGTCGGCCCCCAGCGTGGTCCGCAGGTCGTCGCCGCCGGGCACGAGTCGCACGAACACGAGGTGGCCACAGGTTTCGGCCTCGAACGTGCGGAGGCGGGCGTTCTCGCGGTCGAACGGCCGGAAACAGCCGCCATCCGGCACGCGGCTCACGCGGCCATCGGGCGCGTATTCCCAGCCGTGGTACTGACAGGCCAGCGTCTCGGCACGACCGCGGGCCGCCTCGGTGAGCATGCAGTGCCGGTGCGAACAGACATTCAGGTAGGCGCGGATGACGCCGCCATCGCGCCTCAGGAGCAGCGGCTGGCCAAGCAGGTCGAACGTACGAAAGGAGCCATCCGTGGGGAAGTCGTCAGTCAGCGCCAGCGGATGCCAGGCCGGCAGGAGCAGGCGCTCGATTTCGGCCCTGTGAGCGGCCTCCGAGGAGTAATCGGCGGGCTTGAGTTGGTACTCGAGTTGTTCCTTGTGAACGAACATGGCGTCATCACTCCAGCGCATGTGCCGGCAGGGCGTCGGCAGGCCGCGGTGCCACGGTGGTCGGCGGGGCTGCCGTCACCAAGGCGTCGATCTGCCTTTCCAGAAGGTCGAGAAATCGACGCGCAGCGTCGGCGCCAAGACGGTTGCTGTCCGCCAGCACGCCGATCGACATCGCATCTGCGTAGGCAATCACGCCGAGTGCCACACCCGTTCCGGGGCGGATCGGAGGCACGCACGCGAACGACTCAACCGTCACGCCACCGGGCGCCAGGCAGCCGTCACGAGTTGGCACTGCTGCCCGCATCCGGCGGGTGATGTTGCCCAACGAACTGGTCACCACGGTCGCCATGCAGAGCGGCATCCGCGTCGCCGCCTGAAGTGCCCACGGCACGCGGGCCAGCACGCCGATCGTGTCGAGGAACCGCGCCGCCGCGCCCGTCCCCTGCACCCAGCGGCTGGCTGCCGCCAGTGAGGCCAATAACGTGGCGGGCTGCAGGCATTCGTCGAAGCGGCGGTCGAGAAAGGCGTAGGACATGTGGTTTCGGGCGGGGAGCCGTTCGCCCGGCGCCCGCAGGCTGACCGGCATGAGGACCCGCAGACGCGTGTCGCCGCCGGCACCGGCCCGGCGGGTCCATTCGGCGGCTGCACCGAACGTGACGGCCACGATCGCGTCGTTGACGGTGCCACCGAGATCGATCGCGGCCGAGCGGAGTTGTGACGCTCGTGCGGCGTCGAGTTGCAGGGTGGCGTAGGGCAATTCGTCGTCGGCTGCCGCCGTCTGCGGGAAGCTCGAGCGAGGTGCCGTCAACGCTGCCGGCATGAGCGCCGCGAACTCCCGGCAGGCGGCCAGTAGTCCTGGGCCGCAATGCGCGGGCTGCGTATCCGCCGGTCGAGCGACCGGGCGACCTGGCGAAAAGGGGGCCGGCTCGCCGCCATGGTAGGCCGTCCAGATGTCGCCCCAGTATTCGCACGCCGCCAGGCCGTCACATACTGCATGATGCACCGTCATCACGATCCGCCAGCCGGCCGACGCGGTCTCGGAGCCCACGAACCGTACGCCGCTCGTCACGCGCGGATCGATCGGCCTCCACGGCCGCGGGGCGGGTTCACGCGAAGCGGCGGAGTCGACCCACTCGATGTCCGGCTCGCGGTCGGGCGGCAGCCACGTCGGGCCGAAGAGGCCGGGGTCGATTCGCGACCGCAGCCGGGGGTGGCGTCTGGCTGCGCTGCGCACGGCCGCCGCGAACCTCTCCCGGTCGAGCGACCCGCTCCCGGCGCACTCGATGTGAAAGCACATCGGGTAGCCGCGCCGGGCATCGTCCAGCATCAACTGTTCGAAGGGGGTAAGACGGATGCGTGGGGCCATCGGGGGCGGCTACGGCGGGCGTACGGTCGGGCTGGCCAGGGGCTGTCGCCCCACGACTGGTCGACTCTACCTCCGAATCGGGGGCTTCGCCCGCGGCAGGAAGCCGGAAAATTGGCCGAAATGAGGCAGAAATCCGCAAACAGCCCCGCCCCCGGAATTCTTGACCGCCACGACGATCGAAGCATACTCCGACGTGGTCGATCGCCACCGCGCGACGGTGGGTCGGCCGACATCCCAGGGATGGGGCGCTCCTTCACGTCAAGGATTTTTGCGCCGTCTCGAACCATCCCCCGAGCCTTTCCCTGCCGCGACTCCCGTGCCGCGGAGATGAAGTGCGCCTTCCCTGAAGTGCCGGCACTTGCGCCGACACCGCGCTGGGCCCAGCCATACCTGCCGATTCACCGCCACCAAAGGACGCTGAAGTTGAACGAACCGATCGCGATTGTGGGCATGGCCTGTCGGCTTCCCGGAGCCGACGGACTGGACGCGTTCTGGAAGTTGATCTCGGAGGGGGGCACCGCCTGGGGGCCGCTTCCGGAGACGCGGCTGCCGCGCGACCTCTACTTCCATCCGCACAAGAGCCGAGTCGGCAAGAGTTACTCGGAGATGGGTGCCGTCGTGTCCGAACGGCCCGTCGATCCAGCCGTCTGTCCGTTGACGCCCGATCTGGTGGAGCGCTACGACGTGGCGCACCACATCTTCCTCGAGGTGGCGTCGCAGGCCTGTCGGGACGCGGGCTTGGACCCCTTCGCGATGCCGGCCGACCGCCGTACCGGCGTATACGTGGGGCACACCGGCGGCAGCACGCGGATCGGTGACATCGTCTACGCGAACGGCATCGACGAGACGGCGGCGCTACTGTCCGAAGTGGAGCCGGCACAGGCGATCCTCGGCCCGGCGACCGCGGACGTCGCAGCCCAGGTGACCGCCGACGTGCGCCGCCGCTACCCGGCCCGTCGGCCCGGTCGGCGGCTCGACCTGGGCGCAATCGGTGCGGCCAAGATTGTTCAGGAGGCGCTGCAGCTCGACGGCCCCTATCTCGTCGTCGATGCCGCCTGTGCCTCGTCGCTGCAGGCGATGGCGATCGCCACGCGTTCGTTGCTCCAGGGCGGGATCGATCAGGCGATCGTGGGCGGCGCGTCGTACTGCAAGTCCGACAGCCTCGTGCTCTTCTCGGCCGCACAGTCGGTGAGCAACTCGGGGTCCTGCCCGTTCGGTGCCAACGCCGACGGCCTGATCACCGCCGAAGGATACGTGGCGATCGTGATCAAGACCCTGTCCCGTGCCGTCGCCGACGGGGATCGGATCCGGGCAGTGATCCGCGGCCTGGGCGTGGCCAGCGACGGCAAGGGGAAGAGCCTGTGGGCGCCGCGGCAGGAGGGGCAGGTGTTGGCGGTGGAACGGGCGTATCCCGACCCCGCCCAGATCGGCCGGCTTGAATACATCGAAGCCCATGCCACGAGCACGCAGGTGGGCGACGCCACGGAACTGGGCGCGCTCGCCGGCCTGATGTCGAAGCATCTGCCCAAGGGGCACAAGATCCCCATCGGCAGCGTGAAGGCGAACATCGGCCACACGCTCGAAACGGCCGGCATCGCCAGCCTCGTCAAGGTCGTGCTCGCCATGGAGCACGACACGATCCCACCGGGTTCGACCTGCACGGAGTTCAACGAGGAGTTCGATTGGCAGGCCGGTCCGTTCGCGGTGCCGCTGCGGCCGATCGCCTGGCCGCGGCATGCCGATGGGTCGCCGCGCTGCGCCGCGGTGAACGCCTTCGGGATCGGCGGGCTCAACGTCCACGTGTCGCTGTCCGAGCATGTTTCCGGCACGTCGTCGAACCCGCGCCAGACCGGTGCGAGCGACCTCGATCCCGAGGCGGACGCCATCGCCATTGTGGGTGCCGGATGTGTCCTGCCGGGCGCGTTGTCGCTCGACGAGTTCTTCGCGCGGCTGGAGAGCGGCGAGTGTGCGATCGGGCCGGTGCCGGCGGACCGCTGGACGGCCTCCCGGGCCGTCGACCCGTCAGGGCCGCAGCCATGGCACGCGACCGCGGGGCTGGGCGGCTTCGTCCGTGGTTTCCGCTACGACTGGCGGCGACACAAGGTGCCTCCGAAGCAGATCGATGCCGCCAACCCGCTGCAGTTCATGCTGCTGGAGGCGGCGGACGCGGCGATCGCCGACGCGGGGGGTGCCAAGGCGGGACTCGACCGCACCCGCACCGGCGTGGTCGTGGGCACGTTGTTCGGGGGTGATTTCGCCGACCAGTTGCAGATGGGACTGCGGCTGCCGGAGACAGATCGTTACCTGCGGGCGGCGCTCGCCGCGCGGGGCGTTTCGGCCGACGCTGCCGAGAAGATCGTCGTGGCCTACGACAAGAAGGTGCTGGAGCGGATGCCGGCCCTCGTCGACGAAACCGGCAGCTTCACGAGCAGCACGCTCGCCAGTCGTCTCACCAAGACGTTCGACCTGATGGGCGGGGCCCTGGCTCTCGACGCGGGCGACTGCTCCAGCGTGTCGGCGCTGGCGTCGGCGGTCGACATGCTCCGCGAGCGAGCCTGCGATGCCGTGATCTGCGCCGCAGGCGAGCGCAGCATGGATCTCATGGCCTACGAGGGTCGATCGCTGGCCGGCTCGCTCTCCGACCGGCCGACGTCCGTGCTCGATGGTCGCAGTGAGGGAGGCAGCGTGCCCGGCGAGGGCGCGGTGGTGCTCGTGCTCAAGCGACTCGCCGATGCTCGGGCGGCCGGAAACCCGATCCGCGGCGTGATCCGCGGCGTGGCCGTCGGCTCGGCGCGGAACGCCCCCGATGCGGCACGGAGGGTGATTCGTGAAACCTGCGAGAAGGCCGCCATCCGCCCGGAGGCGGTGGGGGCCGTCGAGGTGGCGCTGGCGGCCGGTGACAGCCTGGCGGACGGACACCTCGCCGTGCTGGGGGCGCAGTACGCCAAAGCGGCAGCCGGCGACACGGCTCCCGTCGCAGGATCACTCGACGGCCTGATCGGTCACACCGGCGCCGCGGCAGGCGCCGCCGGCATTCTCAAGCTTGTGCGCGGCTTGGCCGTGGGTGCACTCCCCGGCACGACGGCGCTTGAGTCGCCGCGCAAGGACGTGCACGGCCTCGCAGCGGCCAGGTCGGTGCTGCCGATCAGAGCCAGCCACGGCACCGACTGGCGGGCGGGATGTCTGATGGTGGCCCAGGACCGGCAGGTGGGCCACGTCGTGATCGACAACGGTCTGGTTGTACCAGAGGCCGCACGAGTCGGCGGCACCGGAGTGCGGGCCGCGTTGCCGAAACCGTCGGTCCGCGTGCAGTCGGCGTCGGCCGGCCGCCCGCTGGTGGCGGCGATTTTCCCTGGTCAGGGTTCGCAGTACACGGACATGTTTCGCGCCTTGTGCGGTGAGTCGCCCGCGGCACGCCGCGTGGCGGATCGTCTCGACGCGCTTGCCCGAGGGGTTGGTCGCGAAACGCTCGCGGAAATTGCCTGGCAGCCGGCCAACGGCCTGGGCACCCGCATCTGGGACACCCAGTGGGCCATGTACCTCGGCGACCTGTTCGCGTGGGGCGTGCTCCGCGACATGGGCTTCGCCCCCGACGTGGTGGCCAGCCACAGTTTCGGCGAGTTCCCGGCGCTGGCCGCCGTCGGTGCCTGGACTCCGGAGGATGGGGCCCGGGCGACGCAGGCTCGGGCAGAGGCGGTCGAGTCGCATGGGCCGCGTCACGGAGCCATGCTCTCCGTGATCGCCGATCGCGCCGCCGTTGCTTCGGCACTCGAGCCGTTCGCCGGACAGGTCTGGATGTGCGCCGAGAACGCCCCGCAGCAGTTCGTGGTGGGCGGTACGGCGCGAGTCGTCGATGCCCTGGAGGTGATCCTCGAGTCTCGACGGCTGAAGTCAAAGCGGCTCGCCGTGCCCAGCCCGTTCCACACGCCCCTGCTGTCGGCGGCAGCGGAGCAACTCAGCGGGGCCATCCGCGGCCTGCCGATCGGAACGCCGACCCTGCCCATCTACAGCAGTACGACGGTCCAGATCCTCGACGGCGCCGATGCGATTCGCGGCAGCCTGATCCGGCAGATGACGGAGACGGTGCGCTGGATCGGAGTCGTGGAGAAACTCTACGAAGCCGGCGTGCGGACATTCGTCGAAGTCGGACCCTCCGGGGTGCTCGTAGGGCTGGCCCGGCGGATCCTCGAAGGCCGCGCCGATGTCACGTTCCTGCAGTTCGACCAACGCGGCCGACCGGCAGGCGAACATCTGGCGAGGCTGCGCGATCAATTGGCGGCGGTCGGAGCCCTGCAGCCGACCCAGACTGTGACGCCACCGGCAGCGCCAGTGCGGGTGAGCACGGTGCCCGGACGCATCGTCTCCTTTGACGCCACCGCACGGCGGCGGGAGCGAAACCGTTCCGGAGGCGGACCCGGCCGAGTGCCACCGCGTCCTGCGGCTCCGAACGGCCGCCACGACGGCGACGACCGCGACCATGCGGAGCGTGACCCGGTGACGACGCTCGTCGCGCCGACGGGCAGTGACGTCGGTGGCAGCCGTCTGGCGGCCTTCGGTGTCGGCACGCAGGTCTTGGAGGCGGTTGCGCCCACGCTGACTGCCGCCGCAACCTCTGCTGTCTCCCGAACCCGGGTGCGCATCGCCGAGGCGGCGCACCTCGAAGACGCGGTCGAGGAACTTCTCGCGGAAGCGGGCCTGGAACTGCCGCTCGCGTCCGCCGGTGTGGCGTCGAGCGACGTGCGTCTGTTCCTCGACTCCGTTGCCCACCTGTTCGAATGCCCCGCCGCGGATCAGGGCTCGATCCTGACGGCGACCACGCTCGGTAGCCTGTGCGACGTGCTGGCACGGGCGGGAGGCAAGGCGGCATGGCTGCCGCGCCGGTCGTCCCGGAGTGGTGCGGGCGGGGCCGCCGCGCGCACGGAGTTGGAGACGTTCCTGATTGACTTCGTGGTGGAGCAGACGGGATATCCGCGAGAGATCGTGGAGTTGGACGCGGACCTCGAGGCGGATCTGGGGATCGACAGCATCCGCAAGGCGCAGTTGTTCGGCGAGATCGGCCAGAAGTACGGTCTGGCTGCGGACGAGAGCATGTCGCTCGACTCGTTCCCGACGCTGCGGCACCTGTTCGACTACATGGTGCCGCGTGTGGGCGGAGCGGCCGCTGTGCAGCCAGCCGAGCAAGCCCCGGTGGCGAACGGTCATGCTGCGAACGGGTATCCGGCAAATGGGCATGTGATCAACGGCCACGCTGCCAACGGTCATGCAGGAAACGGTCATGCAGCCGCGGCGCCAGCGGCCG
>Ga0315900_10007738_pt1 | contig 14008 bp, 16 predicted proteins | sample LakEriMetagenome_FD_203521 | JGI IMG/M metagenome (GOLD analysis project Ga0315900, IMG submission 203521) | Freshwater fungal communities from buoy surface, Lake Erie, Ohio, United States - Buoy 12 MA114 | ecosystem: Environmental > Aquatic > Freshwater > Lake > Lake biofilm | place: USA: Lake...
AATGGTTGTAAACTGACAATTAAATGTGTTCTGGACTCGGGTTCGACCCCCGACATCTCCACCACTACGGGGATGAATTTGGCTTCGACAGGGCAAGTAATAACCTGACAGCAACCAGTGAGGCGACTGACTTAATCAGCGCAAAAACAGTAAATGCAAACGATGATTCATTTACACCTATGGCTCTCGCTGCCTAATAAGCACATTGAGTACAAAGAGTTGACCGCTCGGTAACAGAAAGGTCAGGGTTGGTGGTGCGAACCACCAACCTTTTCTTTCCACTGCAATAATGGAGACAACTAACATGAATGCAGTTGATATACTTTGTAATGTAGAAAAATATTTTGATCGCAATCACAATTTGTTCTGTATGTGGGGTGGACTGTTTTCTTTAATATTCTTTGTAATATACATACCATTCACAATGGTAAATATTATGGAGAATAAATTAGAAGCCCAACAAACGGCAAATATAATTCTAATGTCAGAACTCGGAGATCTAAATCGTAAGGTCGAGTTTCTGAATCTCTCTTATGAAAAGAAACAAGCAGTAATGCGAGAAGTTGAATGCCTTGCTCGCAATATCTACTTCGAAGCAGGTGGTGAACCACATGCGGGCAAAATTGCTGTTGCCGAAGTGACCATGAATCGCGTCAAGAGCAGGCAATATCCAAGAACAGTTTGTGGCGTTGTTCATCAAAAGTCCAGAGGCATTTGTCAATTCTCTTGGGTCTGCGAAGGCAAGAAAAATGTTCGTCGCAGTAGTGAGGCATGGGAAGATTCAGTTAAAATTGCTGAAAACATATTGATTTCTAATAAAGAATACGGTATAATTGGAAATGCCAAACACTTCCATGCAGTATATGTGAATCCTGGCTGGGCGGAACGTAAAAAGGTCATAAAGAAAATTGGTCAGCATATTTTTTATCATTGAGGTTTTATGAGAATTATTGAAGACGTTAAGTTGGATTACAAAGACGTTTTGATTACACCCAAACGGTCAACTCTTTCTTCTCGAAGCCACGTAAATCTTGAAAGAACGTTCACTTTCCGCAGCGGAAATTCTTGGAAGGGTGTCCCGATTATTGCTGCTAACATGGATGGTGTTGGAACTTTCACAATGGATCTTGAGTTGAACAAACACAAGATGATGGTTGCGCTGACCAAACATTACGCTCAAGAAGATCTTATTGATCACTTTATACAAAAATTTAACAGCAGCGTCTACTCGATGGGAATTTCAGACGCAGACTTATACAAATTTAATAAAGTCTTTGAATCAAATATTGTAAAGAACTGGAATATCAAAGTTTGTATTGATGTTGCGAATGGATACACGCAAAGTTTCGTGGACTTTATCAAAGAGTTCCGCGAAGATCATCCAAATGTTTTATTGATGGCAGGTAATGTTGTCACACCAGAGATGACTGAGGAATTGATTCTCGCTGGTGTTGATATTGTGAAAGTTGGTATTGGTCCTGGATCTGTCTGTACAACACGGAAGATGACAGGCATCGGCTTCCCGCAGTTGAGTGCGGTTATAGAATGTGCTGATGCAGCACATGGTCTTCAGGGTCATATCATAGCGGATGGAGGGTGTTCCGTTCCTGGAGACGTAGTGAAAGCATTTGCTGCGGGAGCCGATTTTGTGATGCTTGGTGGAATGCTTGCTGGTCACAAAGAAGGTGGAGCCAGTGCTATGGGCGGGAATCAATTCTATGGGATGAGTTCAGATACTGCCATGGAATTACATAATGGTGGTGTTGCCAACTATCGCGCAAGCGAAGGTAAGACAGTTGAGATTCCATATCGCGGTGAGGTGAGTAAAACTATGCAAGATATTCTTGGTGGTCTACGTTCGGCATGTACTTATGTGGGGGCAAGTGAATTGAAAGAGTTGAGTAAACGAACTACCTTTGTTCGTGTGACTCAGCAGTTGAACAATTCCTTGAGCGCATATGAGATCTAATAAAATGGCAACTCGAGAAGAAAAGAATAATTTTTCTATGATGATCATGCAAATGGCAATGGCAGAAAAAATTGATCATATGGATGCTGTCACAACTTATTGCGAACGAAACAATCTAGAAATTGAAATGGCTGCTAGTTTGATCAATGATTCGCTTAAGAGTATCATTGAAGGTGAGGCAATGGAACTGCGATATCTGCCGAGAGGTAGTAGATTGCCAATATGAATGGCATAACTGAATTCCCATTTTGTTTAGTTGGCGAATCTGAATTAAATGCTCGCAAACTTTGTGTTGATAATGATTTTGTTTTTCGTTGTGTCGAAAGAAATGGAAATAAGGTTGCTACAACAAGAGATATTCGCGTCGATAGAATTAATGTGGTAGTAGAAAACGATATTATTACAAGAGCGTACATAGGATGAGTATTACAGTATTAATTTGGAATATTTTTATTTGGTCGTTCACAGGCTTAATGATTTATTTTAATAATGCTTCTTTATGGTGGCTCATTCTTCCTGCGTTTATGACCAAGATTAAAAATTCTGTATGAACGGTTACGATTTATATTGTACCTATCAAGCCATCAAGTTACATTTCACTTCAGAGAGTTATAACTTCTTCCACTATGATGGCAAAACTCGAGTATCAGTAGATGCATTTCAAAAGCGTCGTGACAAATTTCTATTCCATCGTCTTGCGCGCAAGTATCGGGACGATGAGATGGTTCCATTTCTGGTCGCTAATTTTGTACACAGTGATGATAATTGGACCAAGTCTTTGCTTGAAGACGAGGCTGAAGAAACTTATAAAGACTGGAAACGAACCACGGATTCGATGAGCAAGATTTATGTCGAGGATCTACAAAAGATTGCGACGAAAGAAACATTCAATGATTTATTTAAAGTCGAAGATGGGCAGTTTCCAAAACTGTTAGTCACATTTCTCCAAAAAGATGTTACGATTGAAACGATGGTTATCCTCAATAACATCTTCGACTTTATCAAGATTTGGGATAAAAAGGTATCAGATGATATCATATATCCTAAAGTGTCAAGAAAGATTCGCAAGTATGGATCATTCTTGAATGTGAACGTCGATAAGTATAAATTGCTTACAAAAGAGGCTTTACTTGGCGACTGATTTAATATATAATGATATAGTGATGAAGAAAGTGGACAAGTTGAAATACATTAATACAACGTTATACGGAGAAATACTATGACTCTATCAAGTCTAAAGAAGGGTTCATCCCTTGATAAGTTGAAGAAGGCAGTTGAGCAATCTTCAGCAGGTGGTGGTAATGCCAAGAATGTCGATGATCGTTTTTGGCAACCAGAAGTTGACGCTGCTGGCAACGGATACGCAGTTATCCGCTTCCTTGATACGCCAGCCGTTGATGGTGAAGATGGTCTTCCTTGGGTTCAAATCTGGTCGCACGGATTCCAAGGTCCAGGTGGTTGGTACATTGAGAACTCTCTCACAACTCTTGGCAAAACTGACCCTGTTTCTGAGTACAATACAGTTCTTTGGAATTCTGGCATTGAAGCCAACAAGGAAATTGCTCGTAAGCAGAAGCGCAAGTTGACTTATATCGCAAACGTTCTTGTTATCTCTGACGCCAAGCGTCCGCAAAATGAAGGTAAGGTTTTCCTTTACAAGTTCGGAAAGAAGATTTTCGACAAGATCAAGGAGCAACTTGAGCCGCAGTTTGCTGATGAGACTCCAATGAATCCTTTCGATTTTTGGAAGGGTGCAAACTTTAAGGTCAAGATTCGTAATGTCGAAGGTTATCGCAACTATGACAAGTCGGAGTTTGAATCTCCTGCTGCATTGTTCGATAGCGACGATGCGAAGATTGAACAGGTTTGGAAGTCAGCGCATTCGCTCAAGGATTTCTTGAAGGCTGATAACTTCAAATCCTATGATGAACTCAAGGCGAAGTTGGATAAGGTTCTTGGTGCTGGTGGCGTTGCTGGTGCATCCGCCAAGCGAGTTGATGATGAAGAAGCAGCCGCTCCTGTCATTCGCTCTACTCCTGCCAAGAAAGTCACTGCGGAAAATGTCAGCGTCTCTGATGATGACGACATGGCATTCTTCGAGAAACTTGCTGCTGAGTAATTTCGATTAGAAAACGGTAGATGTTTTCAGGGGGACTTCGGTCCCCCTTTTTTTATGCCATACCGACAGAAGTAAATGCCGTTGGATGAGCGAAGTCTTTTGCGATAGCACGATTATATGCATTGTCAGATGGTCTTGTCGACGCCATAGGCAATGGTTGCTTTGGTGCTTGTGGTGGCATATTATTGTTACCAACAGAATTATTAATAACTACTGGTGCCGCAGGTTGGGCTGTTGATGCAACCATCTTTGATGTTTCGAGTTGCGAAGAACCTTGAGCAACTTGAGTTCCTGTTGTATTCTGTGCAGGTGTTATTGATGAAGAAGATGGAGTTGTTGATGCTACCATAGGACTACTACTTGGTGCAGTTGTTGATGCTAACATAGGTCCACTGCCAGTTGATCCACTTGTCGATCCGCCAGAAATATTGCCGAAATCATTTGAATAAGCATCTACTTTCGCTAAAATTTCAGCACCATATCCCTTTGATAAATCAAGATTACCACCAATCGTTTTAGTAACAGCCATGTTGGCAGATTTTTGATCAGTGAAGTTTATTTTATTTTTTAATCCTGTCATAATAAATCTTGCTGCTATTTGCGCAGCAATAACAGGATCGTTTGCTAAATCTGGATTACCAACTAAATCAACACCTATTTGTTTGCCATATGCAGCATAATTATTTTTTCCTGTTAGCTGAATAAAGCCACGCCCACGATACTTGTATCCATCACCTTCTTCTTTATTACCCATACTTTGACCAACACGAGTATCCTTACCATACATCAATTCGCCCATTTTATATTCATCTTTCTTAATTACATTCAATTCTTCGTCAGAGTATTTTGCTGCGCGAGAACCAAAAATTTTACGAATGCGATCGTTTGATGTGCCTGAATATTTTAGGTTTTCGCCCGTAGGTTTGAATCCTGATTCTTTTTTAATATTCGCTAGTAATGCTATTTGAGCAAATTTATTTGTTAACCCAACACTATTCATTGCTGAGGTTATTGTTCCCATAATTCCACTTGCAGCGCCACTCACTGCTGCACCTGCTGAGGTGACAGCGCCACCTACAGTACTGCCGACTTTGCTTGCTGCAGTAGATCCTGCTGTAACAGCAGCTGAGACAGTTCCTCTAACAGCAGAAATAGCTCTTTGAGCTGTGCTTGTTGGTGCAGCTGTTGTTGGTGCACCAGTTACTTTTGATTGAACAGGAGGAGTAGAAATTGCTGCTGCAGGTTTTGGCTTATAACCAATTTCCAACATTCTATACTTTTCAGGGTTTTTATTAATTCTTGCTAGTGCTTGTCTAGCATCAAAACTTCTTTTATCACCTGGACCATAAGCCGCAATCAAGTCTTTATATTCTTGTGGTAAATCGGTTAATCCATAATTCCTTCCATTTACACTGTATCCAGTCGCATTACCCTTTGCATCATATATGGGTTTGAGACCATATTTTTTCTCAAGCGCATCCATAGCTGACTTCGCAGTATTACCTGCAGCAGTCATTCCTCTGTTTAATGCATATGCTCCTGCGCCAACAACAGCTGCGGCACCAGCTGCAGCAACAACTGGTGCTGATGTTGCGACACCTATTGCTCGAGTTGCGAGTCTCCCCAAACCCTTAACACCTTTCTTTAGTCTGTCTCGAACAGAAGGTTTTCTTCTGTTGCTATCAGGTAGATCTACGTCAGGTGCAGAACTTTTTGCTAAAATTAAATCTAACTTACTGTGTACTGAAAGTCCTACCATTCTTGGAATAACGCCATCAATCGAAAACTTAATGCCACTGACAGCGCTTTCGAGTTTCCTAATATTTTTTATTGATTCATCTAATTCTTCAAAGCGACTATCTAATGTTTCTTTCAATTGAACCAATGGTTGCTCATCAGCACCGATAGCAGCAGTCAAGGCAGCTGTTCTTTCGCCTTGTGCTACTTTAGTTGATACAAGTTTATTTGTAACTGTGTCTCGATATCTTCCGCCACCAGCCATTCTTGGATCAAACACGTAACGACTGCTTCTTGGTGCGCTGGCTTTTGCTAAACTTTTTTCGATAGTCTTTACTATCTTATTTGTTTCAATGACATTTCTTAGAATAAGCGATAGTGGTTTCGCAATATTTCTACCAGCTGCACCACCTTGTTTTGCTGACTTCTTATCTAATCCAAATTTCTTAACTAATTCAGCAGGAGGCTCAGCTTTTTCGCCTGGGGAAAATGCCTCTGCCATTTTACCAATTTTTTCTAAACCTAGTGCATCAAAAATGGCTTGTCTTTTATTGATGGTTCCTTTCGTTGCCATCATATATTCTTGGGCAATTCTTTCTCTTGCTTTGGCTTTCGCAAATGTTCCAGAGATAAATCCCTTTCCTTCGGCAGCAGCTTCCATTTCAGCTTGAGCGACTTTTTCAAACTGTTCGTTTACTCCCTTCACCTGTTTTAAGATGTCTTTAAGTAAACCTTTCTTGAGTTTGTCGTTTTTATCTGCCATTTATTACTTTCTTCTCTGCATTTCGAGCATCTTCATTTGCTCATTTTGTTCTTTTAAATATTGCGCCAACATAGTGACATAAATTTGTTTTTCCCAAGGTATCAAATTATCCAATTCAGTTAAAGAATACTTATGGTGTTGCAATAATGTAAAATTAGTTGTATAGTAATTCTTTAAACTCTCATAACCAAGTGTTAGTCGAAAAAATTTAGAACGCCCTCCACATTCACATCATGAACATGAGAACATTTTTTACAAGTTAGTTGTTGTTTTAAAACAACCTTTGGTGCATCTAAGAAAAACCTTTTGATTTGCGTTACTTGACTTAACGATAAGTTGTCAAAAAATGCAGTCAGTTCTTCCTTTGATACGCTTTCTCGTTTATAAACTTGTTCATCATCGTAAATAAAATCTAGATACTGAGAAATAAGTTCATACCCGCCATCTTCAAATTTTTCATTCAATGCTGCTTCTGGCATATTAAGTGATGGATAGTTAAATGACACTCCGATCTTTTCTGTTAACTTAATAGTGTTAGTGTGTCCTTCTGATTCTTCATAAGTGACATTCTTAAGATCTAAATCGAAATCAGTTTGGTGTTCGCACACATTACCATCAACAATGTTATCACAAGTGTAAACCATTTGAGCAGTTTCGCCAACTGATTTAATTCTTAGATGTAAGAAAAACATTTCAACATCAAAGGTTGGTAATTTATTTACATCAATATTGTCCAAACAACAATTGGTAATAATTTGTTTGATAGACTTTGTGATTTCTTCAATGTCGTCAGATTCCTTTGCCATTAATAGTAACTTTTCTTCTTTTACTAAAAATGGTCTAAAGCGAACGTTTTTGCCTAACGATTTTAAAAACACTTCATGCACAGGATGTTCAATTTTAGGAAGCATAATTTACTCCATTATATGTCTGATGTAGATTTTTTATCACTATTTGGTGGCACTGAGCCAGAAGGCTTGCGTTTAGAAGTTATTTCAATCGGCGCCAAGTCATTAATATTGTATGCCTTACCTTGACCTTCAATGTCGCCAGTAATCCAGTATTCATATTTGAATGTTATGCTTAATCTGTGTATACCGTCGTCTGCCCAATTCATTTGAAGTGGAGCGACTGTAACTGGAAACGCATTGAACAAAGCAGCTGTATAGATAATTTTTGGGGTAGATGACGACCCTTCGCCATAGTCAGCAAATTGATTGATTTCAATTTTAGGGCTAACGTAATTGTCTCTGTATTCTGGATTGTAATTGTTAAATGGAATAATCAAATTCATCCATTTATCAAACATTCGCTTTTCCCAAAAATCTCCTGCAGAAATAAACGTCAGCGTGATATCATTAAACGATGCGACTGAGGCGACTGGGCTGGCAACGCCATAGTACCTGCCGTCTACTGTATTGATATTGTATCCTGGTAGTTCTGATGCTTCGCATTGAAAGCGGAGATCGAACGTATTATAACCAAGTTTAGCAGGTGGGCTGATACGAACATCAAATCGAGATGATTTGGCGAAGTCTTGGTGTCGAGCGAAGTGATCTCGAAATGAATTGATATTAAATGCCATTAACGTTTGTACACCATCTTTTCGAATGGAAGAAATATTGCCGTCTCCCAATTATCTGGCTCAACGTAAACTAACGGCGAGACGATATGTGAGAACAAGTATCGCTTGATGCATGGTTCTATAAGTTGATACCGTCTGGATTTAGACAGCAAATCGTAGGCTAATCTAAATCTTGTCGTATCGTCATATTTATCGTTGTTTATGAAATCGTGTAAACGATCCAACAGCGCCAATCGGCTGTATGGATCAAGGTAGTGCAAATTTAATCCAAGGAAGCCATCAGAATAGATATCCATTGGGATTACTAATGGAAACTTATCGTATACAGGCAACTCTTCCTTTAATTTTGGATCATATTGATATAGATACATCTTACCCACAAATGCTCTCGCCGAAACTCGTTTGGCGTCATTTAAAACGTTAGATCTATTGGAAGGTATGCGTGTTTTAGCGATTTTATCAAAAAGCCAAGAACGAGCGGCGTCAGTTCTTGGACTTATCCCAGCTGCTCGTAATTCTTTACTTACTTTATCAAATAGGGATGGCATTAGATTCCTAGATCCTCTTCAGTTATCACCTTAAATTGCCAACTGCGATCTTTACAATACTCCACTGCAGCTTTCCATTTGGCTTCGTTGACGCCCCAAGTCATGACTTCGTTAATATAACTCTTTGTTATTTTAGACTTCTTGACTGGTGGTCTGGCTTGACTTTTAGGTTTTACCTCAAGAATCATGGCTTCTAGAATCCCCTGCTTATTCTTAACTTGAACAAAGAAGTCTGGAAAGTAACGATGCCAGCGATTGTCAACTGGCGATAAATAGGGTATTACGATCTCTTCATTCGACCATTTAACGACACTTGAATTGATATCCAAGTGCACCATGACTCGGCGCTCCCAGAGACTTCTGTACCAGATGTTCGTAGGATCACCTAAATATTTATTGGTATTTTTGGGACTAAATTTACCACTGTAAGCCATATCCTATTTATTCGGAAGTTTGAATGTCAATATTCGACGAACTTAAATCGAAAGCAACCAAGGCAGTCGATTCCGCAAGATCCTTTATCAGTGGTACAACTGTTACAAAGGGCAACGCTCAATCTCCTTCGCCCACTAGCGGTAATTCTAGACAACCAACTGGTAAGCAAGCAAAGACGGAAACAACTCCATATGAGTTTAATGATCTTCGCTTCCCAAATAACATTGGCGGACCAAACAAATTACTGCATTGGATTAAATTTACACCAAATGTTCAACAAAAATCTAGTTATAACGTAAAGAAAGCTGGTGGAACTGCTGGCGTTTTGAGTGTTGCGGATTCAAATAGAAGAAATCTCGGCGGACAGCTTGGTTCTGGTGCAGATCAAATTGGAAGCACTGGAACGACAGTTGGTCTCGGAGCTGCTTTAGGTCTTTACGGCGCTGCTTCTGAATTCGCTGGAGCAATAACAAGTAATGATCCGACTGTTGTTGCTACTGCAGGAGTTCGAGGGCTAGTTGGTGGCGGAGTCGGTGCCGCTGCTGGTGTTTTTGCTGGTGCAATTATCAGTTCTATTGATTTAACTCGTAAGACTCGTCGCGCCGCAGCAACCATCGGGCTATACATGCCAGATACAGTCCAGCAAACTATTGTTAACGATTACGATCAAGTAAGTATGACTCAAGCGTTGGGCACAGCTGGATTGGTTTTACAAGCAGGTGGATCATTAACACAAGGCGCATTTGATGCTGCTATGAAAGGCGACCTATCCTTCGGACAAACACCAGGATCTGCTGGAGCAAGTGAATTAGCAGGTGCTTTAGCAGAAAAAACTGGCGTATTCGGGCAAGGTATTACAGACGCTTTATTATTCTCTGCTGGTTACGCCCAAAACCCTCAAGTTGAATTGCTATTCCGCACTATTCAGAACCGTGAGTTTTTGTTTGACTTTAAGTTTGCACCAAGAAACAAAGCAGAAGCAGATGAAGTGATCAAGATTATTCAAACATTTAGATTTTTCGCTGCTCCTGAAATTCCATCCAATGGCAACGGTCGCTACTTTATTCCACCTTCTGAATTTGACATCCAGTTTATGGTCGGTTCAGAAAGAAATACAAAATTACCTAAAATTTCAACTTGCGTATTACAAGGAATTGACGTCAACTATGGCAGCGCTGGGCAATGGACCGCATTCCAAGACGGTATGCCTGTTGAGATTGCAATGCAACTTCGATTTAAAGAAGTCGAGATTATGCACAAAGAACTTATTAGGAACGGGTTTTAATGAAATACTTCGAGAGTTTTCCTGGAACATTATATACGTTTGATAAAAATACTATCAATCAGCAAGTTGTCACTGACATTCTTGCTCGATCAACGTTTCTTCGTGAGATTGCAAATAACACTTCGGTTGCTTACGAATATAATGTAAAAGAAACCGATACTGCAGAAATTATTGCGCATAAAGTCTATGGCGATGCATATAGAAGCTGGATCGTTTTGTTGTTCAATCAAATCATAAATCCATATTATGATTTTCCACTCACATCTGTTGCTCTAGATTCTTATATCGAAAACAAATATAGCCAAACAATAAATCAGGCTTTGACGACAATTCACCATTATGAGAAAGAAGTGACTAAAGAAGCAATGTATAATGGATTACTAATTGATAAGACGACTGAAACGTTTATTATTGGTGAATTTGAAGTAGATTATTCTGACAACTCAATTACACCTGCAACATTACCTGGAACAGCAGATACCTCTTTGGTTGTCAGCACAGAAACAATTGCTTATCCAAACTACAGTCTTAAGATTACAACTGTCAATAGAGCAGTGTCAAACTACACATATGAAGTGAATGAGAACGAAAAAAAGCGACAGATTAAACTTCTTGATGAAAAATTCGTTCAAAGAGTTGAAGATGAATTTAGGAGCCTAATGAGTAATGGCTGAAAATGGTTTATATGGCTCAAAAGACTATGACATTAAGAGTCTCGAGCTAATTAATTCTGGTGGGCAAACAGTAGATTTGCGAAATATTTTCTTGGAGATGCAAATCTTCCAAGACATCTACGCATCAGTTATGAGTGGGAACATCCTTATCAATGATGGTAATGATGTGTTTACCAATTTTTATATGTGTGGTAATGAATATCTTAAGATTTCTATTGACAAACCTGGATTAAATCTTCCGCTTGAGAGATTATTCAGAGTTTATAAAGTCTCTGATCGTCGCCCATCAACGGATTCAGGTCAAGTATACCTAATTCACTTTTGTTCAGACGAAATGATTTCTTCTGAGTCATTGATCGTAAGTAAATCATATAAGTCTACTAAAATACGAAATATAGTTAATGACATACTAATCAACGAACTTAAAGTTGATCCGCAAAGAATAGCAAGTTTAGAAGAAACTTCTGGTTCATTTGATCTTGTTATCCCAGGATATAGACCTCTTGAGGCAATTCAATGGGTGACTGCGCGTGGTTATGATCAGAAAAAGTTTTGTTATTTTTTCTTCGAAAACAAAGATGGATTTAATTTAACTTCTTTGCAAACTTTAGTCAAACAAAAATCGTATAAAACATTAAAGTATGAGTTGAAGAATACTAATCGCGATCCTGCTCTCAATAAAGATTCAATTGATAAGTTTAATATCATTAATGATTTTGATATGATCACATCCATATCTAATGGATCATTTTCTTCCCGTTTATTGTCTATTGACATCTTTAGTCAAAAGTTTGAGAATATAGACTACAGTTTACTGCAAGCAGAAGCGCAGGGAAATCTACTGAATAAATTTAAACCAGTAAATTCGTTTAAAAATTCTCAAAACCAAACGTTGTTTAACTCCCCATATTCTTTCTTTAGAACTTATTTGTCAATCAACGATACTGCTTCAGAGAAAAGTAATGATGTTAAAAATTGGATGATGCCAAGAGCAATGCATATGTCATTGTTAAATCATTTCAGAATTCAGATTGTAATTCCTGGAGACATTGTATTAAAAGCAGGTGATGTTGTAGAATATGAATTCCCTGCATTCGAGAGCGCAGATTCTAGCGGTAAAAAGTTAGATGAGTATAGAACTGCTAGATATCTTGTTGCCTCTATCAATCATAAATTTAATGCGGACACATTTGAGTCTATTGTTGAGTTAGTTGCTGACTCGTTTGCTGAATCTCTACCAGAAGCAAAAGATGGTATTAATGTGTTAACCAAGAAGGGTAAGTGATGTCAGCCAAAAAAAACTTTATTGGACTTGAAGGTTTTATCTGGTGGATTGGGGTTGTTGAAGACCGCAATGATCCAGAACAACTTGGTCGCGTTCGCGTGCGTTGTTTTGGTTGGCACAATGATCAGAAAGAACTTATTCCTACTGATGCTCTACCATGGGCGCACCCAGTAATCCCAGTTAATAATCCAAACATGTATACACCAAAAGAAGGTGACATGGTGTTTGGATTTTTTATTGACGGGTATAACGCCCAAAACCCAGCAATCATGGGTGTGTTACCAGGGAAGCCAGATGGTAAACCAGATTACCAAAAAGGTTTTAGCGATCCAAGAACAAATTTTGGTTCTGCGCCAAATAAACCAGATGATCCTGCTGAAGCATATCCAAAAGGTAAGTACCTAAAGGAACAAACGACCAACAGACTTTCTCGAGGCAAAACTGATTCTACTGTAATTGCCACGCGCAAGAAAAACCTCAAGAAAAATATTGTTTCAGCTGGTGGTGTTTCTTGGGCAGAACCACCTCCTGCGTTTAATCCAACTTATCCATACAATAATGCGCTTGAAACAGAATCAGGTCATGCTCTTGAGTTCGATGATACTCCAGGACAAGAGCGTATCCATCTAGCGCATCGTAAGGGAACTTTTTTTGAAATTGATAAAGAAGGCAACGAAGTCCACAAAGTCGTAAAAGATAACTATGAACTTGTGATGGGCTCGGATTATGTTTACATCAATGGCAAATGTTCAGTAACAGTCGGTGGTGATTGTAATTTAAAGGTTGGTGGAAATATGAACGTCGAAGTCGCAGGCGGCATTAATATGTCAGCAGGCGGCGACATTCGAATGAAGGGTAAGAAAGTCTTTGTCGAATCTACGTCAGATTTGAATATCAAGTCTGGCGGCGTCGGCAACATGACTTCTGCCAAGAAACTCAGTCTCAAGGGTCAAAACGCAGCACTTCAGGGTGCTATTATTGATCTTCCTGCTGCTCAGATTAATATGCAATCAGGTTCCGCAACATCTGCTTCTGGTGCAGGATTGTCTGGTGGTGGCGTTGTACCAAACGTCGAAGATTTAACAGCAGCAACTGAAGCAGCTGCAAATACTGCAGTTGCAGCTGCAGCTTCTGATGGATTGGAAGAAGTCACTATAACTGCTCAGCGTGTTGCTGAAACAACGGCAGGATCAACAATCGGTAAGGCATTGGGCGGCGGATTAACTGCTACAATCAGCAATGTGTTCTCGAAAGTTACAGCTGCTGCAGATAAAGTTCTACAAGATTTTGCTGGTAAAACTCCTCTCGGTGAGATTCAACAAAAACTTTCTGATCTTGAAACTACAGCCAATCAAACAAAGGGGCAAATTTTGTCTCTTAAGGACAATCTAAAAGCAACGGTTACAAATAAACTTGGCGAAGTTAGCGATAAAGCGATCGCAAAAAATCTTGAGTTTAACATAGACCCAGAGTTGTTGCCACAAAAGGCAGTCGATGCTGTTAAAACAGTTATCGGTAAACACATTTATCCATTGACTGAAACAAAGACGACTGGTGATGGCTGAGTTTAGTATTCCTTGTAATGGAACTCTGCTTCCAACAAAAGCT
>Ga0315900_10007739_pt1 | contig 14006 bp, 15 predicted proteins | sample LakEriMetagenome_FD_203521 | JGI IMG/M metagenome (GOLD analysis project Ga0315900, IMG submission 203521) | Freshwater fungal communities from buoy surface, Lake Erie, Ohio, United States - Buoy 12 MA114 | ecosystem: Environmental > Aquatic > Freshwater > Lake > Lake biofilm | place: USA: Lake...
CCGGACGGGTCACGCCCATTCCCGGGCCGGCGCTGGGCTTCGAGCAGGCGGCCGGGTTGCCGGTCGCGCTGCAGACGATGCACGATGCCGTGATCACCCACGGACAGCTGCGCCCCGGCGGTACCGTGCTGGTGCAGGGCGCGAGCTCCGGGGTGGGCCTGATGGCGATGCAGATCGCGCGGTGGCGCGGCGCGAGCCTGGTGATCGGTACCTCCACCGACGCCGGCCGCCGCGCGCGCCTTGGCGAGTACGGTGCCCACCTGGCCCTCGACAGCAGCGACGTGGGCTGGGTCGGGCAGGTGCTCGAGGCCACCGGCGGTCTCGGGGTCGATGTGGTCATCGATCAGGTCAGCGGCCCGCTCGCCACCCCCACGATGCGCGCCACGCGCATCCTCGGGCGGGTCGTCAACGTCGGCCGGCTGGGTGGCATGAAGGCCGACTTCGACTTCGACCTGCACGCCCTGCGGCGCATCACCTATGTCGGCGTCACCTTCCGCACCCGCTCGATCGAGGAGGTGCGCGAGATCAACGCGCGGATGCGCGCCGACCTGGAGACCGAGATCGCCGCCGGCCGTCTCGGGCTGCCGATCGACCGGGTCTTCGATTTCGATCAGGCGCCGGCTGCACTCGAGCACATGCGCGCCAATCGCCATTTCGGCAAGCTGATCCTGCAGCTGTGAGCATGAACGCATCCCCCATCGAGGGCATCACGCTGCGCAGCGTGACCGCCAACGGCATCGTGCAGCGCTACGCCGAGTGCGGCAGCGGCCCGCTCGTGCTGTTCTGCCACGGCTGGCCCGAGAGCTGGTACTCCTGGCGCCACCAGATGCCCGCGATCGCGGCCGCCGGCTGGCGCTGCGTGGCCCCCGACATGCGGGGCTATGGCGGCACCGACTCGCCGGCCGAGATCGAGCGCTTCAGCATCCTCGATCTGGTCGGCGACATGGTGGCGCTGGTGCGCGAACTCGGTGCCGACCGGGCGGTGGTGGTCGGCCATGACTGGGGAGCGCCGATAGCCTGGCACTGCGCGCTGCTTCGACCGGACCTCTTCCGGGCGGTGGCCGGCCTCAGCGTGCCCTGGACACCGCGGGGCGGCATCGATCTGCTCTCGGCACTCGAGCGGCTCGGCATCACCCGCTTCTACATGCAGTACTTCCAGGCGCCGGGCGTGGCCGAGGCCGAGCTCGAGGCGGATGTGCGGGCCTCCCTGCGCCGCCTGTACTTCAGTGCCAGTGGCGATCTCGACGAGCGGGCCCCGGGCTTCGCCCAGCTGCCGCCCGACGGTGGCGTGCTCGCCAACACCGTCGACCCCGAGCGGCTGCCGGCATGGCTCGGCGAGGACGACCTCGACTGGTATGAAGCGCAGTTTCGCCAGGCCGGCTTTCGGGGCGGGCTCAACTGGTACCGCAACCTGCAGCGCAACTGGCGCCTCACGGCGCCGTGGCACGGCCAGCCGATCCGGCAGCCCTCGCTCTTCATCGCGGGCAGCCGCGACGGCGTGCTGAAGTTTCCGGCCTCGAAGCAGCAGATCGAGGCCTTTCCCAGGACCCTGCCGGGCATCCGCGGCTGCCATCTCGTCGAGGGCGCGGGCCACTGGGTGCAGCAGGAACGCCCGGACGAGGTCAACCGGCTGCTGCTGGCCTTCCTGGCGGGCCTTTGAAACGACACGGGCGCCGTGAGGCGCCCGCGGGAGCAGACCGGCGCCCGGAGGCGCCTGTGCAAACGACGCGGCGAGGGCTCAGCCCTTCTTCACCCAGGCGCTGCACCAGCCCTTGCCGGCCACCTGCTTGCCCGGGAAGATTGCGCAGCCGCCCATGGCGTCGGTGGCCTTTCCCTGATAGAGCGAGCAGTTGTTGCAGAGCTGGCCCGCGGCGAACTTGGGGAACTTGGCCTTGTCGACCTTGGTGGCGTCGGCCTTGTAGCCGAGTGACACCGCTTGGGGGTCGGTTTCGGACAGAGCCGCCTGGGCCTGAGCCTGGTGAGCGGCGGCCAGCGTGGTACTGCCGATGGCAAGCTGGACGATGAAGGTGCGGCGGGTGGTCATGGCGGGCTTTTTCGAGGAGTGATGAAAGTACCCTGAACCGTAGCAGAAAACCCGACGCATCCCGCCGATGCCGCAGTGCAGCGGTCGGCCAAAAGCGGCCGTCGGGCCTCCCGGTGAGCGGTCTCAGCCGCCCGACAGGCTGCGCCCGTCCTCGAGCAGCTTGCCGCCCAGATGCGCCGTGCAGTCGAGCAGGCTGGCGATGTGCGGCGCCTCGGCGGCCAGCACCGATACCGAGGTGTTGGACACCCGCTCGGGCACCTGCCAGCCTGCGGGCAGGTGCGCATGATGACGCAGCATGGCCTTGACCACCAGCCCGTGGGTGATCACCGCGAGCGGTCCGTCGAGCGAGCGGCGCAGCCGCAGCACTTCCTCGAAGGCGCGAGCCACCCGCGCGAGGAAGACCGGCATCGATTCGCCACTGGGGGGCGCCTCTTCCATGGCGATCGGGTCGTAGCCGAAGGCATCGAAGGGCTTGCCCCGCAGATCGCCGAAGTTGCGTTCATGCAGCAAGGCGCTGGTGCGAAGCGCCAGGCCGGTGGCGGCAGCCAGGGGTCGCGCGGTATCGTGGGCACGCTGAAGATCGCTGCTCAGGATGCCGGCGAGTGGCTGCCCGGCAAGGCGCTCGGCCAGCGCCGCGGCCTGGGCCAGCCCGCGCTCGCTCAGCGGGGTGTCGGGTGGCTGCAGAACCCGGGCGGCATTGAGCGGCGTTTCCCCGTGTCTCACCAGCAGGATCGTCATGTTCGGATCATCCTTCGCGAGCCCGGCCCATATGCCCGGCCCGCGCATCTTGGGGGTGCCGGCGCCCGCCGGCAAGCATCGGCGCTGGGGACGCTCGGGCGCCAGCCGATTTCCGGGACGGAGGCCGCCATGCGTGACTGGCGTGTGATCTTCGACCTCGGCGGCGTCCTGGTCGACTGGAATCCCGAGGCGATCGTCGCCGGCTTCTACGCGGATCGGGTACTGGGCGAGCGCATGCTCGAGGCGGTGTTTCGCCATCCCGACTGGCTGGCGCTCGATCAGGGGCTGCTCGACGACCAGAGCGCCATCGCCCGCATGGCGGCGCGCACCGGTCGTCCCCGGCGCGAGCTCGACGCGCTCCTGCTTGCCACCCGTCGTTCGCTCCAGCCGCTGCCCGCGAGCTGGGCGCTGCTGCATGAGCTGCACGCCATGGGGGTGCCGCTCTACGCCCTGTCCAACATGGCCGAGGGCACCTGGCGTCATCTGCAGGCGAATGTGCCGGGATGGGCCCTCTTCAACGGCGTGCTGATCTCCGCTCACGAGCGGCTGCTCAAGCCGATGCCCGAGATCTTCCAGCTGATGCTGCGGCGCTACCGGCTCGAACCCACCCGCACCGTGTTCATCGACGACGTCGGCGGCAACGTCGCCGCTGCCGTGGCCAGTGGCATGCACGGGATCGTGTTTCGCAACGCTGCCGATTGCGCGATGTGCCTGGCCGCGATCAGCGCCGGCGAGCTCGCGGTCGCCGGCGGCGGGACCTGAGCGCGCGAGCGCTGTGCTATCGTCGATCGCGACCCCGTGATCCGGGGTGCGCGGTGGCCCGGCGCGGTGCGCGCCGACCGGCCGCCCGCAGCGATGAGCACCGCCACTTGCCCGCCACGCCCGATCAGCCCGCCTCCCACGCCGTCGCGTCGGTGCCGCCCGCCACCGGGCCGCTCGCCGGGATCCGTGTGCTCGACCTCACCGCCGTGGTGCTCGGGCCCCTGGCCACCCAGATCCTCGGCGACTACGGCGCCGAGGTCATCAAGGTCGAGTCGCTCGAGGGCGATCTCATGCGTGCCAACGGCGTCTCGCGCAGTCGCGGCATGAGTTCGATCTTCCTCGCCATCAACCGCAACAAGCGCTCGCTCGCCGTCGACCTGAAGTCGCCGGGCGGCCGCGCGGTGCTCGAGCGGCTGGTGCCCTCGGTCGACGTGGTGGTGCACAACATGCGGGTGGCCGCCGTCGAGCGGCTGGGCTTTGGCCACGCCCGTGTGGCCGAGCTCAACCCGCGCGCCGTCTACTGCGTGGCCACCGGCTTCGGGCAGGATGGTCCCGACCGCGACAAGCCCGCCTTCGACGACATCATCCAGGCGGCCTGCGGCCTCGTGGGGCTGAATCTGGTGCAGCAGCCGCTGCCCGATTACGTGCCCAGCCTGATCGCGGACAAGACCACCGGCATGGCCGTGGTCAACGCGATACTCGCGGCGCTGTTTCACCGCGAGCGCAGCGGCCGCGGCCAGCTGGTCGAAGTGCCGATGCTCGAGACCATGGCCGCCTTCGTGCTGGCCGAGCATCTCGGCGGGCTCAGCTTCGAGCCGGCCCCCGCCCCGCCGGGGTATGCGCGCCTGCTGACCGGCGGGCGCAAGCCGGCACCGACGCGCGACGGCTTCATCGCGATCCTGCCCTACACCGGCGAGCACTGGGAGGCGTTCTTCCGCATCGCCGGGCGCGAGGAACTGATCGCACGCTACGAACTCGCCGATCGGCATCGACGCAATCAGCACATCCGCGAGCTCTACGCGCATCTGGCCGAGATCACCCCCGGCAGAACCACCACCGAGTGGCTCGCAATCTGCGAGCAGCTCGACGTACCCGCCACGCCGATCGTGCGCCTCGAGGATCTGCCCGAGCATCCGCACCTGAAGGCGGTCGACTTCCTTCGGCGGGCCGAGATGCCGGGACAGGGTGCGGTGCGCTACGTCCGTCCACCGGTGCGTTTCCACGACACGCCCGCGCAGGTCCGTCGCTTCGCGCCGCGCCTGGGTGAGCACACCGCCGACATTCTTGCCGAGGCCGGCTACGACGCCACCGAGATCGCGGCACTCGCCGCCGCGCGGGTCGTCGGTCTCGATCCCGGCCTGCCAGCCTGAGCCGCCGCTGCCAACGACCCATGGAGCCATGCATGAACTTCGAACTCCCCCATGAGCACCGGATGCTCGCCGATCTCGTCACGCGTTTCGTCGACGAGGAACTGATGCCGCTCGAGAAGAACGTGCTCGAGCGCGAGGCGGCCGGCCAGGGGCACGAGCTCAACGACGACGAGCGGGCGCGCATCGACGCCCGTTCGCGCGAGCTCGGCCTGTGGGGGCTCGATGCGCCGGAGGAGCTCGGCGGCTCCAACCTGCCGGTGTCGGCGATGGTGGCCGTCAACGAGGCGATGGGCCGCACCATCGTGCCCTACTACCTGCCGCCCGATTCGCCCAACCTGCGCATGCTGCTGCTGACCGCCACCGCCGAGCAGAAGGCGCGGTATCTGGAGCCCTACACCCGCGGCGAGATGGTGTCGGCGATCGCGATCTCGGAGCCGGGCGCGGGCGGCGACCCGGCCGCGATGCGCAGTCGCGCCGAGCGCGACGGCGACCACTGGGTGATCAACGGCCGCAAGATCTGGATCAGCCGCGCCGCGAAGGCCGACTTCACGATCGTGATGGCGGCCACCGATCGCGGCAAGGGCGCGCGCGGCGGCATCTCGGCCTTCATCGTCGACAAGGGCACGCCGGGCTTCAACGTGCTGCGCCGCATCCCGATGCTCGGCGGCCACTTCACCTACGAGCTCGCGCTCGAGGATCTGCGCGTGCCTCACAGCGCGATGCTCGGCGAGGAAGGCAAGGGTTTCGCGCCGATGCAGGAGCGGCTGTCGGTACGACGCGTGCAGATGGCAGCCTGGTGCATCGGACGGGCGCAGCGGGCGCTCGACATGATGGTCGAGTACGCGCCGCAGCGTTCGACCTTCGGCGTGCCGCTGTCCGAGCGTCAGGCCATCCAGTGGTGGATCGCCGATGCCGCCACCCGCATCCACGCCTGCCGCCTGATGACGCACGAGGCCGCCTGGCGGGTCGACACCGGACGCGACGCGCGCACGCAGGTCTCGATGATCAAGGCCTACGCGACCGAGATGGCCTGGGAGATCATCGATCGCGCGATGCAGACTTTCGGCGCGATGGGCATGACCAAGGACCTGCCGCTGCAGCAGATGGCCAACGATGTGCGGCTGATGCGCGTCTACGAGGGCCCCACCGAGGTGCACCGCTGGGTCGTCGCTCGCAACACGCTGGCGGGCCGCGCCTGAACGCGCCCGCGACTGGCGCTTCGAGGGCGTCGTTGATGGCGAACCGCGAGATCATGATGAAGCTCCCACGCTGGTCCTATCCCGCCTGCTGTGCGCACCGCGGGGCCGGCCTGCTCGCTCCCGAGAACACGCTCGCGGCGATCCGGCACGGTGCCGCGCTCGGCTACCGGATGGCCGAGTTCGACGTGAAGCTCAGCGCCGACGGTGTGCTGGTACTGATGCACGACGCCACGCTCGCGCGCACGACCGACGGACGCGGGCGGGTTGCCGCGGCCAGCTACGGAGAGCTCGCGCGCCTCGATGCCGGCAGCTGGCACTCGCCGGCCTTCGCCGGCGAGGCGATCCCCACGCTCGCACGGGTTGCCGCGTGGCTGCGTGCCAACGGCTGCCTGGCGAACATCGAGATCAAGCCGTGCCCGGGGCGCGAGCGCGAGACCGGGGCTGCGGCGGCGCTGGAGGCGCGAGCGCTGTGGGCCGGCGCGAAGGTGCCGCCGCTGCTATCCTCGTTTTCCGACGAGGCGCTCGCGGCGGCCGCGCTCGTCGCGCCCGAACTGCCGCGCGCGCTGCTGATGGTCGAACCGGGTGCCGACTGGCTCGAGCGTGCGCGGGCGCTAGGCTGCGTGGCGATCGACGTTCACCATGAGCGCATCGATGCGGCGCTGATCGCGGCCGCGCACGCGCACCGCCTGAAGGTGATCGCGTACACGGTCAATGATCCGTTGCGCGCGCAACGGCTTTTTGCCGACGGACTGGATCTGCTGATCACCGACGCGATCGACCGGATCGTCTTCGAGCGGCGGCCGAAACGCGCTTGAGGGGCCGTCCGGCCCGCATTGCGATCGGTCAATGACGGGACGCCGCGTGAGCGCGATAGTGGGTTGGTTCCCACCGCTCACCCGAGGACGCCGATGACCCCGACCGCCCAAGACCCGCAGGTTCTGCTCGCCAGCCTGCGCACCCGTGCCCGCCAGTTGCGTGCGGAAGTCGCCGGCAAGCTCGGCGATGCCGCCGACGATGCGCAGGATGCGCGCGGTGGCGGTGTCGACCGCGGCGACCAGGCCCTGGCGTCGGCCGGCAGTTCGCTGGACCTCGCCGAGGCTTCGCGCGATCTGCATGAACTCGAGGCAATCGATCGCGCGATCACCGCGATCGACGAGGGGCGCTACGGACTTTGCGAGCAGTGCGGCGACGAGATCGGCGGCGCGCGCCTCGTCGCGCAGCCGCTCGCGCTGCGGTGCATCGTCTGCCAGACGCGTGAGGAGCAGCGCCACCCGGCGTCGGCACCGAGACTCTGATCGTCCGCGGCAGTGCCCGATCGCGCTGCCGCGTCGAGCGCTTCCCGCGGCGCCAGCCGCCCTTCATCGACGTTCAAGGAGAACCTCATGTCCTTCCAGCATGCCGTGATCTGGCTCGACCATCGTCAGGCTCAGGTGATCGCCTTTTCGCCCAGTGAGGTCGACAAGACGGTGGTCCGCCATCATGGGGGGCGCCGGCATATCCACCACCGCGCCGGCAGCGTTGGCGCGGGTCACGCGGCCGACGACGTCGGCTTCTTCAACGAGATCGTCGCGGCGGCCGGCGACACCGCCGAGATTCTCGTCGTCGGTCCCGGTACCGCGAAGACCGCCTTCCGTCGTCATCTCGACGCGCACCACCGCAACCTCGCGAAGCGGGTGGTCGGGGTCGAGACCGTCGATCACCCCGGTGATGGCGAACTGCTCGCCTTCGCGCGACGCTACTTCCTGAAGGTCGACCGGATGCTCGGTACCGCCTGAGCCGCGGCGCATGGCGCTGTGGTAGCGTGCGCGCCTTTGCCGAGGAATTTCGAGCGATGAGCGACCCAGGCGGCGATACCCGGAGCATGGCGCTCTTCTGCGACTTCGAGAATGTCGCGCTCGGCGTGCGCGAGGCGCGTTATCAGCAGTTCGACATCAGCCTGGTGCTCGAGCGACTGCTGCTGAAGGGCAGCATCGTCGTCAAGAAGGCCTACTGTGACTGGGAACGCTATCGCGAGTTCAAGGCGGCGATGCATCAGGCCGCCTTCGAACTGATCGAGATCCCGCATCTGCGGATGTCGGGCAAGAACTCGGCTGACATCCGGATGGTCGTCGACGCGCTCGATCTCTGCTACACGAAGTCGCATGTCGATACCTTCGTGATCATCAGTGGTGACTCCGACTTCTCGCCGCTGGTCAGCAAGCTGCGCGAGAACAACAAGACCGTGATCGGGGTCGGGGTGAAGAATTCCACCTCGGAGCTCCTGATCAACAACTGTGACGAGTTCATCTACTACGACGACCTGGTGCGCACGGTGCGCCCGCAGCGTCGACGGCCTGCGTCGTCCGCCGCGCTGGCTCCGACCGTCGCGAAGCTGCCTGCCGCGCCGCCGGCAGTCGCGCCGGCGATGGTTGCGAATGCAGCGATCGTCGCTCCACCTTCGTTGCCGGAATCCCTGGCGGTGGCCGTCGTGTCCGGTGCGCCCGCGTCGGCCTCGATGGCCCCGCCGGCTGCCGCGCGTCGGCGCCGATCGACGCGCGGCGCTGGTGCCTCGGCCGGCCCCGTGGACGCTCCGGCAACGCCCGCCGACGTGGTGGTGGCCCAACCCATCGTCGGCGCGCCGGCGTCGGTGCCAGCGGAGGTGCCGTCGCCGGCTCCGAGCGAGACCGGGCCTGAACGGTCGTTCGCGCTGGCGGGCGGCGATGTGCCATCGGTCACCGATGACGCATCCGGCACGGCCGCCGAGGGCGACCCCGCCGCGGCCGAGCGACGGATCCGTCAGGCGCTCGACCTGATCGTCGACACGCTCGATGCGCTCGCCACCGAGCGGGGCGAGGACGAAAAGATCTGGGGATCGATGGTCAAGCAGGCGCTGCGTCGTCGCAAGCCTGGTTTCAGCGAGAGTTACTACGGGTTCCGCTCCTTCAACCGGTTGCTCGAGGAGGCTCGTGATCGCGGGCTGATCGAACTCGAGCGCGACGGGAAATCAGGCGGCTACACGCTGCGAAGTCTGGTCTGAAACGCCCTCAGGCCGGTCGAGGCGGCGCTGCGCGAGGCTTTTAGCCGAAGCGTCCCTGCAGGAACCATCCGGCTGCGGTCTGCTCCCGGGCCGTGCGTTCACGGTAGATCCAGAGCAGCAGGCCGTCATCGTCGGCGGCGATGAAGTAGTCGCGTTGCACGAGGTGGCCGTCCCACCAGCCGGTCTCGATGCGCTCCGGACCTGCCAGCAGCGTGAGTGGCCCGTTGAGCCAGGGGCGCTGCTGCCGCTCGGCCAGCGCCTGTGCCCGTTCGAGCAGCCACAGCGGGCGAGGCAGGGCACCGCCCGCTGGCAGCGACGGTTCCGCCGCATGGCGAGCGGCATCCTTGCCGCCGGGCAGCAGGGCTTCGAAGGATGCGCGTTCGAGCCGGCAGGCCCGCTCCGGGCGGTGATCGGCCCGCTCGCTCAGCAGCAGCACCCGATCGCGGCCCAGGCGTGCCTGCAATTGCTCGACCAGCCGACCGAGGCTCTCGCGAGCCTCGTCGAGCATCGGGAACAGGTTGCCGCTTCGGGTTGCGTACGCAACGATCCGGTCACAGTCGAGGTGCAGCGTACCCACTGGCGCGCGCAGCCGCAGCATGGCCAGACGCTCGCGCAGCAGTGCCGCCAGACGGGCCTCGCTCGCGCTCGGCTCGGCCGGCTGCAGGGTGAGCCGCGTATCGGGGGGCTCTTCATGGGCAAGGCGCAGGGTGATCGCGCTGGCGGCCGCCTGGCGTGCCGCGAGCCATCCGCCGAGCGATGACAGCAGTCTGCGCGCGCCTGTCAGCAGGGTGTGGGTATCGTCGCTCGAGGCGGGCAGTTCGAGGCGTGCGGCGAAGACCGGCGCAGCCTCGAACCAGGCGCGTGCCTCGGGCGCGCGTCCGAAGGCCTGATCGATTTCCCGCAGAAGTGCCGGGCCGAAGCGCCGCGCCAGCCCCGCGCGCGGCAGTGCGCGCAGTTGTTGCACGGTGCACACCCCGAGCGACGCGATGACGTCGAGGTGCGCGGCCGCGCGCTCGATCACCGCCACCGGCAGACTGTCGAGCCGCGCCGCGAGTTCCTTCGGGTCGGTGGCACACAAACCGTCGCGGTGCCGTGCCATCCACCATGCGCCGGTGGCCGTGAGGGCGCAGCCGATCGAGCCGCTCAATCCGAGCTGCCGCAGGCCGTCGCGAAGCCGGCCCAGCAGCGACGGCAAGCCGCCGAACAGACGCAGGCTGGGCGCCACCTCGAGCAGCAGTCCGGTCGCTGCCGGATGATCGCCGGGTGGCTCGACTTGCAGGCTCACCGAGGGCGTGAACTGCAGCGCCCAGGTCGCCGCCTGCACCAGGGTGTCGCGTTCGCGTAGCGGGTCGCGATCGCGCAGCAGCAGCGCCGGCAGCAGCGCCAGCGCGGTGGCGCGCTGCATGCCCGTGCTCAGCCCTTTGGCGCGTGCCTGCGGGCAGACCTCCAGCAACACGCCCTGGGCGCACACCGCGAACGCCTGGTCGGCATCGCCGGGGCCAGCGCATGGGGCAAGTCCGAAAGCCTCGATGGCGAGCGACGGGAAGTGAATGCCGATCCAGAGCATGATGGCGCATGCCGTTGAGCGCCTGCGGGCGCCGGGGCAAGGGTGAGCGGCCGGGTGTCAGTTCAGCGCGAGCGGTCTTGATCCCGCCGCCACTGGCGGCGGCGGATGCGCATGCGCCGTGCGCAGGGTGTCGGCAGACACCGGCACCACCGGGCGATGCCGCAGCCGGATGGCGGTGACCGGCTGCGGGAGGTCGATCGTGAGCGGAGCGCCGAGGACGGGGCCGCGGCGCTTGAGGATCTGCACGGCCAGCTGCTGCGCGGGGCGCGGCAGCAGCAGCAGTCGCAGCGGGGCAGGCGAGGCCTCGAACTGAGCGGCGATCGGCCGGAAGAGAAAGACCGGCCCTTGCGCTCCCTGGGCGGCGAGCTGCAGGCGCCGCAGGTGTTCGGGTCGGGTGCGGTCTGCGGGCAGCCAGGCAAGCAGGCAGCCGAAGCTGCCGCTTCGCAGAGCCTGCTCCACCGCCCACAGGCGATCGATGGCATTGGGAGCCTGGATGATCAGGATCCGGTCGGTATCGACGGCATGACTGCGCAGTGCCGGGGCATAGGGCAGATGCGGAGGCGCCAGCATGATGATCAGCCGGTGCTCCTGGCTGAGGCGCCGCAACAGCGGCACCAGCAGGCGCAGTTCACCACTGCCGGGGTCGCGCGCGATGAGTTCGGTGAGCATGCCAGGTGGCCACCCGGCGCCCGGCAACTCGGCATCGAGTGCGGCAAATCCGCTGGAGAATCCGGCCTGGGCGATTCGGCCGAGTTCATGGGCGCGCCAGACGGCATCCGGCAGCATGGCAACTCCTGATTCCGCGAGCGGCTGTGCGAGAACTGTGGCGTGCGCGCTACAGCGCGCGCATGCCGCGAATCAGCCCCACGCCAAGGCCCTCGATGGCGAATTCGTCATGACGGGTGTCGAGGATGATCGGCGCGTAGTCGGGGTTTTCGGGCAGCAGTTCGACCACATGGCCGCGCTGGTGCCAGCGCTTGACCGTGACATCGTCGCCAACCCGGGCCACGACGATCTGGCCGTTATGGGCTTCGTGGCAACGGCGTACCGCCAGGAGGTCGCCATCGAGGATGCCGGCATCACGCATGCTCATGCCGCGAACCTTGAGCAGATAATCGGGACGCTGTCCGAAAAGCTCGGGATCCAGGGCGAAACTGGCTTCGATATGTTCCTGCGCGAGAATCGGGCTGCCTGCCGCGACTCGCCCGATCAGCGGCAGCGAGAGCGCGATCTGCACCGCGCTCGGTGTGTCGTGCGGATCATCGGCAGGCAGACGCTTGAGCCGGATGCCCCGCGAGGCGCCTGCCGTGAGTTCGATGACACCCTTGCGGGCAAGCGCCTTGAGATGCTCCTCGGCGGCATTGGGCGAGCGGAATCCCAGGTTGCGCGCGATCTCGGCGCGGGTGGGCGGAAAGCCCGTGCTGGCGATATGCTGCTTGATCAGCGAAAGGATTTCCTGCTGTCTGGCGGTGAGCTCGCGCATGGCTGGTGTCCTGCCCCGGGATGCGGGAGTACGCGGATGCCGATGCCCCGGATAAACACGGCAGACTGTATTTTTATACAGTTTCGACGTGATTTCAAGCCGGCTCGAGCGGCACGATTTCTTTTCCCGCGGGTGGCAACCTTCCCTGCGGCCTGATGTCAGGGATATGCAAGCGCGCCGGGTTTATGGCAAAGTCGCATTGCGCAAGATCCAGGCCAGCATCTTTGGCATGTCCTGGCTCCTGGCAGGATTGCATTTCACGATTCGCTGACCCGCTTCGCCTCGAAATGCAATGATTCGTTCTGTTTCGAGGATGATTTGATGCCCACGAAGATCTATGTCGGCAACCTGCCCTGGCGGGCCACCGACGCTCAGCTCACCCAGTTGTTCGGCGCCCACGGCGAAGTGACCGATGCCCGCATCGTCACCGATCGCGAAACCGGTCGCTCCCGCGGCTTCGGCTTCGTCACCATGACGAGTGCCGACGAAGCCCAGAACGCCATCCGCGCGCTCAACGGCTATTCCCTCGAAGGTCGCGGTCTCGTCGTGAACGAGGCACGCGAACAGCAGGGCGGCGGTGGCGGTGGCTTTCGCCGTGGTGGTGGTGGTGGCGGCGGCGGTGGCTACGGTGGCGGCGGCGGCGGTGGTGGTTACGGCGGCGGCGGCGGTGGTGGTTACGGCGGTGATCGCGGTGGCGGTGGCGGTTATGGCGGTGATCGCGGCGGCGGTGGCGGTGGCGGCTACGGTGGTGATCGTGGCGGCGGCGGCGATCGCGGCGGCGGTGGCGGCTTCGGCGGTCAGCGTCGGCCGCGCCAGTTCGGCTGATCTTCCCCGTTTCAACAGCCTGATGTCGGTGGGGAGCGCCTGCCGCTTCCCGCGGGTTTCGTGTCAGGTTGATGGATGATGCGCATCATCAGCGTCGGCATCGTCGGTGCCGGTCTCATGGGGCTTGGCATGGCCTGCAGCGCAGCGCGTGCCGGGTTCCGGGTTTCGGTACGCGACAACGATCCGGCGCGCGAGGCTCTTGCCCTCGAGGCAGGGCTTGCTGTGGTGCCGACGCCTGCCACGCTGGTCCGACAGGCCGATGTGATCGCGATCGTGGTGGTCGACGCCGCGCAGATCGATGCCGTCCTCGAGGGGCCCGACGGCCTGCTGGCCGCCCTGTCGCCCGGCAGGCTCGTGCTCGTGTGCAGCACCATTGCGCCCGAGGACAGTGCGCGCGTCTGCGCGCACATCGAAGCCACCGGAGCTGCGGCGATCGATGCGCCGATCTCGGGCGGGCCGGCGCGAGCGCACGCCGGTACCCTGAGCATCATGCTGGCAGGCGATCCGGGTGCGTTACAGGCGGCGCAACCGCTGCTTCAGGTGCTGGCCACCCGTCACTTCGTGATCGGTACCCGTCAGGGTGACGCATCCCGGGCCAAGCTCGTCAACAATCTGATGGCTGGCATTCACCTGATGGCTGCCGCTGAAGCGGTCGCGCTCGCCGAAAGGCTGGGTCTCGATCCCGCACAGATGGTCGAGCTGATCGGTGCGAGTTCCGGGCAGAGCTGGATGGCCGACGACCGGCTGCCCAGGGCGCTCGCGGGCGATCTTGCACCACGCGCGCAGTCTCAGGTGCTTGCCAAGGATCTGCGGCTGGCCAACGACGCCGCCCGCCGGGCCGGCGTGGCATTGCCGCTGGGTGCCGTGGCCCAGCAGCTGTTCGGCGAACTCTGCGAAGGCGGCTGGCGCCAGCACGACGATGCCGCCGCGCTGGCTTACTACCGGCAGCGCTTCGGCCGCTGAGCATGCCGGCGCCGGTCGGCGTCACATGTTGGGATAGTT
>Ga0315900_10007743_pt1 | contig 14003 bp, 12 predicted proteins | sample LakEriMetagenome_FD_203521 | JGI IMG/M metagenome (GOLD analysis project Ga0315900, IMG submission 203521) | Freshwater fungal communities from buoy surface, Lake Erie, Ohio, United States - Buoy 12 MA114 | ecosystem: Environmental > Aquatic > Freshwater > Lake > Lake biofilm | place: USA: Lake...
CGATCTGCGTTTCCTGGGAATCTGGTCGGGTGAGATGCCGTCGGAGATTGCAAGGCTTTATACAACGGACGTGGGTAATGCGTCATGGGTCAATGCGGTCATCTCCGAGCGTCTGTCGCAGCTTGATACGGCGCGACAGTCTCGGGACTATGCCGCGGCGGATGCGATCAGGGCAGGGCTGGTCGCGGCCGGAGTTGTCATCAAGTCCGGACCCGGCGGCACCAGTTTCGAACTGGGGCCGGATTTCGATCCAGCCAGGCTTGGGGTGACTCTATGACGGCGGCTGCGACAGATGGAGAGGGAGAGGGGGGCGCTGCCCCCCGCCTGCGGCTCCCCCCGGGATATTTGGGGGCAAAAAATGGGGGCGGGGTCGGGCCCTGCGACGCCTGCGGGAGGGCTGGTGCGTGAGGGAACGGCTCTATCTTTTCGACACGACGCTTCGCGACGGGCAGCAGACGCAGGGGGTGCAGTTCTCGACCGCCGAGAAGGTGCGGATCGCGGGGGTGCTCGATGCGCTGGGCGTGGATTACATCGAGGGTGGCTGGCCCGGGGCCAATCCGACCGACAGCGCCTTTTTCGCGGCGCGGGTGCCGACGCGGGCGGTCATGACTGCCTTTGGCATGACCAAGCGGGCGGGACGGTCGGCCGGGAATGACGATGTGCTGGCCGCGGTGCTGGATGCCGGGACGCCGGCGGTCTGCCTGGTCGGGAAGGCGCATGTGTTCCATGTCGCAACTGCACTCGGCATCACGCGGGAGGAGAACCTCGGCAATATCGGCGCCTCGGTCGCGCATGTCGTGAAGGCGGGGCGCGAGGCGCTGTTCGATGCCGAGCATTTCTTTGACGGATGGAAGGCGGATCGGGCCTATGCCATCGCCTGTTGCCGGGCGGCGCTGGAGGCGGGCGCGCGCTGGGTCGTGCTGTGCGATACCAATGGCGGCACCCTGCCGGACGAGGTGGAGGCGGCCGTGACCGATGTGATCGCGGCCGGCATTCCGGGGGCGCGGCTGGGCATCCACTGCCATGACGATGCGGGGCTCGCGGTGGCCAATTCGCTGGCCGCCGTCATGGCGGGGGTGCGGCAGGTGCAGGGCACGCTCAACGGCCTGGGCGAGCGCTGCGGGAATGCGAACCTGACGACGATCATCCCGACGCTGGTCCTGAAGGAGCCCTATGCGAGCCGCTTCGAGACGGCTGTGACGGAGGAGCGGCTGTCGGGCATCCGGCGCGCGTCGCGCGTGCTTGACGATATCCTGAACCGCGTGCCGTCGAAGCAGGCGCCCTATGTGGGCGCGAGCGCCTTTGCCCACAAGGCGGGGCTGCATGCGAGCGCGATTGCCAAGGACCCCGCAACCTATGAGCATGTCGACCCGGCGCGGGTGGGCAATGCCCGCATCGTGCCGATGTCGAACCAGGCGGGGCAGTCGAACCTGCGCCAGCGGCTGGCCGAGGCGGGGGTCGAGGTCGCCCCCGGCGACGCACGCCTTGCCCGCATCCTCGAAGTGGTGAAGGAGAAGGAGGCGGCGGGTTATGCCTATGATTCAGCGCAAGCCTCGTTCGAACTGCTCGCGCGGCGGGAACTGGGCCTGCTGCCCGCCTTCTTCGATGTGGAGCGCTATCGCGTGATTTCGGAACGGCGGCGCAATGCGCGGGGCGAGCTTGTCGTGGAATCCGAGGCGGTGGTGACGGTGGCTCTGGCCGGCGGGACCAAGACGACGAGCTACTACAAGAACGAGAATGCGCATGACCTGCGCGATGCCGGGCCGGTCAATGCGCTGGCGCAGGCGCTGAAGAAGGACCTAGGCCCCTATCAGGGCATGATCGACGACATGAAGCTTGTCGACTTCAAGGTGCGCATCACCAATGGCGGGACCGAGGCGGTGACCCGCGTCATCATCGACAGCGAGGATGGCGCGGGCCGGCAATGGTCGACCGTGGGGGTCAGCGCCAACATCGTGGATGCAAGCTTCGAGGCGCTGGTCGATGCGGTGGTCTGGAAGCTCTGCCGGGACGCGGGATGAGCCTTGCGGCCTGCGCGGCGCTGGTGGAGCGGGGCGATCCGGACCGGTTCCTGGCTGCGATGGCGGCGCCGGTGGCGGCGCGGGCGCGGCTCTTTCCGCTTTATGCCTACAACCTCGAGCTTGCCCGCGCCCCCTGGGTGACGGCCGAGCCGCTGATCGCCGAGATGCGGCTGCAATGGTGGCGCGACGCGGTGGCCGAGGTCGCGGCCGGGGCGCCTGCGCGGGCGCATGAGGTGATGGAGCCGCTGGCGGACGTGATCCGGGGCGGCGTGCCGGGGGCGCTGCTGGACGGCATGGCCGCGGCGCGGCGGCGGGATGTGGGCCGCGTGCCCTTTGCCGATGCAGGTGAGTTCTGGGATTACCTCGACGCGACGGGGGGGGCGCTGATGTGGGCCTCGGTGCTTGCGCTGGGCGGGGCTGACGAGCCGGGGGCGCGGCGCGTGGGGCGGGCGGGGGCGTTGGCCGCCTGGCTGATGGCGGTGCCCGGGATCGCGGCGCGGGGCTGGCCGGCGCTGCCCGAAAGCGCCGATCCGGGGCGGCTTGCGCGCGAGGGGCTGGCGATGCTGACATCGCGCGCGCGGGGGCCGGAGGCGCCGGCGCTGCGCGCAGCCTGGCGGGCGAGGGCGATCCTGCGGCAGGCCGCGGCCGAGCCCGCGCGGGTGCGTGAAGGGCGGCTTGGCACGAGCGACTTCCGCAGGCGGTCCTCGCTGCTCTGGCAGGTCTGGCGGGGGTGAGGGGGCCGTCAGCCCGGGCGGGGCTTCGGTCGCAGCGAGAGCCAGATCAGCGCCGCCCCCGCAAGCGCGAGGAAGGGGATCATCGCAAGGTTAACCGCATTCCAGCCATGGGTCGCATCGGTGCCCGAGCAGTTCATCAGCCCGCCTGATGCAAGGCTCGCCACCGTGACGCAGCCGAAGACGATGGCATCGTTCATGCCCTGCACGCGGCCGCGTTCATGCGGGGCATGGGCGGAGGTCAGCATCGCGGTCGCGCCGATGAAGCCGAAATTCCAGCCGATGCCGAGCAGGATCAGCGCCAGGAAGAAATGCCCCAGTTCGACGCCCGAGAGCGCGACGATCCCGGCGCCGGCCAGGATGGCAAGGCCGGTGGCGACGATCCGCGTGGCCCCGAAGCGGGCGATCAGGTGGCCGGTGACGAAGGAGGGCGCGAACATCGCCAGCACATGGCCCGAGACGATGTCGGCGGCGTTGCCCTTGGTGAAGCCGCAGCCCACGACGGCGAGCGGCGTCGAGGTCATCACGAGGTTCATCAGCGCATAGGAGACGGCGGCGCAGATCACGGCGACCGCGATCACCGGTTCGGAAAGGAGTTCGCGCCAGCTGCGCTGCGGCCGGGGATCGGCCGAGCGGGGCGGCGGTTTGGGCAGGTCGAGCAGGAGGAAGAGCCACATCGCGGCGAGGTTGATGGCGACACCCGCGAGATAGGTCCCGACGAAGGGCACGGCGGTCAGGCCGTCGGTGACCTTGACAAGCTGGGGGCCGATGAAGGCCGACAGGAGTCCGCCGGCCATGACATAGGAAATCGCCTTGGGGCGGAAACTGTCGGAGGCGCCGTCGGCAGCGGCGAAGCGGTAGAAGCCCTGCGCCGACATGTAGGTGCCGGTCAGGTAGGAGCCGACGAGAAAGAGCCAGAAGTTGCCCTGGCTCATCGCGTAGGCGGCGATGGCGGAGCCTGCGGCACCGCCGATCGTGCCGACGAAGAAGCCCGCGCGGCGGCCGTGGCGCTGCATCAGCGCTGACATCCAGGGGGCGGTCGTCATCGAGCCGAAGACGATCATCGAGATGGGCAGCGTCGCGAGGCAATGGTTGATGCCGGCGATGCGGGTCAGTTCAAGGCCGGCGAGGCCGCCGATGACGAAGATCATCGTCACCTGCGCGCCGAGGATCGCCTGCGCGGCGACGAGCACGGCCACGTTGCGGCGGGCGCGGCGGTCATCGAGGGCGGGGATTGCGGTCATGGGAGAGCGGTAGACCCGGGCAGGGCCGGGCGCAATGGGGGCCGGGTGGCGGCCGGGCGGCGGGCAGGCGCGCGGAGGCTGGTCATGGGATGAGGAGCGGTCAGCATCATCATGATATATCGAGAATAATGGTCCTTCAGGCTGGTGCCCTGTCGATCAGATGGGCGAAGGACCCCGAGACGCGGCCGCGGATCAGGCCCATTGGCGGGAGGGGGGTGTCTTCGGCATCGGTGGCGGCGAAGAGCGGCGAGCCTTCGGCGCGCAGCGTGGTGGCATAGTGGAATTCGTGTCCGCGCCAGCGCCCCGCGAAGGGACCGGCATCGGCCTGCAGGTTGCGATAGCCCAGATGGAGGCGCCGGGCCGCGAAGCTGGTGACGAGCGGCAGGAGGCCCGCCATGGCATGGGCGGTGCCGTCGGCATCGACGAGGCTTTCGCCGAGGACCATGTAGCCACCACATTCGCCATAGATGTCAGTCGATTGTGAAGCGTTCCTGAGGCTGGTCAGGAAGGTGCCGGCGGCGGCGAGGCGGGGGGCGTGAAGCTCGGGGTAGCCGCCCGGCAGGATCACGAGGTCGGCGGGGGGGACGGGGTCGTCGGCGAGGGGCGAGAAGAAGGCGAGTTGTGCTCCCGCGGCCTTCCAGTCGGCCAGGTGATGGGGATAGGCGAAGGCGAAGGCAGCGTCACGGGCGATGGCGATGCGCCGGGCGGGCGGTGGAAGGCCCTTCAGTATCGCGTCGGTATCGCGTCGGTATTGCGTCGGTGCGATGGTGCGGGCGATGGCGTCGAGGTCGAGGTGGGCGGCGACATGGGCAGCGGCGCGGGTGATGAAGGCGTCGAGGTCGGGCCGTTCTTCGGCCTGGACGAGCCCGAGATGGCGCGAGGGCAGGACGAGGTCGGACCGGCGCGGCAGGGCGCCGAGTACGGGCAGGCCCGTGGGCGCGAGCGCGCGGGTCAGCATCGCGGCGTGCCGGGGCGAACCGGTGCGGTTGAGGATGATGCCGGCCACGTGCAGGGCGGGGTCGTGCCGGGCAAAGCCCGTGGCAAGGGGCGCGACCGACTGGACCATGCGGGCGGCGTCGATCACGAGGATGACGGGCAGGCCGAGGATGCGGGCAAGATCGGCGGTCGAGCCGCGGCCGTCCGGCGGGGCGCCGTCGAAGAGGCCCATGGCGCCTTCGATCAGGAGCGGGCCGGGGGCGGACCGGGCCAGGGCGGCGATCCGTGCGGGGGTCATCGCCCAGGCATCGAGGTTGAGGCAGGGCCGGCCGCAGGCGGCGGCGTGAAAGCGCGGGTCGATGTAGTCGGGGCCGGACTTGGCCGCCCGCACCGGCAGGCCGCGGTCGGCGAGCGCGCGCAGGAGGCCGAGCGTCACCGTCGTCTTGCCGCTGCCCGAGGCGGGCGCGGCGACGATCAGCCCGCCGTCAGGCATGGGGCAAGGGTGGCGGAGGGGCGCTGCCCCTCGCCGCTGCGCGGCTCACCCCGGGATATTTGGGGACATAGAATGCTGGTGGAGTGACGAGGTCCGTCATCGCGAGGTGGGCCGGGGTAGCGCGGTCCGAGGGACGGCGCGGGACAAGGTGGGGCGCAAGGAAGCCGGGCGCGGGGGTGGCGGTCGTCGGCACGGGTTCGGCGGGACGCGCGGCGGGCGTAAGCGGGGCAGGTGCGCGGTTGCGGGGAGGGGGGCGGCGCGCTGCGGCGCAATGGGGAGCCGCGGGGACCGGAGTCGGGTCGGGCGGGTGGCGGGCATGGGTTCAGGCGCTGGCGGCGCGGGTGTCGCGGCCGAGCGGATCGGTGTCGCGGGGCAGGGCGCCGCGCGCCATCGCCTGCCAGTCGAGCGCCTGACGCATCAGCGTGGTGCGGCCGATGCAGATGATCGCCGGCGGCTCGAGCCCGGAGGCGGCGAGGTCGGCGGGCAGGCGGGCGAGCGTCGTTTCGAGCACCTGCTGGCGGGGTGTGGTGGCCGAGAAGACCACGGCGACGGGTTCCGCGGGCGCGCGGCCGGCGGCGATCATCGCGGCAGCGATGCGGGGGGCGTGCTTGTGGCCCATGTAGACGACCACGACTTCGGAGGCGCGGGAGATTGCCTCCCAGTCGAGCGTGGAGGGGGTTTCGCCGGTCTGGTCATGGCCGGTGACGAAGGTGACGGACTGGTTGACGTCGCGGTGCGTGACGGGGATGCCGGCATAGGCGAGCCCGCCGATCCCGGCCGAGATGCCGGGAATGATCCGGATCGGGATACCATGGGCGACGAGGGTCTGCGCCTCCTCTCCGCCGCGGCCGAAGACGAAGGGGTCGCCGCCCTTGAGGCGCAGCACGCGCTTGCCGGCGCGGGCGAGGTCCACGAGGCGCAACGAGATGTCGCGCTGCCGCGGCGAGGGTTTGCCCCCGCGCTTGCCGGCATGGATCGCCTCGGCCTGCGGCGCCCAGGCGAGCAGGCTGTCGTCAACCAGCGCGTCATAGACGACGATATCGGCCTGGGCGAGCGCGTTGAGCCCGTGCAGCGTGATGAGCCCGGGGTCGCCCGGCCCGGCGCCGCAGAGCCAGACCCAGCTGGGCTGGAAGACCGGCCAGTCGCTGGGGGGCAGGGTCATGGGGGCGGGGCGCGTGGTCATGGCGGCAGGATGGACCTTTTCGCGCGGCCCCGGAAGGGGGTGAAGCGACCGGGCGCGGCCTGTTGGCGTCACCCGTTGCCGGGGCTATGGTCGCGGATATGGAAAGCGGGGGCGAAGACGGGGCTGTGGCGCGCGGGGGCCCGGCGCTGCGGCGGGGCTGGACGACGGGCGCGTGCGCCACGGCGGCGGTCAAGTCCGCGCTGTCGGCGCTGTGGGGGGCGGGGTTTGTCGATCCGGTCACGATCCGGCTGCCGCGGGGCGAGGAGCCGGTCTTTGCGCTGGCGCACCGGGCGCAGGGCGCGGGCTGGGCCGAGGCGGGGATCGTCAAGGATGCGGGCGACGATCCGGACGTGACGCATGGCGCGCTGATCGTCGCCCGGGTCGCGGCCTCGGCCGGGGGGGTGCGGTTCCGGGCGGGGCCGGGGGTGGGCATGGTGACACGGCCCGGGCTGCCGGTCGCGGTGGGCGAGCCCGCGATCAACCCGGTGCCGCGGGCGATGATGGACGAGGTCGTGGGCGAGATGGCGGCCCTGCTTGGCCGGCGGCCCGATGTGGAGATCACGCTTTCGGTCCCCGGGGGGGAGGCGATCGCGGAGCGGACCTGGAACCCGCGGTTGGGCATCCTGGGCGGGCTTTCCATCCTTGGCACGACGGGCGTGGTGCGGCCCTATTCCTGCGCGGCCTGGATCGCCTCGATCCACCGCGGGATCGATGTCGCGCGCGCCGCGGGGCTTTCCCATGTCGCGGCCTGCACGGGGTCGACCTCGGAGCGGACGGTGCAGGCGCTTTACGGGCTGCCTGATCACGCGATGCTGGACATGGGCGATTTCTTTGGCGGGATGGTGAAGTACCTGCGGCGCCATCCGGTGGCGCGGCTGACCCTGGGCGGGGGGCTTGGCAAGCTGGCCAAGCTTGCCCAGGGGGCGGTGGACCTGCATTCGGGGCGGTCGCAGGTGGATTTTGCGGAACTGGCCGCCTGGGTGGGCGATGCGCGGGTGGCGGGGGCGAACACGGTCATGGAGGCGCAGGCAATCGCGGGTGCGCCGCTGGCGCGGGAGGTGGCCACGCGGGCGCTGGCCCGGGTGCAGGCGGCGGCGGGGGAGGCGATCGCCTGCGACGTGGTGGTCGTCGACCGGGCGGGTGGCGTGCTGGCGCGGGCGGGGTGAGGGGCGATGCCCCTCGCCGCTGGCGCGGCTTGCCCCGGGATATTTGGGGACAGAAAATGGGGGCTGCGGTGTGAGAGTGCTGGTGCTGGCCGGGACGGCGGAGGCGCGGGCGCTCTGTGCGGCGCTGGCGGAGGCGGGGCATGGGGTGCTCGCCTCGCTCTCCGGGGCGGTGCGGGCGCCGCGGCCGCTTGGCGTGCCGACACGGGTGGGGGGCTTCGGCGGGGAGGCGGGGTTCCTGCGGGTGCTGGCCGAGGAGCGGATCGGGGCTGTGGTCGATGCGACCCATCCCTTTGCCGCCGCGATCAGCGCGCGGTCGGCCATGGTCTGCGCGCGCGAGGGGGTGCCCTATCTCCGGCTCGACCGGCCAGGGTGGGTGCCGGGCACGGGGGACCGGTGGTCGTTTGTCGCGGATGCGGGCGAGGCGGCGGCGCTGGCCGGGGGGACGGCGGTCTTTCTGGCGGCGGGGCGGGGGGCGGTCGCGGCCTTTGCGGGCTATCCGGGTGCGGTCTGGTGCCGGGTGATCGACCCGCCGGAGGAGGACTTTCCGCTGCCGCACGGGGGGTGGGTGGTGGGCCGGCCGCCCCTTGCGGCGGAAGAGGAGATCGCGGTCTTCCGCAGGCTCGGGGTCGGGGTGGTGGTGGCCAAGGATTCGGGCGCGACCGAGGCCGGGGCCAAGCTTGCAGCGGCGCGTGAGCTTGGCCTGCCGGTGATCATGCTGCGCCGCCCGGCGGCGGTCGGGCCTTGCGTTGCGACGGTGGCGGAGGCGGTGGCCTGGGTCGGGGCGTTGTGAGCGTCGGGCGGATCATCGAGGGCCCGGACTGCCTGGCCGAGGGCGCGGCCTGGCTGGCCGCGCGCGATCCGCGCCTGGCCGGGGCGCTGGCGGTGACGGGGCCCTTGCCGCTGCGCCGGACCGGAGAGGGGTTTGGCCCGCTTCTGTCGGTCATCGTGGGCCAGCAGGTGAGCCGCGCCGCCGCCGATGCGATCTGGCGCCGGCTGGAGGCGGCGGGGATGACGACGCCGGCGGCCGTCACGGGGGCGGGAGAGGAGGCGCTGCGTGCGATGGGGCTGTCGCGGCCGAAGGTGCGCCATGTGCGGGCGCTCGCCGTGGCGGGAATCGACTATGGCGGGCTGCGCGCGATGGGCGACGAGGCGGTCGTCACGGTGCTGACGGGGGTGCCGGGGGTGGGGCGGTGGACGGCGGAGGTCTATGCGATCACGGCGCTGGGACGGGCGGATGTGCTGGCGGCGGGGGATCTGGCGCTGCGGGAGGCTGCACGGCAGATTTATGACATGAAATCAAGGCCTTCGGAGGGCGAACTGAGGCGGATGGCGCAGGATTGGTCGCCCTGGCGGGGGGTGGCGGCGCGGCTGTTCTGGGCCTGGTATGCGCGGGGGCGCGGGCCGGCCCGGTGAAACCGGCGCGCGCCGTCTTTGCCCGTCGTCAGACCAGCTCGCCCGCCGGGGTGATTCGCCCGCGGCCGCCGAGCCAGGGGGCGAGCGCGGCGGGCAGCGAGACGGAACCATCCGCCTCCTGCCCGTTTTCGACCACGGCGATGAGCGTGCGCCCGACGGCCAGCCCGGATCCGTTGAGGCTGTGAACGAAGTCGGGTTTTCCGCCGGCGGCGGGGCGGTAGCGGGCGTTCATGCGGCGGGCCTGATAGTCGCCGCAGGTCGAGACGGAACTGATCTCGCGGTAGCGGCCCTGGCCGGGGAGCCAGACTTCGAGATCATGCGTGCGACGCGCGCCCGCGCCCATGTCGCCGGCCGAGAGCACGACCGTCCGGTAGGGCAGCCCCAGCCGTTCGAGGATCGCCTCGGCGCAGCGGGTCATGCGGGCATGTTCCGCCTCGGACTGGTCGGGGGTGGTCAGCGACACCATCTCGACCTTCTCGAACTGGTGCTGGCGCAGCATGCCGGCAGTGTCGCGGCCCGCCGAGCCCGCCTCGGAGCGGAAGCAGAGCGTATGGGCGACATAGCGGCGGGGGAGCGACGCCTCATCCACCGTCTCGGCGGACAGGAAGTTCGTGAGCGTCACCTCGGCGGTGGGGATGAGCCACCATCCGTTGGTGGTCTGGTAGCTGTCCTCGCCAAACTTGGGAAGCTGGCCGGTGCCGAGCATCATCTCGGGCCGGACGAGGACGGGGGTCTGCGCCTCGGTCAGGCCGTGTTCGGCGGTGTGGATGTCGAGCATGAACTGCGCCAGCGCCCGGTGCAGCCGTGCCATCGCCCCGGTCAGCACGACGAAGCGCGTGCCCGAAATTTTCGCGGCGGTGGCAAAGTCCATGCCGGCCCGGGCGGCGGGGATGTCGAAATGTTCGCGCGGGCCAAAGCCCAGGTCGCGCGGCGTGCCCCAGCGGCGGATTTCGCGGTTGGCGCTTTCATCCGCACCGTCGGGGATATCGGGATAGGGCAGGTTCGGGATGGCGAGCAGCGCGTCGTTCAGCGCGGCGTCGAGCGTGCGCGCCTCCTCCTCGAGGCGGGCGAGGTCGTCCTTGCGGGCGGTCACGGCGGCGCGCAGGCGGGCGAAACCCGCCTCGTCGCCGGCGGCGCGGGCGGCACCGGCGTCGCGGCTGAGGCGGTTCTGGTCGGCCTGGGCGGTCTCGGCCGCCAGGATGCAGGCGCGGCGGCGGGCGTCGAGCGCGAGCAGGCCCGGCGATTGCGGCGGCAGGCCGCGCCGCGCCAGAGCGGCATCGAAGGCGCTGGGATCGTCGCGGATGGCGCGGATGTCATGCATCGGGGCAGGCCTTTTGGCGCAGGGTGGACGCGCCCGGATATGCCGCATTCGCGGCACGAGGGGAAGGGCAGGGTTAAGCTACCGCGCGGCCTGCCGTGCCACCCCGGGGGGGCTCCGATTCGGCTGGGAGAGGGCCTTTCGGTATTGCGTCGGTATCACGTCGGTATTGCGTCGGTGCGGATTTGGAGGGGAGCGGGACCCGGCCCAGGTGGAGAGGGGCAAGGCAGGACGTCGCTGTTGCGCAATCATGACGCGCACACTGACCCCGACGAGCGGACCGCCATGCAGGATGTCCAGACGATTGCAAGGAAAGGCGCGGCGTGGACGCGGGGTGCGGGGGGGGGCAGTGGCGATGGGTCGCGGGGGGGCCGGCGGGCGGGGTGCGGGATCGGTTGCCAATTCCGGGGGGCGGTCCTAAAAGGCGCATGGTTTCGCGCGCCCCGGGGTTGGTGCGTCCGGCGCCCGCGCCGTCAGTCAGACAAAGGACCGTTCATGGAAGGCATCGCTTCTCTCGTCCCGTTGATCCTGATTTTCATGATCATGTATTTCCTGCTGATCCGGCCGCAGCAGCGCAAGCTCAAGGAACATCAGGCGATGGTGGCGGGCCTGCGCCGGGGCGACCAGGTGGTCACGCAGGGCGGGCTCATCGGCAAGGTCACCAAGGTCAAGGACGAGGTGAACGAGATCGAGGTCGAGATTGCCCCGAACGTCAACGTGCGGGTGGTGCGCTCGACCGTGGCGAGCGTGCTCAACAAAACGGAACCGGCGAAGTCCTGACCGGGCACGCCGGCCCCCGGGACCGCCGGAAGGACGGGTCAACCGATGCTCCATATCCCTCTCTGGCAGCGGATCGCCGTGGTGGCGGTCACCCTGATCGGCCTTTTGCTGGCGCTGCCGAACGCCTTCTATTCCCGGGTCGAACGCGCCAATGACGCGCGGTCGACGATCGAGGGCGGGGTGAGCGATGCCACGCTCGAGGCGGAGGCGGGGCTCTGGCCGTCCTGGCTGCCTTCGGGGCTGGTCAATCTGGGGCTCGACCTGCGGGGGGGCGCGCATCTTCTGGCCGAGGTGCAGGTGGCCGATGTCCATGCGAGCCGGATGGATCTCTACTGGCCGGTGGTGCGCGATGCCCTGGCGGCGGGGCGGGACACCTTCGGCTTCGTGACGCGCGAGGAGGGGGGGCCGGCGGACGAGTTGCGGGTGCGCATCTCGAACCCGGACCAGATCGAGGCGGCGCTCGCCGTGGTGCGGGGGCTGGCGCAGCCGGTGGCGAGCCTGACCGGCGTGGGCGCGACCGATATCGAGGCGCGGGCCGAGAACGGGGTCATCGTCGTGACGCTGTCGGAGGCGGAGCGGGCGGCGACCGATGACAGGACACTGCGCACCGCTCTCGAGATCGTGCGCAACCGGATCGACGAGGCGGGCACGCGCGAACCCACGATCATGCGGCAGGGGGCGGACCGGATCCTCGTGCAGGTGCCGGGCGTGGGGTCGGCGCAGGAGGTCAAGGACCTGATCGGGACGACCGCGCAGCTGACCTTCCATCCGGTGGTGTCGAGCACGTCGGACCCCGAGGCCGATCCGGGGCCGGGCAATATCCTGCTGCCGTCGCGCGACAATCCGGGCGAGTTTCTTGCGCTGGAGCGCACGCCGGTGGTGACGGGCGAGGAGCTGGTCGATGCCCAGCCTGCCTTTGACCAGAACGGGCGTCCGGCGGTCAATTTCCGCTTCAACGGGCAGGGGGCGATCGCCTTTGGCGACTACACGGCCGAGAATATCGGGACGCGCTTTGCCATCGTGCTCGACAACGAGGTGATTTCGGCCCCGGTGATCCAGAGCCATATCCCGGGCGGATCGGGGATCATCACCGGGCAGTTCACGGTCGAGGAGACGACGGACCTGGCCGTTCTGTTGCGGTCGGGCGCGCTGCCGGCGGAGCTCGTGTTTCTGGAGGAGCGGACGGTGGGGCCGGAGCTCGGGCGCGACAGCATCGAGGCGGGGCGGACGGCATCGCTTTTCGCGCTGGCGGCGGTCTTTGGCTTCATGGTGCTGGCCTATGGCTTTTTCGGGGTCTTTGCGGCGCTGGCGCTGCTCGTCAACCTTGTCCTGCTGCTCGGGGCGATGTCGCTGATCGGGGCGACGCTGACGCTGCCGGGGATCGCGGGGATCGTGCTGACCATGGGGATGGCGGTGGACAGCAACGTGCTGATCTACGAGCGGATGCGCGACGAGATCCGCGCGGGCAAGCGGCCGGCGCAGGTGATCGAGGCGGGCTTCGACCGGGCGCTGTCGGCGATCGTCGATGCCAACGTGACGACGCTGATCGTCGCCATCGTGATGTTTTTACTCGGTGCGGGCCCGATCCGGGGCTTTGCCGTGACGCTGGGCATCGGCATCCTGACCACGCTCTTCAGCGCGGTCTTTGTCACGCGGCTCATCATCACGATCTGGTTCAACTGGCGGCGTCCCAGGACGCTGGACATCTGAGGGAGCGCACCGATGCGTCTGCGGCTTGTCCCCGGCGTCACGAATTACGACTTCTTCCGCTGGCAGTGGGTGACCTTCGGCACCTCGGTCGCGGCGGTCGTGCTGTCGCTTCTGGCGGTGCTGGTCATGGGGCTGAACTTCGGCGTGGATTTCGCCGGGGGCACGACGATCCGCACCGAATCGACCGCGCCGGTCGATGTCGCGGCCTATCGCGCGGCGCTCGACCCGCTCGACCTTGGCGACGTGGTGATCACCGAGGTCTTCGACCCGAATTTCCGCCCCGATCAGCATGTGGCGCAGATCAGGCTCGAGCTGGAGGAAGGGGCGCAGGCGATCGCGCAGGAGCGGCTTGACCTGATCAAGGGAGCGCTGAGGTCGATCGATCCGGGCATCAGCTTCCCGTCGGTCGAATCGGTCGGGCCGAAGGTGTCGGGCGAGCTCATCTGGTCGGCGGTGCTGAGCCTCGGGGTCGCGGCGCTGGCGCTTCTGGTCTATATCTGGTTGCGCTTCGAATGGCAGTTCGCGGTGGCGACGGTCATCGCGCTTCTGCATGACGTGATCGTCACGGTCGGGGTCTTTGCGCTGTTCCAGATCCGCTTTGATCTGACGATCGTGGCGGGGCTGCTGACCATCCTGGGCTATTCGATCAACGACAAGGTCGTGGTCTTTGACCGGCTGCGCGAGAACCTGCGCAAGTACAAGACCATGCCGCTGCGCGAACTGATGAACCTGACGGTGAACGAGACGCTGAGCCGGACGCTGATGACGGGCGTCACGGTGCTGCTCGCGCTCATCATCCTGATGATCTGGGGCGGGGACGTGCTGCGGGGTTTCGTCTTCTCGATCTTCTTCGGGACGGTGATCGGGACCTATTCCTCGATCTACATGGCCAAGAACATCGTGCTGATGATCGGGCTCGACCGGTCGGAGAAGGCCAAGAAGGCGGGCGGCGGGGAATTCGCCGATATCGATGCCTGATCCGGCGGAGGCGCGGGCGGGGCGCCCGCG
>Ga0315900_10007744_pt1 | contig 14002 bp, 21 predicted proteins | sample LakEriMetagenome_FD_203521 | JGI IMG/M metagenome (GOLD analysis project Ga0315900, IMG submission 203521) | Freshwater fungal communities from buoy surface, Lake Erie, Ohio, United States - Buoy 12 MA114 | ecosystem: Environmental > Aquatic > Freshwater > Lake > Lake biofilm | place: USA: Lake...
CATTTTTCCAGTTACAAGGACAAATTAAATATGAGTGGTTTAAAAATAATACTTTTTTAGTAGCATGTATGGGAATACCTATTTCACTGCTATTTATGTATTCGGTACGTAATTTTGTATTAGCTTATGATGGCCAAATATGGCCTAGTAGATTAATTGGATTTGGTATTGGGGTAATAGTATTTTCTATTATGTCTCATTATATGTTTAAAGAACCATTAACACTTAAAACACTCATTTGTTTAGGCCTAGGAATTGCAATAATTTTAATTCAAATACTTTGGAAATAATATGGAAAAACAATCGTTATTATCAATAGTTTATAAATACTATTTAGATGGAATTGGTGAGAAAGTAAGATGGACAGTAAAAGATAATGTAGTTACTATCAAAACATTTTCACCTACTAAAGATATGGTAGGTATAATTACTGCTCCTTTCGAATTTACTGATAGTGAATTTTTAATATTTGATACATCTAAATTTTTAAAGTTAATTAATATTTGTAACCAATTTATCACTATAGACCTACAATCTCATAATGATATTGCTACTAGATTATTGATAGCAGATAATGAATATAATTTAGAATATGCATTAGCTAATTTAATGTTAGCTCCAAATGCTAGTTTTTCAATAAATGAATTTGAAAGTGATTATGAATTTGACATTACACCTGAATTAGTTAGTAACTGGGTTAAAGCTAAAAAAGCATTAAATTCTGATACAACTCTTATTCAAGCATATACAAATAAAGATAGTGAACATAAAGTTAAATTTACTTTAGGAGAACCAGAAGGTCATTCAAATAAAATACAATTTGAAATACCTATACCAAATTTAACAATACCATCAAATATATTAAAATTTAATGCTGATTATATTAAATCTATATTTGACGCTAACTCAGATTCAACAGGAAAAGCTTTTATTTCTGATCAGGGAGCCATAAAATTAGATTTTGAAAATAAAGAAGGACATAAATCCTCTTATATAGTATTAGCAAATCTAGCTAACTAAACTTGGAAACTATATAAAATTATTGTATATTTATTAAATAAATTTTTATTATGAAAATAGTACCATTACACAATCACATTGTAATTAAACAAAATGACAACTCAGAAGAAATGTATGGTAACATTTTAATACCTGATATGGGTAAGGAAAAACCACTTATGGGTGAAGTGGTAGCAGTAGGACCTGGTATTTTTTCTGTTACTGGAGAAGCATTTATTGAAACAAAAATTAAAGTTGGTCAAACAGTAGTATTTCCTGCTTTTGGTGGAACTAAAATGACCATTGAAGGTGAAGAATATGTTGTAATGAAAGAATCTGATTTGTTAGTAATTTTAGAAAAATAATGGCACGTAAGTTTAGAAATACAGAAGTAAGTGATGTTGTAAATGTACCTCAAGGAGGAGGGCAATATATGCACTCAAATAAATTTTGCATTAATTGCCATGGAATAAATAAACATTATCCAGAGTGTAATAAACCTGAATCTTACGACATACCAACTTCTGCTGAGGTGCCAACTAAAAATTCTTCAAACCGTAAATGGGAAATATTTAAAAAACAATTTGTTTATGCTAAACCAGTAGGATATTGGTTTGCAGGATATAAAATTTATAATAAAATATGACCTCCTACGACATAGATATAGAATGCCCTAAATGTGGAATTATAAATGAAATACATTATGGGCAACATGATGGAATTGGAGGAAATTTTGACAATATGCCTAAATCGAATTGTTGGAAATGTGATGAATATATACAACTGGATTTAAATAAAAACAAATATAAAATAAAGGAAACAAAATATGAGTAAAATAATTAGTTTCGACCGCGAGGCGAAAGAAAAACTACAAAAAGGTATTGATAAAGTTAACAAAGCTGTTTCTATTACTATGGGTCCTTTTGGACGTAATGTATTAATTGAAAAAGAACACAATGAAGTATCATCAACCAAAGATGGTGTCACTGTTGCTAAAACAATTGTTTTAGAAGATCCAATTGAAAATATGGCTGCTACTGTTATTAAACAAGCAGCACAAAAAACAGTTGATCAAGCTGGTGATGGTACAACTACTTCAACTGTGTTAGCACATTCAATAGCATCTCACGCATTAGAAGCAACAACATATGCTTCAACTAATGCTACTCAAATAAAAAGAGGTATTGAAGAAGCAGTTAAAGCTGTAGTTAATGAATTGAAAGAAATGTCTGTAGACATTACTAGCGAAGAACAAATTAAACAAATTGCAACATTATCTGCAAATGGTGATACTGAAATTGGAGAATTAGTAGCTACTGCCTTAGATAAAGTAGGTAGAGATGGAGTAGTAACAGTAGAAGAATCACGTACTGGTGAAACATCACTTGAAGTGGTAGAAGGATTACAATTCGATAGAGGATATAAATCACACTATTTTATTACAGACAATAATTCAATGACTGCTGTTTTAAATGATCCTTTTATTTTAATTTATGATAAAAAGATAACAGTAATTAAAGATTTATTGCATCTATTAGAAAGAGTATCAGCTGAACAAAAAGCTTTACTTATTATTGCTGAAGACATTGAGGGTGAAGCATTAGCAACTCTTGTAATGAATAAAGGTAGAGGAGCGTTGAAAGTAGCTGCTGTAAAGGCACCTGGCTTTGGTGATTTAAGAAATCAAATGTTAGAAGATATAGCTATATTAACTGGTGCTACTGTTGTTTCCCCAGAAAGAGGTATGTCATTATCCAAATTTAATACAGATTGGTTAGGTCAAGCTAGAATTGTTACTGTAGGTAAAGAAGCTACTACAATTGTAGATGGTAAAGGAGATCCTAAGAAAATTGAAGAACGTATTTTATCTTTAAAAAATCAATTAGAAAAAGAAACTACACCATACAACGTTGAAAAATTGCAAGAGCGTTTAGGTAAAATGGTTGGTGGAGTAGCTATTATTAATGTAGGTGGTGGTACTGAAATTGAAATGAAAGAAAAGAAAGACCGCTTAGATGATGCTTTACAAGCTACCAAAGCAGCTCTTGATGAAGGTATATTACCAGGTGCAGGTATCGCTTTATTACATGCTAGAAGAGTACTTGATGTGATGGGTAAGGATGATAAAAGTAAAGGTGTATCAATTATATTCCAAGCTTGTGCTAAACCATTTAAACAAATCCTTAAAAATGCAGGAGAAGATCCTCAAGAATGGTGGGATAAATTAAATTCTAAAACAGATAAATCAGTTGTTCCTGACATTGCAAATAATACAACAGTTGATGCTTTCAAATCAGGTATTATGGATCCTACTAAAGTAGTACGTTGTGCTCTTGAAAATGCTGCTCACGCTGCTGTTACATTACTAATGACTGAAGCTGTAATTCATGAAAAACCTGAAGATAAGAAAAAAGATGATTTAGGTGGAATGGCAGAATTTGGAATGTAATTTTGTTTTATAAATAATTTGTTATGAATTCAGTTGATAAAAAATATGCCAAGTTAATTATGGTAACTGGGGCTAATAACAACAAGTATTATGAAATGATTTATGAAGGTGGCCCTACTTTTACTATTAACTATGGTAGAATTGATTCCACTAAAACTACTCTTCATAAACCTATTTCAAAATGGAAAAATATATATAATGAAAAAATAGATAAAGGATATACAGACGTTACAGCTTTAGTATCAGTTAAAGTTGAAGAAAAAACAGATAAAAGTACTGATTCTTATTTACGTATTGAAGATAATCAAATTGATAACTTTATCACATTAATGAGGAATTACACTAATGATCTAGTTAAAAAAACATATTCAGTAAAATGTGATAAAGTTAGTCAAAAACAAATTGATGAAGCACAAAAAATTCTTGATGATTTATCTAAAATAGATAGAAAAAATGAAAAAGCAATTAATGATAAATTAATTGAACTTTATACTATTATTCCTCGTTATATGTCTAATGTTAGACATAATATTCTTCCTAATATTAATTTAGATAAAACATTAGTACAAGAACAAGATAATATTGACGCTATATCTTCTCAAGTATCTATGTTTCAAGATACTAAGAAAGATGAAGACAAAAAGGAAAATAAAGAACAACAAACATTTCTTGAAGCTTTAGGTATTAAATTAAAAAAATGTGACCATACTAAAGAAAAAGAAATTCAATACATAATTAACCAATTAAATACAAGTCGTAGAAAACGTATTGAAAGTGTTTATGCTGTTGAAAAAGCTTGGGAAGATAATCGTTTTACAAACTGGATTGATAAGCAAAACAATAAACAAACACGATATCTCATTCATGGTACTCGCTGTACATCAGTTATTCCTATCTTAAGAGAAGGTCTTAAAATTCGCCCTGCAGGAAATTTTCAATTTAGTGGAAAAGCATATGGTGAAGGTAACTACTTTTCAGAAGTAACAGATAAATCACTTAACTATACAGGTTATGATAAAGATACTATACTTTTAATATATGAAGTCCACACAGGTAACCCTTATATCTATAATGGTTGGTATAGAGGTAATTCATTTACTTTAAATTATAAAAATTTAAGTGAAAGAGGTTTTGACAGTACTCATGTGAATGCAGGAAATGGATTACTCAATTCTGAGATTATTGCTTATCATGAACATCAAAATAGAATCAAATATATTATACATTTAAAATAAACAATATGAACACTTTAACATCTTATCAAATTGATTTAATTGAAACAGTAGCTAAGGAACTTCTTCATGCTAATAACACTATTACTACTCTTGAAATTAAACAGGAACTTCGTAAAAAATATCCTCATTATTCTTGGTTTCAAGAACAAGTCTCAACAACTATGGCGTTTTTTGCTGATCAAGGTATATTTAATTATGAAGATAATGGTTCATATAGAATATATTATGATCCTAAAAATCCTATTAATCCAACCCCATTTAAAAAATCTACTAAAACTAAAGTACAAATTACTAATGGAGGTGTAATTGATGTTAATACAACTAAACAATTAATTGAAAATAGTAGAGGCAAAATCTTTAGTATTACATTTACGAAATTAAATAAAGATAATAGAAAAATGGTTTGTCGTTATTTAAAAGATTTAAATGATACAAAATTAGATTATTTAATGGTAAAAGATATGGTTGAAGCTAAAAAAGGACAATCATATGAGGCTATCCGTCGCGTAAAATACAACACTATATCTGAAATTAGTATTAATAAAACAAAATATACAGTAGTATAATTTTATGAAACAACTTTTAATATAATTCGATATTTTTCTAGCTTTCATATATTTATTGGAAACGATAATAATATGGAAGTTAAAAAATGTTTTAAATGTAAAATTGAATTGCCTGTAGGTAGAACAAGTAATTATTGTACTACTTGTAAAAGCAAAATGGATAATAAATCATATCATAAACATAAAGAAAAACGATTAAGATATTTTAAAGAATATAAAGAACAAAATCCTGAATTTAAACAAAAACAAAACGATCAAGTTAAACAATGGTTAAGAGATCGTCCGGGGTATATGAATGAGTGGTTTAAAGAAAAATTATCTACTAATATAGAATATAGGATAGCACATAACCTAAGAGAACGTTTAAGAGCTGCTCTTCATACTAATTCTAAAGGTGCTAAAACAATGGATATGTTGGGATGTAGTATGGAAAAATTTAAACAACATATTGCTTCCAAATTTACTGAAGGTATGAATTGGGAAAATTATGGTAGAAAGGGATGGCATATAGATCATATTAGACCATGTGTATCATTTGATTTATCTGATTATGAGCAACAAAAACAATGCTTTCATTATACTAATCTTCAACCACTATGGTGGAAGGATAATTTAGAAAAGTCATCTAAGTATTAGAATTGTCAAAATAAAAATTATATATTTAAGTTATGAAAAGAGAACATACACTGTGGATTGAAAAGTTTCGTAGCCAAACATTAGAACAATATATAGGTAACGATGATATTAAAGCTCGTATTGCTGCTTGTATTGCTACTAATGATATACCCCATTTTATATTTAGTGGCACAGCAGGAACAGGTAAAACAACATTAGCTAAATTAATTGTTAAAAATATCAAATGTGATTATCTCTATCTTAACGCTAGTGATGAAAATGGGATTGATGTTATTAGGGATAAAGTAAAAGGATTTGCTTCAACAGCATCATTTCAACCACTTAAAGTTGTTATATTAGATGAAGCTGATTTTTTAACACAACCCGCTCAAGCAGCATTACGTAATCTAATTGAAGAATACTCAGCATATACTCGTTTTATATTAACGTGTAATTATATTGAACGATTGATTGAACCACTTCAATCACGTTGTGAGATTCATATATTAAAACCACCATCTAAAGGTGCTGTTGCAAAACATATTTGCACCAACATTTTAGATGTTGAAAAAATAATGTATAAGATGGAAGATATTGCTCAGGTAGTAAATACATTTTATCCTGATGTAAGATCAATTATTAAAATATTACAACAAAACTCTATACTTGATCCATTATCAGGAGAAACTATATTAGTAGTTGATAAATTAGATGATAATTGGTGTAAACCATTAGTTCAAATACTAAAACAACGCGAGAAAAATGCTTGGTACCAAATCCGCCAACTTGTAGCTGACGCGCAAGTTGACGACTTTCAAACAGCTTATCGCTATATGTTTGATAATTTATCTGAATTTAGTTATGGAAATGATGCCCAACTATCAGTTATATTAGATGATTTTATTTGGCGAGCAGGTGTAGTGCCAGATAAAGAAATAAACTTTGCTGCTTGTATAGCTAAAATATTAGAAACAACTAAAAAACAAATATTATAATGAATCAACCACAACAGCTTAATATAACAGCTACAACTCCCTTAATATGCGAGTGCGGTAATCCTACATTTAAAGATGTAATGTATATTCGTAAAGAATCTAGATTAATATCAGGTTTACCTGAAGATAGAATAGTTCCTATTCAATTAATCGCTTGTGACAAATGTGGAGTATTACTTGAAGAATTTATTCAAGCACCTTTAAAACAATTCTATGGTAAGAATGCTAACAAATCTATTTAATAAACGTAAACGTGAGATAGAACGTTTAAACAGTGTTATTCAAAAGTTAATAATTGAAAGAAATCTAAGTGAAACTGTATTTCTTGATATTAAATCTCATCAATTAGAAATAGAAAAAGAATTAAGAGCAAGTCAAATTGATGTTTATAATTTAAAAAATGAAGTAAATTATCTTAAAATGCAACTTAAAGTAGCTAAAGATAGTGGAACAACGAAATTTTACTAAATGGCTAATATTTTTGATACTATAAAAAGAATAACATTAACTAAAGAAGAGTGGAAATATATTCCTGAAGAAGAAAAAAATAGTTTCAATAACTGGATGTGTAATAGAATACTTAGTATGGACCCTGATTACTGTGAGGTAGTTAATATAGTACAAAAGAATACTTGGCAAATGAAAGGAGAGTATCTTTATAATCTATATAAAGATCTTATTCCTAAACAATACAAATATTTAAAGTATATTAAAGCCTCTAAAAAAGAAGATTATGATGTTGATGAAGTAAAAGCAGTAGCTACTTATTTTGAAGTATCTAAAAAAGAAGCTAAAGAATACATCAGAATGCTTTCTAAAAATGAAGTTGAAAATATAACATCTCAAATTAATGGATAAAACTTATATTTGTCATAGTGGAGGATGCCCCGGTTCTGATATGGAATGGGAAAATCAATTAAAAGAATATAAAGTAAAAACCATAGCATATTCTTTTCAAGGCCATACCCAATATGGAGAAAATCCAGTAGTATTAACATCTGAACAATTAGAAGAAGGATGGCAACAAGTATTATTATGTGAAAAACCAATTAAACGTCCGTTATATAAAATTAAATATAACCCTTACGTTAGAAATTTATTGTGTAGAAATTGGTTTCAAGTAAAAAATGCAGAAGCAATATATGCTGTTGGACGTTTAGTTATAGGATCAGATAAATTAGTAGATGGTGGAACTGGATGGGCAGTTCAAATGGCTATAAACAACAATAAATCAGTTTATTTATATGAACAAAATTTTAAACAATGGTATGTGTATTCATATCTTGTAAAAAAATTCCTCCCAATATACATTATCCCTTCATTGCCAAAGAATTTTGCAGGTGTAGGTACTAGACAAATAAATGAAGATGGAAAACAAGCAATCAAAGAAATATTAAAATTTAATTTATTATGAATACAATAACATCACTTAATCTTATATGTACCCCGGATGATAAGATTACAACTTCAGTAATGAAAGATCTTGCTTTAAGAGCAGATCGTGGGTTAAAAAAGTATAATACTACATTAGAACAAAATAATCATCAAAATATGCTTCAACATGCTTATGAAGAAGCACTTGACTTAGCTCAATATTTAAAAAAAGAAATTACTACTCTTAACACTGTTCAAGATTTAGTTAAACAATATCCTAATGATCAAGAATTAGGTAAAGCAATTAGGAAAATATATGGCTAAGAAAAAATTATCTGAGGTTGAAGTTAAAATTAAGAATTATAAACCATCAGAAATAAACTATGAATATCAACGTAGTGTTTCTTATTCTCAATATTCAATATGGAATAAATGTCCACATCAATGGTATCTTACCTATGTAGAAAATAAACAACCATATCAAGCAAGTATACATACTGTATTTGGTACAGCATTTCATGAAACATTACAAGACTACATTACAATAATGTACAATGAGAGTGGAGCAGCTGCTGATAGAATGGATCTAATTAAACTGTTTAAGGAAAAATTTTCAACAATTTATTCTAAAGAATATAAAGCAGTAGGTACTCATTTTAGTGATCCTGTTCAAATGGGAGAATTTTTTGAAGATGCTGTTGCTATATTAGATTGGATTAAGAAAAACAGAAATAAATTATTTACTATACGTAAAGTAAAATTACTAGGTATAGAAATGCCTTTATTAGTAAATGTGGGTAATAATATTTATTTAAAAGGATTTATTGATTTTGTATTATATGATGAAGAATTAGATAAAATTTATATATATGACATCAAAACATCTACCAGAGGATGGTCAGATAATGACAAAAGAGATAATTCTAAAATCGCTCAAGTATTGTTATACAAGCAGTTTTTTGCGCAACAATTTAATGTTGATGTGGAAAAAATTGAAGTTGAATTCTTTATTGTTAAACGAAAAATCTGGGAGCAATCCGAATATGCTATTCCAAGAGTACAATCTTTCAAACCAGCAAGTGGAAAAAATAAACGTAAACAAACAATAGATAATTTCCAATCTTTTATTAAAGATTGTTTTAATGAAGTTGGTAAACCTCAAATAAAGTCGTATCTTAAAAATGTAGGTGAAAGTAGTTGCAAATGGTGTCCCTACAGAGACAAGCCAGATCTTTGTGATAAAGTTGCAGTTTTAGTATAGTTGTATATATTTATATCAAATAATATATTATGGCAAAATCAAACATGCAACTTACAAGTGTAAAAATCCCTGAGGATTTGTTTGAACAATTCAAAATTGCCTGTGTTAAGTACAAATTTAGCGTTCAAAAATTAACAGAACGTGCTATGTTCTTATACCTAACAAATGATGAATTTAGAAAACAAATCCATAATCAATTAGACACAACATTAAAAAAAGAAACAGAATAATAACGTTATGAAAGAAGGTTATATTCCACAAGCTCAACGCAAAAAAATCCTATTACTATGTGACGATATCCGAATGACAAGTGGTGTTTCCACTATGGCTAGAGAAATCGTTTTAGGTACAGCACATCACTATAATTGGGTAAATTTAGGAGGTGCTATTACTCACCCTGATAAAGGTCAAAAATTTGATCTAAACGCAGACACCAATAAAATAGCTAGTATTGAAGATGCTAGTGTATTTTTATATCCTACAGATGGTTATGGCAGCCCAGAAATTGTTAGACAACTAATACAAATGGAACGTCCCGATGCTATTATGATGTTTACTGATCCTAGATATTGGATTTGGTTATTTCAAATGGAGTATGAGATTAGAAAACAAATACCTATTATTTATTTAAATATTTGGGATGATTTACCTTACCCAATGTATAATAAATCATTTTATGAATCATGTGATGCCTTACTTGCAATTAGTAAACAAACAGAAAACATAAATAGATCGGTATTAGGAGTTGAATTATCAGCTGAAAAAGTAATTAAATATGTTCCTCACGGAATTAATGAAGAAATATTTTTTCCTATTACTAAAGATAAAACTGAGTATTTAACTTTGGAAGAATTTAAAAAGCAATTGTATGGAGAAAAAAAGTATGATTTTACTCTACTATATAATGCGCGTAACATCCGCCGTAAATCTGTACCTGATCTAGTATTAGCTTGGAAGATATTCATTGACAAATTAACAGATGAACAAGCTAAAAAATGTGCTTTAGTACTCCATACCCAAGTAGTAGATGATAATGGAACTGATTTACAAGCCGTAAAAGATAATCTATTTGGATATGATGAACGAGCTCAAATTATATTTGACCAAGGAAGATATCCAGCTAATATTATGAATTTACTTTATAATGCTACTGATGGTTGTGCCTTAGTTTCATCTAATGAAGGTTGGGGATTATCATTAACTGAAGCAATGATGTGTGGAAAACCAATTATTGCTACTGTAACAGGTGGTATGCAAGATCAAATGCGTTTTGAAGATGAAAATGGTAAATGGATTCAATTTACAGAAGAATTTGGTTCAAATCATAGAGGCAAATATAAAAAACATGGTAAATGGGCTTATCCCGTATTTCCATCTAATTTATCTTTAGTTGGTTCTCCTCCTACACCTTATATATTCGATGATAGAGCTGAACCATTTGATATAGCTGATCAAATAATGGCTTTATATAAAACTAAAATAGAAACTCCTGAAGTATATGAGGAACAATGTAAAGCTGCTCGTGAATGGGTTACATCAGATGAATCAATGGAATCAGCTAGATGGATGTCTAAAAATGTAATTAGTGCTATTGATGAAACTTTTGAAAAATGGACACCAAGATACCAATTTGAATTTATTCCTGTTGAATCACTTAAACAACCAAAACATTTTGTAAAACACGTTATCGCAAAATAATATGAAACCATTATTCGTTATAAGTTGCCCTATTGATACATTCAGTGGATATGGCGCACGCTCAAGAGATGTAGTATTATCTATCATTAATACAAACAAATATGATGTAAAAGTATTACCTCAAAGATGGGGAAACACACCATTTGGTTTTTTAAAACCAGGAAATCCAGATCATGAAAAAATAGCATCATGTATTATGGTAAATAATCAACTACCAAAACAACCTGATATTTGGATGCAAATAACAGTACCTAATGAATTTCAACAGGTAGGTAAGTTTAATATAGGTATGACAGCAGGTATTGAAACTACCTTATGTGATCCTAGTTGGATTGAAGGAGTAAATAGAATGAATTTAACCTTAGTATCATCGGAGCATGCTAAAAAAGTATTCCAAAACTCTAAATTTGAAAAACGTAATCAACAAACAGGACAAGTAGAATCACTTATAGAATTAAAAGCACCAGTAGAAGTATTATTTGAAGGTGTTAATACAAACATTTATAAAAAAATTGAAGAATTCAAAAATAAAGAATTATTTGAATTTATAGATGAAATTCCTGAAGAATATGCTTTCTTATTTGTAGGACATTGGTTGCAAGGTGAAATGAATGAAGATAGAAAAAATGTATCTGGATTAGTAAGAATATTTCTTGAAACATTTAAAAATAAACCTAAACAACCTGCTTTAATTTTAAAAACACAATCTGCAACTCCATGTGTTATGGATAGAGAAGAAATGTTAGATAAAATTAGAGCTATTCAAAACTCAGTAAAAGGAAAACTACCATCAATTTATTTACTTCATGGAGAATTTAGTGATGAAGAAATAAATGAACTGTACAATCATCCTAAAATTAAGACACACGTGTCATTTACTAAAGGTGAAGGTTATGGTAGGCCATTACTTGAAGCTACATTATCTCAAAAACCAGTACTGGCCTCAGCTTGGAGTGCTCATTTAGATTTCTTAGATCCTGATTTTACTCCATTAGTAGGAGGTGCATTAACTCAAGTTCACCCTTCTGCTGTAGTACAAAATATGATTTTATCTGAATCACAGTGGTTTACAGTAGGTGAAAAAGAAGGATCTGATGCTTTAGAAGAAATTTATAAAAATTATAAAAAATATAATGAAGGAGCTAAAAGACAAGCTTATCGTTCACGTACTGAATTTAGTTTAGATAAAATGGCTGAAAAATTAGATGCTATTTTAGATGCTAAAGTCCCAAAACAAACTCAATTTAAATTACCTCAATTAAAGAAAATAGAATTACCTAAATTAAAAACTGAATAACAATGTTTAAATTTATTAAAAGTTGGATTGAAAAAAGACAACAATATAAACAACAAAACAAAAGATTTAAAAAATTAGTAGAAGAAGCTGTACAGAATAAAGTAAGTTGTAATCCTGTTATTAGAGCTTTAATATTAAATCCTACTGATCCTTATGACTTTGCTAAGTCATTACAATTTGAAAATAATCCTTTTGATATTATAGCTAGAAAGAATTTATCAAAAGAAGCTATAGAAAAAATTGATAAAATAATAGTAGAAGATTTAAAAAAACAATATTCCGTAGAAAATGATGATTTAGAAAAACAAATATACTAGAATGACAAATAATACAGGTGGAGTAATATATATTTTTCAAAATAACACATTAAATTATGAAAGAATCACTTATAACATGTGCTAAATGTGGTGGAAACGCCTGTAGCGAAATAACAGATGGTAGAGTAATTATTTGGATTTGTATGGGATGTGGATTTACTTCCAATAATACCATTACAGATAAAAATGTTGAAGAAATGGAATTTGCTCTACCTGAATTATATATAGCTTTAAGGTATAAAGATGGAGAGGGTAAATATTGGTATCCCAATAGTGTAATGTTAGAAGATAAATCAATGGTATTTGCTGAGGGAACATCAGTAGATGATTGGAAATGGTCTGCTGTACAAGCCCGAGATGGAAAAGCAGATATGACAACTAAAAAAGAATATGAGCAAAATGAATTTATGGATGCTCTTGAATATATAGGATATTTCAATCAAATATAATGTTATGCCTTCAATTAGTTATGCGATTACAGCATGTAATGAACATGTTGAATTAGAACGTTTATTAGATTTATTAAACAAATATATTCGTCCTGAAGATGAAATTGTAGTCCAATTAGATACTACAGCTACATCAGAAGTAAAACTAGTAGCAGAAAAATATAATGTTAATACATCTTATGAATATCATAGAATATGGTATCCATTAAATAATGATTTTGCTTTATTTAAAAACAATTTAAGTAAACATTGTACTAGAGATTATATATTCCAAATTGATGCAGATGAATATCCTCATGTTGATTTAATAGTAAATTTACCTATTATATTAGAACATAATTCTGATACAGATGTTTTTTTAGTCCCTAGAATTAATACAGTAGAAGGTTTAACTAAAGAACATATCCAAAAATGGGGATGGATAGTAGAAAATAATAGAGTAAACTTTCCTGACTTTCAGTGGCGCATTTGGAAAAATAATGGAAATATAACTTGGAAAAATAAAGTACATGAAGTGTTGCAAGGATATAATTTACTAACTAGTTTTCCCCCACTTGATGAATTATGTTTAATCCATCCTAAAACAATAGAAAGACAAGAAAAACAAAACAATTATTATAGCACATTATGAAATTAAAAGTTAATTACTTCGATATAGAAATATTCAGAAAAAAATTATCACATCTTGAACATATAGATTTTTCTTTATTTGTAGATGCTATACCTGAAAAATCAGAAGAATTATCT
>Ga0315900_10007746_pt1 | contig 13997 bp, 17 predicted proteins | sample LakEriMetagenome_FD_203521 | JGI IMG/M metagenome (GOLD analysis project Ga0315900, IMG submission 203521) | Freshwater fungal communities from buoy surface, Lake Erie, Ohio, United States - Buoy 12 MA114 | ecosystem: Environmental > Aquatic > Freshwater > Lake > Lake biofilm | place: USA: Lake...
TCGACAGCAAGCACACGCGTTATCCGCTCGTCGAAGGCCACCTCGACCAGGCCATCGGCATCATCCACATCAAGGACCTGCTCGCCCTCGTCGGCAAACCGCAGCCCGACCTCCGTAAAATCAAACGCGAGCTGCACATGGTGCCCGAGCTGATGCCCATCGACAAGCTCCTGCGCTTCTGCCTCGACAAGCACGTCCACTTCGTGCTCGCCGTCGATGAATTCGGCGGTGCGGTCGGCGTCGTCACGCTCGACAACGTGCTCGAGGAGATCGTTGGCGACATCCAGGACGAGTTCGACCACGAGATCAGCGAGTTCCGACGCATCAACGAAAACGAATTCACCGTCGAAGGTACCTTCAACCTCTACGAACTCGCCGACCACGCCGGCATCGAGCTCGAAAGCGACGAAGTCACCACCATCGGCGGCTACGTCACCCACCTCCTCGGCCACCTGCCCAAACCCGGCGAAAAGGTCACCATCGAAGACTACGAAGTCACCACCACCAAGGCCGACCTGCGCCGCGTCCAGCAGTTGCACTTCAAACGTGTGGACAGGTCGGATGCGGAAGACGAAGAAGCCGTGGAGGCTTGATCCTGACACTACCTCCCCAGCTCCAGCCTTTGCGCAAAGTAGGCGGGCAGCCCGGCCTGGATGATCGCCTGCTGCGCCCCGGCAACGTCGTAGCTCACCCGCCGCCAAAGGATGTCCTGAGTATCCCGGCGATAGATCGCGTAGCAGGCGCGTTCGTCGCGGTCACGCGGCTGGCCCACGGCTCCCACATTCACGAGGCATTTGCGGGTTGGTTTCAAAGCTTCAATCGCAGTGATGTCCACGCCAAACTCATCACCTTCCACCCAAAACGCCGGACGGTGCGTGTGTCCGATGAAACACACCGGTCTTGTTTGATGCCGGAAACTCAGCGCGGCAGCGTCCGCCCGCAGCACATAGCCCCACTCGTCAGGGTGATGCAGGCAGGCATGCACCGCCTCGTAATCTTCGCCCTGCATCATCATCGGCAGCGCAGCGAGCCACCCGATTTGGTCCTCGCTCAACTGGTCACGCGTCCATTCGATCGACTGACGTGTGGCGTCGTTGACGTCATCTAATCCCGACCCGGTGCTCACCATGGCATCGTGATTGCCCCGCACACAAGGAATGCCCTGCTCCCGCAGAAGATCGACGCATTCGCCAGGGCTGCCGCCATAGCCCACCACATCGCCGAGACAGACGAGTTTGCTGATCCCCTGGTTCGCGATGTCTTGCAGCACAGCGCGCAGGGCATGGGTATTGCCATGGATATCGCTGATGATCGCCACCGAGTTGTTCATGCAGGCAACTACGGGCGTCGATAAATATCGTCAACCTGATGGGCTCATTTATGACACACTGCCAAGTTGTCAAAACGGCCAGATGGGTTCAATATCTCAGCGTTAGCATCAAGAACCGTCCGTTGGCAGCAACGGACGTGGCAACCTGGCAGTGAAAACTGCGAAGGTGCCGGGATGAAGGCTCCGGTCTTCGTCCGATGTGCAGGCTCTCACAGGCCTGAAGTCGGGTCCGCTCTTGGTGCGCAAAGTCGAACCAACCATCAGGAAACCCGATGAGCTCAGCACCACGCCACACCTTCCGCCTTTCACTGCGCACCTGTGCGCTGAATGCCGACCACCACCTGTGGAACAACAACGGCACTTACTGGTGCCACTTCACCCTGCACGGACCGCGAGGGACCAAGCAACGCGTCCGCCGCTCCCTCCGCACCACCGATCCCGCCACTGCCAGGAAGCGACGGGACGCGCTTATTTCACGCTTGGTTGCAGCGTCTATCCCGCCTGCCATGGCCCTTGCCGCCTGAGTCAAATGTTCAATCCACAACAAAGCCATGAAACGAACAACCAAACCTCGCCTGAAGGCGGCCGCAATCCACCCCGCTCCCTCTGCGGACGCGACACCCCGCCCGATCGTTTCGCTCGCTACAGAAGGCTTCAAGCCCATCACCCTCGACCAGCTCGGCCTCACAACGCGGGAGATGGAGATTCTAGCCGCGGGCGCGCGTCAGCTTTTCCCCTCCGACGAAGAAACCTCAACTTCATGATCTCCCATGCCATCCCTTGCCCCGACCGTTGCCGATCTAACCTTTGCCTACGCTGACCGCGAGGCCGCCTGGCTCAACCGCTACAACAAGGACGACAAAAGCCTCGAATGGGCCTTCAAGGAAGACTTTTACCAAAAGAGGATTCGCGAACTCCTGGTGTTGATTACCGATGAACGCCTGGAGAAGCTGCACGCCATCATCAAAGCCATGTTCGAGCAACCGGCGGGAGAGGCCATGAGACGCCGAAGCCCGGCGGCGACGATGGAATTGATCGGCCGATTCCGGCAGGCGTGCGAAGACCCAGCCTCTCCGGACACGGAGGCGCCCCATGAATGACGAGCAAGCCCGGCGTCAACAGCAAGCGCACGCTGGCTGTGGTTGCCGAGGCCACGGTTCGTGCCAAAATTTCACGCCATGCCTGACGCCCAAGCCCTGTTTCATGCACACCTGCCGCTGGCGGATAAAATCGCCGGTGGCTATGCGAACATCCCTGGCGTGAGCATGGACGATGTGCGGGCGGTGGCACAGGCAGCATTGCACCGGGCGGCACTGGCCTTTGAGCCGGCTCGTGGAGTCTTTGAGCCGTATGCGGCGCAGGCCATTCGGAATGCGCTGAATTCACTGCATCAAAAGGAGGCTCGCCACGCCCGGCAGTTTGTGCTGGAGCCGGACGCCGCTCTCTCAGCCTTCACCACGATGAGCAGCACTGCGCCCGGTCAGCGGCTGCCAGATGAGTTTCAGGATGTGCTGAGCCAGGTCCGCTCGCAGGAGAGTCGGCGTGTGCTGGAACATATGCTGGCCTCACTGCCTTCACGAACTCAGCAAATCCTCGCCCTCGTCGCTGAAGGCCACAGCTACGCCGAGATTGGTGAGCTGCTTGGCGTCTCGAAGCAGGCCGTCCACAAGGCCGCAGCCGCGGCCTTGGAGCGCCTCCGCGATCAACTGGCTGCTCAAGGTTTCGAGGGGCTCGACTCCAAAGGCTTTTTGCAAACAGCAGCCCAGCCACCGCATTGAACCTGCTCGCCGCTTCAGCAGGCAGCGCGATGCTTTCGTTTTTTGCAGAATAAATGATTGAAGTTTTGGCCCCGCTGAGGCTGACTCAGCCATGCCAGACATCCGGCTGGTCGGCGTGCTGCCAGACGGCCTCGGCATGCGGCTGGCAACAGTGCCGCCACTCGGGCACCGCCTGGGCCATCGCCGATGGCAGGATTGTGATGAGCGAGGTTCACCAGGGGAACCTCACAGCAGCCGGATGACACAATTTTGGTTATCGTCGTCACCCTGCGTCGGGCGAAGAACGGGATTTACAGACAGCTCAGCTCAAACGAATTTGGCGAAACTTATGGCATGGAGTAAATCGAGTCGGAGTGCTGTATGATTAAAAGTTCTGGTCTGGGCGCTGAATCAGACGAGCAATGCTTTGGTCGTAATGAAGAACAGTCAACTTCGTCAAGGAACGAATATCCAAATCAGTGATCGGGTTGTTGTAGCAAGTTAGCACGGAGAGCTGCGAAACTGCGGAAAGGTCTAACGCGGTTAGATGGTTGTCGTTGCAAACCAGATAGTATAGTTGCGACGCAGAGGATAGGTCTATATTCCTAATACGGTTATTATTGCACGACAGCAATTTTAATTGAGGCGCGGAGGCAATGTCCAATGCAGAAATTAAATTGTTTCCACACGATACATCTGTGATGTTCAAACATCTGGAGAGGTCAAGATCCGTTAGCTTGTTGCTATCGCAATATAGCTCAGTTAGCATTGGTACATTAGAGAGATCAAGCTTGGTCAAGCCCATGCCGTCACAGGACAAACGCTGAAGTTCAGGCAAGCGCAGCGTCATACTTATATGAGCAGGCTCTTGGTCAACAGGAACAAAAAAGATTACCGATCTTATGACAAGGTCACCCACCCACTCGAATGCCTTCAGCGGCAATAAACCAATATCCCATCCGAGCTTAATGATTCGCCCGTGTTCAATCTGTGTTTTATGTTGACGCTGCCAAGACTCTTGAGGTTCTGTCAGTAACCGCTCCAGCACAACCTCCGGTTCCAGCTTTAGAGCTTTCGCCCAAAGCATAATCTGCTGATAATCCGGTTTACAGAATTCAAACCCGCCAATGCAGAACTGAGAAACAGTTGAATCACGGGCTACATCGGGGGACCGAGACAATGGAAATACTTGATCGGCCGTTACTGCCTTTTCTAGGCAAGAGAGAAAATTTTTGACGGTAGGCGCAGGTCCGTAACCACAATTCTCATTTCCACCGTCAGCGATTATGCGTCGCAGTGTTGTATGTCCGCCTATGCGCTGACCAAGGACATAAACATCACGTTTATTTGTTAATGTGTTTTGAAGCACGCAGGCATAATAAGGACCCAGTGTCGGCGCACTTAATTCGGGCGAATTATTCTGAAGTTCCCCAGTTTTTGCTTTAATTGCAATCTCAATTGATTTATTAAATTCGTCATCACTGAATGGTGGCGGCTCGGGAAACTCCATCATATAATACCTTGTGGTATCATTAAGCGATCCACTGCTTTGCTTGAATTGATTCAATTGCTCCGCGTTTATCGAGGTCTTCAAGATAAGAGAACCACTCAGTGCGATGTATGTTGAAAAAGGGATACCAGGTTCCCAAAGTTGTACAAATTCATTCCACCTTCGATGTGCCAATTCTGGAATGAGTCTGTATGCAAGAAAGTATGAAACATGCCTCAGGCTGTTTATTGACGAACCAGCTTCTCCACAAACATTGAAGTAATTATCCAAAAAATGCGCGATCAACTTTTCTGCATCTTCAGAACGGCCGACCGCCATCATGTTGGCTGCTTGTTTAATTAGAAATTCTAATTCAGTCGCAAGGAAGCCCCATTTTAAAGCTTTATTTTTTCTCAGCTCATCAATTCTGCTCTTTTTAGGTTTCAAAAAATCGAAGAGTCTCATATCAAATTACCAATTAGCGATCTTGGAAAACCATCCTGTTGCGCGATTGTTCGCAGAAATAATTTCCTGCCTAAGCGACCGATAGTCTCTAGGTCGATCAGATGGAGTCCTTGCAACCATAGATAAAACAAGTCGTCCGACTGATTTAGGAACATTCGCTGAACGTAATAGTAAAGCAGCTTCGGTGAAGTAGGAGCCGGAGGTTAATGCACGGGCAGCAGACTCGGACGTATGAAAAGGAAGGCTGCCTGTAAGCATTTTGAGATAAATCATTCCAAGTGAAAATACATCAGAGGCAACTGATGAAGAGCGACCTTTCTGGAACCGCTCGGGTGCCATGTAGTTGGCTGTTCCAAAGTTGTTGAAAGTGTATTGTTCTCTATCGGCAGAAGGGGGCATGCCAGCTATTTTAGCTAGACTATGTTGCTTGATCGACGCTATTCCCCAGTCCGAAATCATGAACCTGAACTTGCAAGCGGAATCTTCCGAGGCAGCAGACTTATCATTCAGCGCGTCGACCTTGAGGTGATATAGCACATTGGCTGGTTTAAGATCCAAGTGAAGCACGCGATCTTTGATGTATGCATACGATAGGCCATCAACTAAATGGAGCATAATGTAGGAACTCTCAGCCAGTGATAATTTACCACGAGCTTTAAGCAAGTCCTCCAATGATCCTATGGCCCAGTCCATCGCAGCAGCCCAGCCGGCATCGCCTGTGTCCACAATGTCTAAAAGCCAGATAATGTTCCAGTGCCGAAATCCGCACCAGACGGTCAGTTCACGTTTGAACAAAGCCACTCCCTCTGCGTCTGCCGAGCCAGGTAAAACCACTTTGAGGGCTAGTTTCAATCCAAATGCGCTCGTTAGATTTGGGTTTTTCTCCGTGTCTAGATTTAACAAAAGAACATAGCCCATGCCGCCACGAGCAGCTTTTTCCACCACATAAGGCATGTCCCCCACCAAGACGCGATCATGACGAGAGAGATCGAAAAAGCTGTCTTTGGAATGAGTGAGACGAGTCATAGTTTGAGAATGGCAAGAAATTCTGAAGCCGAATCAAATCTCTGTTTTGTGTCAAGGTTCAGTCCTTTGTTGATCATCCGCGCTAGTCCGATTGGAAGCTCTTTATCCCGTTGTTCAATTGGCACCACTGGTTCATTCAAAATCACATCTATCGGGTCACGTTTGTTCGAAAACGGATACGGGAACGCGCCCGTAAGTATAAAGTAAAATGTGGCTGAGATGCTCCAGACGTCTGAGGCCGGTTTGAGGTGCTTGAAGTTGATGATCTGCTCCCGCGGCATAAAGAGCGGTGTGCCGGCGTAGTTCCCGGTGACGCTGAGGCCGCTGAAGCCGGCCTGCTGGAAGTTTTTGGCGAGGCCGAAGTCGGAGATGCGGGCCACGCCGCGGTCGAGCAGGATGTTTTGCGGCTTCAAATCGCGGTGCACGATGCCCTGCTCATGTGCGTGTGCCAAACCTGCCAGAGCGTCGAACATGATGGGCCGCGCGATTTCAAGCGGCACCTTGCCGCCGTGCTTCATGATGAAGTCCCACAGGCTGCCGCCCTCGCAGTATTCCATGACGAACCATGGGATGCCTTCGCTGTGGCCCTGGTCGTAGAGCTTCACGATGTTCGGATGGCGCAGCTGCGCGGTGATGGTCATTTCCCTCAGGAACTTCTCCAGCTCGGCCGGACGCACGGCGACGCGGGGCAGGAGCACCTTGATGGCGACGGGCACGCCGTCGCTCAAACGGCGGGCGCGGAAGACGACACCGAAGCCGCCACGGCCCAGCTCCTTCTCGATTTCATAGCCGGGGATGTCGAGGCGCGGTGCCTTGCCTTTTTTGGCGGCTTTGAGCAGCAGGTCGGCGAGCTGCTGCGGGTTCAACTCATCGAAGCTGCGCACCGGTGCGAGGGCTGGCGCGGCAGCGGCAGGCGCGGCCTGCTTCACCGTGACCTCCAACGCGGTGTCGCCCACCTGGATTCGGTCGCCATGCTTCAAGGTGATCTCGGGGTAAGCGCGGCGTGCGCCCTCCTCGGGTGATTCGCCTTCTTTGCGCCCGCCGACTTTGCGCCCGTTCACATAGGTGCCGTTCCGGCTGCCTAGATCGCGCACGCAGGCCTCCGGCGGGCAGACCTCCAGGATGAAGTGATGGCGGGAGACGCAGGCATCGTCCGGCAGATGCACATGGCAGTCCGGGTGGCGGCCCAGCAGGAAGGTATCGTGCGCTGCGAAATCGAAGACCTTGCCTTTGGCGGTGCCTTCGCTGATGCGGAGCTGGACGGAGGCGGGCATGATGGATTTAAGCGCATTCTCCGCTCGTGGCAGTGTGGTTGGCAAGTGCTTTGCTCATGGCGTGCTCAAAAGATTGCCGAGACTCCTGGCGCACAGCTTCGCACCATGTCTGAAAGGTGGCCTGCTGGGCTGGCGAGGCATCAGGACGTGGCACCCAGTTCATGGTGCCAAGATTGAGGCAGAGGAACCGGCGCAACCCGGGAGGCACATGGCCGATGCTCTCATAACTGAGCGGGCAGCGCAGCCCGACAACGACCGAAAGACGACGGTGCGCCGCCAGCGTCCTCAGCGCGGCGTTTTCCTCGTCAGTCAGCGCGTCAGAACGCAAATGCTGCCACAGCGGTGCAAAATCGAAGTCACTGAACAGATCACCACCAAAGGACTCGTCGCAGCAGTCGAAGAATCCTCTCAGGTAGCGAAGGCTGCGGCCAAACTGGTGGCACTGCGATGCATACGCGGCGGCTGAGAACCAAAGATGCGGACTCCTCTGAAATGCCGCATGCCTTAGTGCCTGGCGGCAAAGGTTCAACGCAGGCAACGGTCCCTGTACCACATTCAACGCTCGTGATGTCTGATTCACAAGCGACACCGAATAATGCCGCGTGCGCTTCAACGCCCGCGTCCCCACATCGACCGCCTCCTCTGCCCGTTTCAGACCGATGAGCAGGGACATCCTGGCCGACGATGCCTGGATGTCCAAGCGACCACCCGTCGGTTTCACATCGGCGAACCATTCGAGCGCGGTGACAAGTCGGCCGGCATTCTGAAAGGAGATGCCATTTTCCAAGGCGATCTGGTCGTCGCTTTTAGCGGCAGACTCACGGGTGTGTTTGGCGTCATTCATAGCGGTGTGGTTGGTTTCAACGGGCACCTACGGAACTCCGCAAAAATCGTCAACCTAGGCGCTGAAAATGGCTGCAATTGAGCTGTCTGGGTCGATGGATGCGACATGGTGGACGCCGCCCTGCTGTTTTCCCTTATTGCCCTGGTGCTAACCAAGGCGGCGGATTTTTGGACGACCGTGAAGCATGTGGGTCCGCACGCGGAGTGCAATCCGTTGGCGCGGAGGGTGTTTCACAAACTCGGTTTCAAAGGCGGCCTGGTGGTGGTGGCCTTGCTTTGGGCAATCATCGTGGCGGCGGCCTATGGATATGCGTGGCTGCTTGGAACCTCGTGGGAGAGATGGGTCACCATCGTGGTGGGCTTGGTGGTTGCCTGGGCGCAAGGAGACGCTGCCCGTTTCAACGTCACGGGAAAGTCTTCCTGGCTTACACGCAAAATGCTGAGGCTTTATCACCACTGGCATAAATGGTGGCGCTCCCGCTGATCCATCATGGTCGCATGGGCGGCTATGACACGGATGCCGTTTGCTGGATGAAATGCATCGACGAATCTCATGGGCAGTTCCAATCTCACATGAAAGCCGAATTCCACTCCACTGTCTTCCAAGTCATTCCTGATAACCTGCCATCTTCCTTCTTCATCCTGACAGGATGGAATCCGAACGGCAAGGATGGTGACTTTGGAGATAACTCGGACCGGGACAACGAAATTGAGAAAGAGATCAAAAAGCTCAGGCATTTTCGTGTGATCGGCATGTCTCCCGATGAGAAACACGTCGAGCCAGGTTGGGGCTTCGCGTGCTCGGAAAAGCGCGTGCTCGAAATGGCCCGCAGATACCAGCAGTTGGCAGTGTATGAGGTCAGGGATGACCACCTCACGTTAATCTCCGCCGATGGGAAGAAACGTGTCCGCCTGGGCAAGTGGTCGGACCGAGTGCGTGATCCACGCAACATCGTACACTTTAGCATCTATGTGGGCAGCCGTTCCCCAGCGGCAAGATTGGATGCTGGCGAGCGCCACGGTGTGATCATCCGCGTGGGGGCGCAGTTTCCGTCCTTCACGCTGCTGGACGCCGAGGGCTATTTCCGTTCCAACGCCGAAGACACTTTGGTGATCCAGATTGCCACTGACAAGCCAGAGCGTGTCCTGCAAGTGGCGCATGATCTGCGTTGCTTTCTCAATCAGGAAGGCGTCGGCGTTCTGTGCCGTGGCATCTACCAGCGGGTGAGATATTGGACGGATGACCGGATGATTCTTCAGGCCTGGGGCTTCCAGCCAGTGAGTAAGCAAGCGTGAAGTTCAGACCCCCTGTCGCCATGCAGATCATCAACCCTCATGCCTACGGCGATTTTTTCGCCCTTGAATCCTGGTGTTCGGAGAGAGGGCTGCGATTGGTTTGTCACACATCCATCCGTTTGCTCACTGACAAAAAGATTAACTGCACGCCAAGGAATCCTCAGGCAGCCGCGCATCTGCAGAGAATTAAGGCGCTGCGGTTTTACTCTGCCGATGAGCTAATTGAAGAATTTGCCCAGGATTCTTCCGTGCTGTGGTTTTCGGCAGCCAGTTACATCTCCGGCATGATCCTGCGTGAGGTGTCTTACATGCCAAGTGTGGATCGATGGTCGGCAGTTGCCGGTTTTTCGGCCTTTAGCGGCGCTTATGGTGGCATCAGCCTCTACCAATGGATCAAACCAAAGCTGGTGCGTCAGGAAATGGCAATTGAACGGAGCATGCTGCTTAATTTGGAGTGATCTTTATGCCAGCAGCTTCGGGACTAGATCGCCATGCGGTTTGTCAGGCGCATGTCGGTGTGATTGCAGAGGGGGGGCACGCGGCTGCTCTGGAGACGTCGTTCAATCTGTTTGAACGATTAATTCCTCGATAGGGCAATCGATAATGCATTCAAGCCCGTCGTCGGCCAGCACGGAGAAACTCCCATTTTGAAACTGCCAGCTGACGGAGAATCTCCCTCCTTCATACCAACCCCATGCTGTTGTTTCGTAGGCACCTCCTTCTGTGATCACTTTCCACCGAGAACGACTTACTTTGATGGTGCTCTCTGCATCGTCGTTTCCCCAATAGGTAGTTAGTTTGACGTGTGCTTTAGGTTTTGGTTTTTTGCTGTTCATGTTTTGCATGATGTGGTGAGCAGTGATTCACGTCACGCAAACGCCGTCGCATCCGCGACGAACGCGTCCACGTCCGCCTCGGTCGTGCGCCAGGAACACATCAGGCGCGAGCCGCCGCCGATGAAGCTGTAAAACACCCATCCGCGTTCCTTGAGCCCGGCTTTCATCGCGTCCGGCAGCTTCGCGAAGACCGCGTTCGCATCGACCGGATAGAGGATTTGCACGCCAGGCAGGTGACCGAGCGCGTCGGAGAGCTTTTTGGCGAGCGCGTTGCCGCTGGAGGCGTGTCTGCGCCAGGTGTCGTTCGTCAGCATGCGCAGCCATTGGGCGGAGATGAAGCGCATTTTCGAACAGAGCTGCCCGGCCTGCTTGCATCGGTATTGAAAGTCCTGCGACAGCTCCTTGTTAAAGAACACCACGGCCTCCGTCACCGCCATGCCGAGCTTCGTGCCGCCGCAGCACAGCACATCGACACCGGCGCGCCAGGTGATGTCCGCGGGCGCGCAGCCGGAACCGGCGAGCGCGTTGAAAAACCGCGCGCCGTCCATGTGAATTGCCAGACCATGTTGTTTGGCGACGCCGCCGAGGCCTTTGATCTCACCGGGGCGGTACACCGTGCCCAGCTCCGTGCTCTGGCTGATGCTCAGCGCACGTGGCTTTGGAAAGTGCAGGTCGTTGCGGCTTAGAACGATCCGCTCCACGTCGGCGGGGTCGAGTTTGCCGAGAGGGCTGCGGGCGAGGAGGATCTTCGAGCCGTGGCTGAAAAATTCCGGCGCGCCGCACTCGTCCGTCTCCACATGCGCCTCATGCGCGGTGATGATGCTGTTGTAGCTACGGCACAGCGTGGCCAGGGCGAGCGAGTTCGCCGCGGTGCCGTTGAAGACGAAATACACATCGCAGTCCGTCTCGAAGAAGCGGCGGAACGTCTCGCAGGCCTCGGCGGTGATGCTGTCCGCGCCGTAGCTCGGCTGATAGCCCTCATTGGCCTCCACGAGCGCCTGCCAGGCCTCCGGGCACACGCCGGAGGTGTTGTCGGAGGCGAAGTGGTATTTGGGTTCCATACTCATGGGCGAAGTTTCGGTTTTCCGTGCCACACGAGCACGATGCCGGCGAGCAGCAGCAGCAAGTCGCGCAGGATGAGGTCGCGATAGTTTGAGGTGGCGTCAGAATGGCCGAAACAGCCGCAGCGAATGTCGATGCCGCGCCACCATGCGATGGTGATGGCGATGAGAAACACGACGAGCGAACCGTTCAGGACCAGCATGCCGCCGGAGCGCAAAAAACCGCTCATCACGGCCAGTCCCGCGAAAATCTCCAGCCATGGCAGGCCCATGGCCACCCACGCGGCCCAGGGATCACCCAGCAGGTCGAAGCTGCGCACATCGTCGAGGAATGACATCGGGTCCGCCACCTTGAGGAGGCCCGCATAGACGAAGACAGCGCCGAAGACGAAATGAAGGATCAGTCGCAGCATGAGAAGCGCGGACTATGGCACCAGTTCGGTCATTGGCAGCAGGCAGATCACGAGTTTTTTCTCCTCGTAGGATTCTCCCGCCCGGGGCATGCCGCGCACATCCAGCGGTTTGCCGAGCAGCGTGGAGAGTTGTGTCGCAAATCCTGCGCGTGGTGGTTTGTCACCGCCGCCGAAGCTCAGATTCGCATCATCGAATACCCGCATCAGCCCGCCGCCATGCAGGACGACGGCTGATTTCGCGCTCGGCTCGATGCCCTGGATGGAGATCAGGTCTGCAGGCTCTGTGCCAAGCAGGCGGTCCGCATGTTGCGGGTCGAGTCTGCGGGCCAGGTCGCCCGCGTCCTCGTGTTCGAGGATGGTGGCGTTGATGATCGGCGTCTCGGTGCTGGCGAGGCGTGGAAATTTTTCACGCACCTGCTTGTTCACGGCCAGCGCGGCCGCCTTCATCGCTTCCGGCGTCCAATGGCTGTCCTGCGCGTAAAACACGGCCTGCCGGTCGCGAAAATCCCAAAACGCGTCAGTCATGTCCATCACGTCGGCACCCGCCGCCGTCAGTTCGGCCAGTCTGGCGGCTTCTTCTTTGACACGCACCGGACCTGAGTAGTCACCAGCGCGAATCTGCTCGGGATACTGCGCCGCCCGGCCGGGGATCGCGACGACAAGCAGCTTTACCTCCTGTTTTTTCAAATCGGCCGCCAGTTTGAGCATGCGCGCGTGCAGGTCGTTTTCAGCGCGCTTCACATGCACCAGGCGGTCGATCTCGTGCTGATCAAAGAGCCAGCCTTCGCGGCCCAGGTGCACGTCCTTGTTGCCTTCGCCCAAAACGTTCGTCAGCAGCCACTGCATGCCGCTGCGCATCGTGGCTGCGGCCAGGTTTGTCTTCGAGGCCGTGAAACATGCGGCAATCTCAAAAACCAGCGGCACCGCCAGCAGGCACGCAAACACGCGCACGATGTTCAGCGCCGCCTTGGCGCTCAGCTCAGGCGGAGGCGGCACGAAGGTGCGTTTCTTCGGGTCGATCGGCTGCGGGGTCGGTTTCATGAGATCGGGGCGGCACGAGTCCACAGCATCACGGTCGCGAGCAGGAAGGTGATCAGACAGACCACCGCCTTCCACGGTTGCGGCACGCGGAGAAAATCCCTGGAAAAGGGCAGGCCTAGCAGGCAGGCGAGCGCGGCGACCATCGTGACGACATGAAAATCCGTCAGGACGCGCGATTCCTGCAGCACGGTGGCGATGCTGCGCGGCATCGGCGCGAACAAAGCCTTCAATGGCAGCCAGGTGCCGTGCGCCAGTGTGCCGGCGGCGGCCAGAATGACCAGCAGAAGAAGGTGGCGCGTGATTTTGCCCCGGGTGATGGCGCGCATCTCGAACGTGTCCTCCACCTTCTCCGCCAGCTTGATGCCAAACATGCCGCACAGCCCCAAGGTCAGATCACCTGCTGCGGTGAGAAGAAAATGCAGCGCCAGCATCAACGCCAGAAACCCCATCCAGGCCACGCCGCCACTCAGGCTGTCAGCGCCGCCGCTTAGCACCATGCCCGCAAGATGCCAGAGGGGATCGAACAGCAGTACGCACTTGCTGAAACCAAGGCAGAAGCGCATCACGCCCTGCGCCACATCCAGCGTGGCCGGCCGAGGCCGGATCGCCAGACGCGCCGCCATTGCGAGCGGCAGCAGCACAAACAGCAGATGGTGGGTGGTCGGAAACACGGCGTATGGAAATGGCGATGGCAGGACGAACGTCAATCGGGGAATCTTGGGGCACTGCGGCAATTCGTCGAAGTGTTTGCAACACGTCCCGAACGGAGTTCCGTTTGAATGCCATGCACGATCTCGATCCCAGCCTGCCAGAGCACCTCGTCCGCCGCGATTTCCTCAAAAAACTCGCCGCCGCCTCCACGGCCGCTTGGATGACGGGCGAGCCGCGCGCCATCTGGGCCAAAACGGGCGACAAAGTCACCCATCCGCCTGCCAAGGCCGATGCGTGCATCCTTTTGTGGATGGCAGGCGGCATGGCCGCGCCGGACACCTTTGATCCGAAAGGCTACCTGCCTTTCGAAAAGGGTCTCGAAGTGAAGAAGATGCTCTCGACCTTCCCCGCGATCGATACCGCGGTCGATGGCATCAAAATCTGCCAAGGCCTCGAAAACATCGCGAAGGTCATGGATCGCGGCACGCTCATTCGCAGCGCCGTGCAGCCGGATC
>Ga0315900_10007747_pt1 | contig 13996 bp, 11 predicted proteins | sample LakEriMetagenome_FD_203521 | JGI IMG/M metagenome (GOLD analysis project Ga0315900, IMG submission 203521) | Freshwater fungal communities from buoy surface, Lake Erie, Ohio, United States - Buoy 12 MA114 | ecosystem: Environmental > Aquatic > Freshwater > Lake > Lake biofilm | place: USA: Lake...
AAGACGATATCGGTGCCGAAGTGCAGGCCCTCGCGGTGCGCGTGGCAGAGCACGCTGGCCCAGGACGAGTCGAGCGCGCCGCTGGAGGGGCCCTGCACGAGCCGCGCCAGGAAGGGCACGCACGCGGCCGTCACCAGCAGCGTGACGGCGGAGTTCGCCGGGCCGCGCAGCCTCGATCCGGCGCCGGGCGCCACGATCGTCCGCCAGCCGGGGTGTTGCATGGAGAAAGATGCCTGGGACAGAGACGCCGCTTCAGCGGGGCCGGTGCATCTGGCGGTAGATGGCCTCGAGGGCCTCCTGCACGTCCTTGTACTTTTTCTTCTCGCCCCGCAGCGCATCGACGAGCCTCCGGGCGTCGGCCTCGGAGTGGCCCAGCGATCTCAGCACTTCGAAGGTCTCGCTGAACACGTCGCCGGGGCTGCCGCCCTCGCCGGGGGCGTCGCGGGCGACGAGCAGGGCGAATTTCGGCATCCGGCGGCGGAGTTTGGCGATCATGCGCTCGGCCGTCGCGGCACCGATGCCCGGGAGCGTGGCCAGGGCCTTGGCGTCCTGTTCCTCGATCGACGTGGCGATTTCGCCCACAGGACGGACGATGGCGCGGAGCGCCTTGCGCACCCCCACGCCGTCAACCTCGCAGATCAGGTCGAAGAACTCGCGCTCCACCTCGGAGAGAAAGCCGACCAACCGGGGCACAAGGTTGCCGCGGCCCGGGTTGCCCTCCAGGAACTCCAGCGTGTGCAAGGCCACCGGTTGGCCGACCCGCATCTGCAGGCTGCGGCGGACGAGTTCCGTGACCAACACCTCGTGGACGACGGGGCCCACCGCCACCTCGATGGCGTTCGATCCGGAGTCGACCCGCTCCAGCGTGCCCGACATCCTCGTGATCATGCGCGGCTGCTCCGGATGCGAACGAGACCGGTGCCGAAGAGCAGGGGCCGCAGTCGCAGGTGCCAGTCGGCGAGCGCGACCGCCAAGGCGTCCGCAGCATCGGCGGGCCGCGGGCGGTCGGCGAGCCCGAGCTCCCGCTGCACGGCCGCCTGCACCTGCTCCTTGCCGGCATGGCCGCTGCCGGTGAGCGTGCCCTTGACGCGGTTGGGGAGGTAATGGTGCACGGCCAGGCCCGCCTGCACGCCGGCCAGGCAGATCACGCCCCGGGCATGGCCCAGCAGGATCGCCGTCTTGGGAAACTTGGCGTGCGAGAAGACCTGCTCGATGGCCATTGCCGTCGGCTTGAGCGCGTCGATCACCTCGCGGACGCCGGCATGGATCGTATGCAGCCGGTCCTCCAGCGTCTCGCCCCGCGACTTCACCGTCCCCGCCTCGACGAGCTTGACGGAGCCGCCGCGACACTCGATCACGCCGTAGCCCGTGACGTTCAGGCCGGGATCGAAGCCCACCACGCGCTCGACGCCGCGTGTGGGGTTGAGGACGGCGGCTGTTTCGCCATCCTGCGGAGCCGCCGTCGTCGTGGATCGTCGTGTCGCCATCCCGGAAGCCTAGCGGCGGCGGCGGCAACGCCCCAAGCCCAGTCGGCCCCGCGACCCCGGCCCGCCGGTGTTATGCGGCAGGGAACGGCTGCTGACGCTGGTGCGCGGCTGTCCGCGCGCTCTTGCCGGACATTCGCTCAGGGCTTCTGGCAATGCTGATCGGCACCGCCCTTGTCAGACGGGTGAGCCGACGTTTTGCGTGGGTCGGGGTTGCCCATGCCCTCTCGGCGGACGTTCACGTCGGCCCTCCAGGCCTCCGTTCACTGCGGTGGAAGCGGCGCTTCGCAATCCTTGCTTCGCTTGCTTCCACAGCCCGCTCGAGGGCACGGGCAACCCCTCGCGGATTCCGCGCTCGACAAGCCGCCCCGATCGTCCGCCCGAGAACCGTCCGGGCTCACGCGCGAGGCTCGTCTCGAAGGATGGAGGTCCATCCGGGATTGCCGTGGGTCGGGGCTGCCCGTGCCCCGTCGCCGGACGATCGCTGCGGCCTTCCGGGCCTCCGCTCTCTCGAGGCCGCCTGCGCTTCGGCATCCATGCCTGCGCTTGTCAGCCACGCCGGCTCCCGGGGTACGGGCACCCCCTCCTCGATCATCTCACCCACGAAGTTGTCGCAAGGACCAGAATGGATTCGTTCTCGACGGACGGGATCCGGGAGCCGGTCGGGGGCACGCGCAGAAGCCGGTGAATCTTTGCGACTCAGTTGGCCAGCAGGGCAACCTGTAGCAAAATCCGCCGGCGCCGAGCATGTCCCCGGACGGCGGACCACGGGTGCGGTTTCACGCGAAGTTCGCCATCCCTGGCCTCACTTCGCTTGCCGGCCCTCCGGCCGGCAGTGGCCGGGCCTCCTGCCCGGCAGATTTGCAATACACCCCGCTGGGCTCGAACCAGCAACCTTCGGTTCCGTAGACCGATGCTCTATCCAATTGAGCTAGGGGTGCAACTCTCCCAACCATACCGGACCGGGCCGCGAGGACCAAGCCAGGACGAAAAATTGCCATCCGCTGGCGTACGGCGGGGCGAATCCCGCAGGCCTCACTCGCGGAACACGAGAAACCCCTCGTTGTCGACGTCGAACGACTCGTCGATGAGGACGGCCCGAGGGGCGTCGCCCATGGCGGCTGTCGAGGGGAGTGTGGCCCCGATCACGAGCGTGCCGTCGGCGTCGTCCGCGACACCCTGGTCGGCCAGCGATGCAAGGCCGAGTCGCCGCCGCATCGAGGCCCGCGGCCAGACCACGACGCCGTTGAGAACGCGGCCCACCGTGTCGGGCTTGCTCGTGATCTCGTGGTCGGCCGCCGCACGGGCTGGCGGCGTGTTCATGGCGACGATGCCGCCCGCCTGCGGCGGCGCGTAGGCCACCACCGGCTCGATGCCCGACGCAGCCCGGAACGCCTCGGCCGCGGCGCGGGCCCGGGGCAGTTCGTTCACCGATCCGATCGGCATCACGACCGCCGCCAGATGCGGCCCCAGCCCGGCGGCAGCGGCGGTCGTCGCCACGCCGGCCACCTGATCGAGCCGAGCCAGCCAGATCGTGGCCTTATTTCCGGACAGGGCTGCGACGAGTTCGGTCGCAGCCGTCTCTGGCGCGACGGTCGTGGCCGTGATACGGAGCAGCCGGCCGCCATGCGTTCCCAGCGAGTCGTGGAGCGGGTCACCCGGCGCCAGCGATATGACGAGCCTGTCGTCGCGACGCACGAGGCAGGCACCGTTGAAGGCCTCGGCGGTGGCCGCATGAGCCGCCGTATCGATGCCCGTCGCACGGGGGACGCCCGCCCGCATCCGGTGCCGCACCGCCGCCGCCGCCACTTCCTGCAGCGCGAGACGAGCCTCGTCAGGGTGCGTGCCCACCGGGAGGGCAGGGCCGTAGGTGAGCGTGAGCGGCCGGCGCAGCCCACGTTGGCCGAGGGCGGCGCGGGGCCAGCGCGTGAAATAGCAGCCCTCGGCGAAGGTGAGCACGCTGCCCCACATGCCGTCGATCGACACTGGTTGAATCGGTGCCTCGACGCGATCCAGCAGCCACTCCAGGCCGCGTTTGAAGCCCAGCAGTTGTCCCGTCCGCGAGATGCCACCCTCGCAGAAAATGCCGATCACGTCGCCGTCGGCGAGCCCGCCCTGGATCGCCTTGAGCGCCTGGCCGATCGATTTGGGCCGCGGATCGAAGAGGATGAACCGCCACTGGTCGGAGAGCATGCGCAGGAAGCGGCCCTGGATGTTGGGCCCATACACGACCATGCGGACGTGCCGTGGGCAGGCCATCGGCAGCAGGAATCCATCCAGCCACGACAAGTGGTTGGCCACCAGCACCACCGGCCCCGTCGGGGGCACGAGTTCCTCGCCCCGCGTGCGGAACCTGAAGAAGGCGTGCACGATCGAGGCCACGAACAGCCGCAACGTCGCCCGGGGAGCCGCGTAGACGGCGACTCCGGCGGCCACGAGCGAGAGCACGGCGAAGATGCCGAACACGCCCCGCGCCGAAACCAGTGGTGCGGCGGCGACGATCCGCTCCGGCGCAGGCATGTCGGCCAGCCAGTTGCCCGCCGACATGCCCAGCAGTGTGGCGGCCAGCGTGACCATCGCGAACAGACCGTTGGCGTCGGCGAGGCGGCGGCGGGGAACCGTTTCCGGGATCGATCCCACGAGGGCGGGCGCCAGGAGCGCCGCCTGGCAGCCGATCAGGATCACTGTGCCAAGCAGTAGCCAGAGGCCCGGCGGCAGGGCGACGCCGGGAGCTGAAGGCGACGTCCGCAGCATCCCGTAGAGCAGCGACGCCACGAGCATGCCGGTGAACGTCAGCAGGTTGAGGCCGGCCAGGAGTGCACCGCGGCGGGACGGGGGGCAGGCGGCCTGGAAATATGCCTCCAGCGGCACGTCGAACATGCCGGCGCCGAAGCCCAGCACCCAGAGCATCGCGAGCGCAGTCCACCAGGCGGCTGGGTCGGAGCCGGAGGTGGAGAAGATCGACCGCGAACTGAACGCGAGGCACAGCGACGCGGCCGCCATGATCACGGCCCCCACCGGCACGAGGCCCATGTCGGCTCCGCGAGACGAGATTCGTCCGGCCACGACACTGCCCACGGCGATGCCCGCCACGAGCGAGACGAGCATCGGGATCGAGTCGGACTGCGACGTGGCCCCGGCCTCGCTCACGAACTGGTCGACGTTGAGTTGGGCGACCGCGCCGAGCGCCCAGAAAAAGACGATGCCGGCGGCCGAGGCCAGGAGTTCGCGGGATCCAAACAGTTCACGGAGGTCGGACCAGGTTCGCGATAGTGCGTTCCATGGAGGTGGCGCCGCCGAGTCGGCTGCCGGGCGGCGGAGCATCAGCAGGCTGGCGATCCAGCCTGCGACGGCGACGCCAAGCAGCGCCACGCAGGCCGGCAGAAGCCGGCCCCACCCGGCGAATTCACCGCCCGGACGATGCCCCCACCAGAGTACGGCGGCGGCGACAGCGACGATCAGTAGTTCGGCGAACTTGCACCAGGCGATCACGGCCGGCTTCGCCCAGCGGTCGGCGAGCCAGCCGGCCAGCCAGGCGAGCGCCACGAAGGGGAGCACGAAGCCCGCCGTGCCGACCGTGAGCACGAGGGCCACGCCCGCCGCGCCCGCGGCGTGCTTGCCCAGGCCGATCGCCAGCCAGCGGAGCAGATTGTCATTGACGACGGTGAGCGTGCGCACGGCCAGCAGCGGGTGGAAGCCTCGTGAGTCGTCAGGGTCGGCTGCCGGGGTCGGAGGGGCGTCGTGCGAATGATGCAAGGTGTCGCTCTCAGAGGGGCTTGGATGACTGCCGTCGGATGGGGTCCGGACCGGCCCCCATCGCACGTGGACTGCCCATGTTCAAGGCCGGAATGGCAGACTTTGACGGCGGTTTGAAGGGGGGCGGCAGCGAACGTATCCTCAATACACGGCGTATGTAAATACGACGCCAACCCACGACCACGTGAGTCGTGCCAGCCGCCCATCCGTCCGTGAATCCCCCACCGAGTTCGGGAACATCGCCATGAACACGTTCGTCCGCCGCCTCCTGCTCGTCGTCGCCGGCCCGGTCGCGATCGTCGCGACGCCCGCCGAGGCGCAGGTCGTCTATTACGGGGCCATGCGGCCCGTTGCCCCCGTGGTCGCCGCTCCGGTGATGACGGCGCCGGCGTACGTCTCGAACTACACTCCGGCCGGAAACTACGCTGCGGTGACCGCGTTTTCTCCGCCGGTCATGGCCCAACCCGCCGCGGTGGCCGTCAGCGTGAACTATCCCCCGGCCTTCGCGCCGACCGCCGTCACGGCCGCCTACGCGCCTGCCACCAGCGTCTCCTACGCACCGGTGTCGACCGCATTTTACGCGCCCGCGACGACGGCCTACTATGCCCCGGCCGCGACTGCCTACTACGCGCCGGCCGCGGCGGTCGTGCCCGCGCCGGTCACGGCCTACTACGCTCCGGCCGTTGCGGTGCCGCTTTACCGGCAGGGCCTGTTCGGCGGCCTGCGGCCCGTGCGCACGGCCTACTATCTGCCGTACTGATACGGGCAACCGCGGCCCGCGCCGTTTCTTGACCCCCCGCCGCCGACCCCTATAGTACGGGCGTCCTGTCACGGCTAAGGATCTGGTCGTGGGGCCGGGATGGTTGGAAAGGCGCGGATGACGAGGACGGTCAACATCATCGGCGCCGGCCCGGGTGGCCTCGCCTGTGCCATGCTCCTGGCCCGGGCCGGACTTCGGGTGCGGGTCCTGGAACGACTGGGCTTCCCCGGTGGGCGAACCAGCACGATCGCCACGCCCGAGGGCTTCAAATTCGACCTTGGGCCCACTTTTTTTCTCTACCCGCGTGTGCTGGAGGAGATCTTCACGGCCTGCGGCCGCGACCTCCGTCAGGAGGTGGAGATGGTCCGCCTCGACCCGCAGTACCGGCTCGTGTTCGGTGCCGGCGGCGAACTGCTGGCCACTCCGGACATCGGCCGCATGGAGGCCGAGGTCTCGAGGCTCTCGCCGAGCGACCGCGGTGCCTTTACGCGGTTCATGCAGGACAACCGGGAGAAGTTCGTCAGGTTCGCGCCGTTCCTGGAGCAGCCATTCGACAGCTGGCGCGACCTGGCCAGCCCCGAACTCCTCAAATTGCTGCCGCTCTTGAAGCCCTGGAAGAGCCTCGGCACCGAATTGGGCAGCTACTTCAGCGACGAGCGGATTCGGCTGGCCTTTACGTTCCAGTCGAAATACCTGGGGATGTCGCCGTTCCGCTGCCCGAGCCTGTTCTCCATCCTCTCCTTCCTGGAATACGAACACGGCGTGTTCCATCCCGTGGGTGGCTGCGGGGCCGTGTCGACGGCCATGGCGCGGATCGCCGCCGACATGGGCGTTGAGATCCACTACGGGGAACCGGTCGAGGAACTGGAGTTCGCGGGTCAACGCATCACGGCCGCCCGCACGACGCGGGCCAGGTACGCCGCCGATGCCACGGTCGTGAACGCCGACTTCGCCCGCAGCATGACCCGGCTCGTTCCCGACGCCCTCCGGCGCCGCTGGAGCGACCGAAAGATCGCCTCGCGGCGGTTCTCCTGTTCCACGTTCATGCTCTACCTTGGCATCGAGGGACTTTACGACGAGGTCGCCCACCACAACATCTACTTGTCCGAGGACTACCGGGAGAACCTCGCCGATATCGAGCACCGGCACAGGCTCTCGGCCGACCCGTCGATGTACGTCCAGAACGCTTGCGTCACCGATCCCACGCTCGCCCCGGCCGGCACGAGCACGCTCTATCTCCTGATCCCCGTCACCCACCGCCACCCCAATGTGGACTGGCGTCGGGAGGGGCCACGGTACCGTGAGGTGGCCCTCGACCAGATGGAGCGGGTCGGAATTCGTGGCGTACGCGAGCGGATCCGCTACGAGAAGATGATCACGCCCGACGACTGGCAGGACGGCTACGAGATCTACCGGGGCGCCACGTTCAACCTCTCGCACGATCTGGGGCAAATGCTGCACATGCGGCCGCACAACCGCTTCGAGGACGTGGAGCGGATGTACCTCGTGGGCGGCGGCACGCATCCGGGCAGCGGGCTGCCGGTGATCTACTCCTCGGCACGGATCACGACCGACCTGTTGCTCGACGATCTGGGGGTCGATCCGGCGGCGCTGCGGCGTCGTCAGCCGGCCCCGCGCGGCAAGGAGGCGGCGGCGGTGTGAGCCCCCGGCGCGGCCGGGAGCGGGTGCCATCAGCCCAGGAAACAAACCGATGAACACGCGGGCAGGCGACGGCGAGCGGGTGGTTGTGGTTGGCGGCGGCCTGGGCGGTCTGGCGGCGGCGTGCACGTTGGCAGCCCGCGGCTATGCGGTCACGCTCTGCGACAAGAACGCCTGGGTGGGCGGCAAGGCTGCCGTGCTCGCGGAACAGGGGTTTCGCTTCGACATGGGGCCCACGATCCTGACCATCCCCCGGGTGCTGAAGCGCATCTACGCCGAGGCCGGCCGTGAGATGGGGAAATACCTCGATCTCGTGCCGCTCGATCCGCAGTGGCGCAGCTTCTTCGACGACGGCTCCACGCTCGACCTGTACGCCGACGTCGACAGGATGCGGGCCACGCTCGACGAGTATGCTCCCGGGTCGGGGTCCGGCGACGGCTACGAGCGGTTCATGGCCCTCTCGCAGCGGCTGCATCGCATCTCCGACGAGTTCTTCTTCTGGCGCAGCGTGGGCGGCATGAAGGACATGTTCAATGTCCGCAAGAGCCTGTCCGTGTCGTTCGTGAAGGAGTTGCTGGGGATGCGGCCCGGTCACAGCGTGGCCGGTACGGTGCGGTCGTTCGTGCCGGACGAGCGGGCCGCCCAGATGCTCGACCACTTCACGCAGTACGTGGGCAGCGCCCCCGACGAGTCGCCTGCCGTCCTCTGCGGCATCGCCCACATGCAGTCGAACGACGGGGTCTGGTATCCGCGCGGCGGAACCGGCGCCGTGCCCCGGGCGCTGGCCAGTCTGGCGGTCGATCTGGGGGTGGAGATCCGCACCAAGACGCCCGTGCGCCGCATCATCGTGGAGCGGGGCCGGGTGCAGGGCGTGGAAACGGCCTCCGGTGAGACGATCCGGGCCGGGGTCGTGGTGAGCAACTCCGACAGCGTCCGGACCCACCGCGAACTCGTGGATGGCACGCCGCGGGAGCGGTTCCTGGGCCGTCGCAAGTACGAACCCGCCTGTTCGGGCGTGGTGCTCTACCTGGGGCTCGACCGGCGCTACGAGCAGCTCATTCACCACAACTTCGTGTTCTCGGCCGATCCGCACGAGGAGTTCGAGACGATCTATCGCCGCGGCGAGCCGGCGCCAGACCCCACCTGCTACGTCTGCGCCCCGGCCGTCACCGAGCCCGAGGTGGCGATCCCGGGCGGAGAGGCCTTGTACGTGCTCGTGCACACGCCCTACCTGCGGCCGCACCACGACTGGAAGAAGATGCTGCCCGAGTACCGCAACACGATCATCCGCAAGCTGGAACGGACCGCGGGCATGAAGGACATCGAGAAGCACATCGTGGTGGAGCGGGCCCTCACGCCGCAGGACATCAACGACCGCTACCACGTGCTGGACGGGGCCATCTACGGTCTGGCCAGCCATGGGAAGTACTTGGGTGCGTTCAAGCCCGCCAACCGCTCTCCCGACGTCGAGGGGTTGTACATGGCCGGCGGCTCGGCTCACCCCGGGCCGGGGATGCCCATGGTGCTGATGTCGGGCTGGATCGCGGCCGACTGCGTCGATCAGGACAAGCTCGTGTCACAGTCCGGCCCGGCGGCGCGGCCCGCAGCCTGCGCGGTGTGAATGTCCGCGGAACGCGCCAGCCATGAGCACGAGCTCCCGCCGTTCTCGTGGCGGTTGCACGGCTGGTTCATGGCCTACGTGCGCCGGTATATGCGAAAGCATTTTCATGCAGTCCGTCTGCTGAAAGCCGGCGGGGGCGAGACCGACCGGCCGCTGATCGCCGACGAGCCGGTGATCTTTTATTCGAACCATCCCGGCTGGTGGGATCCTCTCACGTTTCTTTTTCTCGGCGAGCGGCTGTTTCCCGGGCGGATGATCTACGGGCCGATCGACGCTGCCGCTCTCGGCAAATACAGGTTCCTGGAGCGGATCGGGTTCATCGGGATCGAGCCGGGCACCTACGCGGGCTCGGCGAGGTTCCTGCGAATGGCCCGCGCCGCCGCCCAGCGACGCGACGTGATCTTCTGGATCACGGCCCAGGGCGAGTTCACCGATCCGCGGGCCCGCCCCATGACGATCAGGCCCGGCGTCGGCCATGCGCTGGCCGCCCGTGAGGGTGGCCTCGTCGTGCCGCTGGCAGTCGAGTATCCGTTCTGGAATGAACGCTGCCCCGAGATTCTCGTGGCCTTCGGCCCCGCGCTGCGGATCGACGGCGTTGGAGGGGGGGGCGCGGACGAGTGGACCACGGTGCTGGAACGAGCGCTCGAGGCGGCGCAGGATCGGCTCGCGGCGGCGGCGCAGCGGCGCGACCCGGCCGCCTTCACGACGCTGCTTTCCGGTCGCGTGGGCGTGGGGTTCGTCTACGATCTCGTGCGGCGCGTGAAGGCACTCCTGCGGGGCGAGCGGTTCGACGCCTCGCACGGCGGCGAGTCGGCCGCCAGCGAGGCCGCCCGATGAGCCCGCTGGCGATCGGCCTTCTCGCCGTGGCGGCACTGGCCCTCGCCGCGCTGCCGGCCCTGCTCACGCTGGCCAATCTGCGGTCATTCGCCCCGCCGCCGGCTTCGCCGCGGCAGCGAGGCGGGCCGCGGGCGGGCGTCTCGGTGCTCGTGCCGGCCCGCAACGAGGAGGCCGCGATCGGCAGGCTCTGCGCCGACGTGCTGGCGAGCGAAGGCGTCGACGTGGAACTCGTGATCCTCGACGACGGCAGCACGGATCGCACGGCGGAGATCGTGCGTGAGATCGCGAACACCGACCCACGGCTGCGGCTCGTCGCCGGAAACCCCCTGCCGGCCGGCTGGTGCGGCAAGCAGCATGCCTGCTGGCAACTGGCGCGGGCTGCCACTCGCGACACGTGGGTGTTCCTCGACGTGGACGTGTCGCCTGCCCCCGACGCCGTCGCGCGGGCCGTGGCCTTTCTCGACGCCTCCGGGGCCGCGCTCGTGAGCGGGTTTCCCCAACAACGGACCGCGTGCCTCCTCGACTGGCTGCTGCTACCGCTGATCCACTTCATCCTGCTGGGGTTCCTGCCGCTGTCCCGTAGCCGCAGGGACAACTCGCCGGGCATGGCGGCCGGCTGCGGCCAGTTCTTCGTCACCCGGCGGGCCGACTACGAGCGGGCAGGGGGGCACGAGGCGATCAGGGCCTCGCTCCACGACGGCGTGAAGCTGCCCCGGGCCTATCGTCGGGCGGGCCTGAAGACCGATATCTTCGACGCCACCGACACCGCCTCCTGCCGGATGTACGAGCGCAACGCCGACGTCTGGCGGGGACTCTCCAAGAACGCGACCGAGGGCATCGGCAGCCCGGCCACGATCCTGCCGTTCACGATCCTGTTGGCCGGCGGGCAGATCCTGCCGCTGGTGCTCGTCGTCTGCGGCCTCGTGGCCGGCTGGCGGAACTGGCCATGGTGGGCGTTCCCCGTGGCAGGCGCTGCGGCGCTGCTCGCGTGGTTGCCACGGATCATCGAGTCGTTCCGGTTTCGGCAGGGTGTCGCAAGCGCGATCGCACACCCGCTCGCCGTCGCCGTGTTTCTCGCCATCCAGTGGGTGGCGCTCGGGCGGAAGCTGCTCGGGCTGAAGACCGCCTGGCGCGGCCGATCGCTGGCGCCCCAGTGACGGAGGCCCGGGAGGGTCAGCCCCGGCTGGCCAACCGGCGGGATCGGCGGACGTGCTCGATCGCCTCGTCGACCGTCTCGGCGAGCGCCGTGAGGTGGCCCATCTTGCGGCCGGGGCGCGGCTCGGTTTTGCCGTAGAGGTGCAGGCGCACGCCGGGCACCGCGAGGGCGGCCGCCCAGTCCGGCTCGCGGGCCGCGTGGCCGCCGGTCGGAAACCAGCAATCGCCGAGCAGGTTCGCCATCGCCGCCGGGGCCACGAGCCGCGTCGAGCCCAGCGGCAGGCCGCACACGGCGCGAACCTGCTGCTCGAACTGGCTCGTGTCGCAGGCCTCGATCGTGAGGTGGCCCGAGTTGTGCGTCCGCGGTGCGATCTCGTTGACCAGGACGCGGCCGTTCCGCGTCACGAAAAACTCCACGCAGGCGACGCCCACCACGTCGAGCGCCGCCAGGATCTTTTCGGTCGTCTCGACGGCGGCGGTGAGCACGGGCTGCGGCAGGTCCGCCGGCACGCTCGACACGTCGAGGATGTGGTGGGCGTGGGAGTTTCGCGACGGGGCGAATGCGGCCGTCGATCCGTCCAGCCCCCGCGCGGCCACGACCGAGATCTCGCAGTCGAAATCGATCCAGCCTTCCAGCACGAGCTCCCGCGGCCCGTCGGGCCCGCCGCCGAGGGTGTCCCAGGCCGCGTCCACGCATCCGGGCTCGGTCAGTTTCACCTGGCCCTTGCCGTCGTAGCCGAAGGCCGCCGTCTTCAGGACCGCGGGCAGCCCGAGATCACGGACCGCCACGTGCAGGTCGTCACGCGAGCGGACGACGCGATGAGGCGCGCAGGCGAAGCCGTGGCGCACGAGAAACGCCTTCTCGCGAGCCCTGTCCTGCGTGGTGAAGAGGACGTCGGGGTGCGGGCGGACGGGCACCACGGCCGCCAGGGCACGGCCGGCCGCGGCGGGCACGTTCTCGAACTCGAACGTCACCACGTCGAGCGCGCGGGCGGCGCGGGCCAGAAATTCACCGTCGTCGTAGGAACCCACGTGGAGCCGGTCGCTATGCCGGGCCGCCGGGCAGTCGGCCGCGTCCGAAATGGCCTCGACCCGATAGCCCATGCGCCTGGCGGCCGCGGCGAACATTGCGCCGAGTTGCCCGCCGCCGAGGATGCCCAGCGTGGCGCCGGGCAGGATCGGCGGTGGCGTGGCGGCGGGCACGTGGTCAGCGCTCCGACGTCTTCGCCGACCAGCCGTTCGGCTCGGCGGCCAGATCCTCGCGGAGCACGCGTGAGGTCTGCTCGCTCCGGTAGGCGAGGAGTTTGTCGCGGATCGCTCGATCCTCCAACGCCAGGATGGCCACGGCCAGGAGCGCCGCGTTGGCCGCACCGGCGGGGCCGATCGCCAGCGTGCCCACGGGGATGCCGGCCGGCATCTGCACGATCGAGAGCAACGAGTCGACGCCGCGCAGCATCGACGACTCGACCGGCACGCCCAGCACGGGGAGATGCGTCTGTGCGGCGAGCATGCCCGGCAGGTGGGCCGCGCCTCCCGCACCGGCGATGATCACCTTCAGGCCGCGGGTGGCGGCACCGGCTGCATACTCGGCCAACTTGCCGGGCGTGCGGTGGGCCGACACCACCTCGCAGGCATGTGGCACGCCGAACTGCTCGAGCACTTCGGCAGCCCGCTGCAGCGTGGCCCAGTCGGAGCGGCTCCCCATCACGACACCGACGAGGGGTTGAGCGTGTGCAGGGGCCATGGGAGCGGAACGTCCAGGTGTGCGGCTGGCGGGTGCAAAAAGCCCGCGCCAACAGCCGTCATCTTGCTCGCGGCCGCTCCGCGTTGCAACCTGTGGCGATGGCCCGCACGCTCCCCGACATCCTGCGCATCGAATGGCCGGCGGAATCACCGGCGCCATCCGCACAGACCGAACAGGCGCTCGATCGCGCCGCCGAGGTGCTGCGGCGTGGCGGCCTCGTGGCCATCCCCACCGAGACGGTCTACGGCCTGGCGGCCGACGCGCTCGACGAGGATGCCGTGGCCGGCATCTTTCGCGCCAAGGGGCGGCCGGCCTCCAATCCGCTCATCGTGCACGTATCCGACGTGGAGATGGCGAAGGCGTTGGCCGGTGGCTGGCCCGTCGCCGCCGAGGCGATCGCCGTCGCACTTTGGCCCGGGCCCGTCACCGTCGTCGTGCCGCGCGGGCCGCGCATTCCCGACATCGTCACGGCCGGCGGGGCCACGGTGGCCCTGCGCTGCCCGGAGCACCGGCTCACGCGGCGGCTGATCGACAAGGTCGGCCGTCCGCTGGCGGCACCGAGCGCGAATCGCTCTGAGGCGGTGTCGGCCACGACGGCACATCACGTGCTGGCGGGGCTCGGCAATCGTGTCGAGTTGATCCTCGACGGTGGTTCATGCGGCCGGGGCATCGAGTCGACGGTCGTCGATTGCACCGTCGATCCACCACGGATCCTACGGCCCGGACCCGTGGGCGACGCCGAACTGCGGGTCGCGCTGGGTGGCGTCGTGGCGGCGGGAGGCACGGTGACCGAGGTGGACGGGCCGGCCCGGTCGCCCGGCATGAGAACCCGGCACTACGCACCACGAACGCCGCTCGAGGTGTCGGCAGATCCGGCCAGCCGCGTCGCCTCGCTTCTCGCCGCCGGCCACCGGGCGGGTTGGATGACGATCCATGCCGCCGACCCGCGGGTGCGGTCGTTGGCGGCGTCCCGCGATCTC
>Ga0315900_10007748_pt1 | contig 13995 bp, 11 predicted proteins | sample LakEriMetagenome_FD_203521 | JGI IMG/M metagenome (GOLD analysis project Ga0315900, IMG submission 203521) | Freshwater fungal communities from buoy surface, Lake Erie, Ohio, United States - Buoy 12 MA114 | ecosystem: Environmental > Aquatic > Freshwater > Lake > Lake biofilm | place: USA: Lake...
AGTGCGCAGGCTCTGGACCAGCATCACGGGCAAGCCGAAGGCTATCATCGCCCGCACGATCAAGGGCAAGGGCGTGCCCTTCATGGAAGCCGACAATCGCTGGCACTACACGCGACTCGATGAGCGCAGCTACGCCGCGGCGCTCCAGTCGCTCGAGCACGCCGAGGCCCAGCCGTGAGGGAAGCGTTCTCTCGGGCACTCGTAAGGCTTGCAACGGCCGATCGCGATGTGGTCCTGCTGACAGGCGATCACGGCTACGCGCTCTTTGACGAGTTTCGCCGGGTCTGCCCGGACCAGTACATCAACGCGGGCGTTGCCGAGCAGAACATGATCGGCATGGCCGCCGGCCTGGCGCGCACTGGGTTCCGTCCCTTCGTCTACGGGCTTGCAGCCTTCGTACCGGTGCGGACCATCGAGCAGATCAAGCTCGACATCGCGCATGACGATCTGCCGGTGGTCCTGCTCGGCGACGGTGCCGGCCTCGTTTACAGCCATCTCGGGACCAGCCACCAGTCGACCGAGGATATCGCCTGCACGCGCTCGATCCCGGGTCTGCATGTGCTCTCGCCCGCTGACCGCTTCGAGATGACAGCGTGCATGGACCACGCCTACGGCAGCAGGCGCCCGGTGTACCTGCGCATGGGCAAAGCCGATCGCGGCGATGTTCACGCGGCACCGCTTCCCACACTCCACGCGGGCAGGCTGCTCGAGCTGCGCGAAGGCAGCGACAGCCTGCCCGGTCTCATCGCGACGGGTTCGATGGCCCGGACAGCGCTCGACATCGCGGCTGAGTTCGACCTGCGGGTCTGGAGCGCGCCCTCGATCAAGCCGATCGACGCCGGGTCGGTCTGCGCTGCGGCTCGTCGGTGCGTAGGACTCGTCACGCTTGAAGAACACTCGGTCATGGGCGGGCTGGGCTCGGTGGTTGCCGAGATCACCTCGGAGCATCAGCCGACCCGCCTGCTTCGCATCGGCATTGCCGACCGCTTCTCTGACAAGTGCGGCAGCCACGCGTACCTGCTGCGCGAGCATGGCCTCGACCAGGACACCGTGAGAAACCGGATCCATGAATTCATCTCGGCGCACCACGGCACCTGAGCTCGAAGGCCGTCATTTCTTCATCACCGGGGGTACGGGCTTTCTCGGACGCTCCCTGCTCGACTACCTTCGCGCGAACGCCTTGTCCGGGATGCCCGGATTCCGGGCGACGGTACTCAGCCGCTCCCCGATGGGGTTCCTTGACCGGTTCCCCGAGTACGCCGGCCACCGATGGCTGGAGTTCGTCGAAGGTGACCTCGAGAATCTCCCGCGACTCCCGGGCGGCTGCACCGACGTGATGCACGCTGCAGCCGACACCCACGCCGGTGCGCAATCCGCATGCGCGTGGCTGGGCCAGCTGGTCGAGGGCACTCGCCGCGTCCTCGACCTAGCCGCGAGGGTCAGGGCCGAACGTTTTCTGCTTGTCAGCTCAGGTGCCGTCTATGGCCACCAGGCAGCCGATCAGCACGCCATCCCGGAGGACGCACGACAGGCCCCCCTGACGACCGACCTGTCAGCCGTCTACGCACAGGGCAAGCGTATGGCCGAGACTCTGTGCGCGCTCTACACGGCTCACCACGGGCTACCGTGCGTGATCGCGCGGTGCTTCTCGATCCTGAGCCGGCACGTACCACTCGACGGCCCCTATGCCGCCGGGAACTTCCTGCGCGACGCCCTGTCGGACAATCGCGACCGCATCGAGGTCCGTGGTGATGGGACCGCGGTCCGGACCTATCTCGATGCCCGGGATGCTGCCGAGTGGATGTTCGCTCTGCTGCGTCGCGGCGAACCGGGCCATGCCTATAACGTCGGCAGCGACCAGCCCCTCAGCATTCGCGACCTCGCAACGCGCATCGCCGACCTGCTTGCACCTGACAAGAAGATCGTCATCGAGCGAAAGGCCGTCGACTCAGGCCGCTCGGTATACGTGCCGGATGTCGCCAAAGCCTATACGCTTGGACTCAGGGCGAAGTACACACTGAACCAGATCATCGTCGATGCGGCTGCCGGCATCGGTCGGCAGCCTGGCGAGTCTCCCTAGGGCGCGGGTGCAGGTTCGCCGGCCGCCCTACTGCTCCGAAGGCATCGGCTCCTCGAAGCCGTGACGACGCAGCAGTGCGGTACGCCGTGCTGCCGCGAGATCCGTCGCCACCATCTCGGCGCACATCTGCTGCGCGCTGATCTCGGGGACCCAGCCGAGCTCCGCCTTGGCCCTGGAAGGATCGCCGAGCAGCGAGTCGACCTCGGTGGGCCGGTAGTAGCGCGGATCGATCGATACCACGCAGTCGCCGACCTTCAGCGCGGGCGCGCGATCGCCGTCGATCGCGGCGACGAAGGCCTTTTCCTGCGCGCCGCGGCCCTCGAAGCGCAGCCGGATACCGAGCTCGGCGGCCGTCCAGCCGATGAACTCGCGCACCGAGTGCTGGACGCCCGTGGCGATCACGTAGTCGGAGGGCTTGTCCTGTTGCAGCATGAGCCACTGCATGCGCACGTAGTCCTTCGCATGCCCCCAGTCTCGTCTGGCATCAAGGTTGCCCACATAAAGGCACCGATCGAGGCCCTGGGCGATGTTGCACAGGCCGCGCGTGATCTTGCGGGTGACGAAGGTCTCGCCCCGGCGCGGGCTCTCGTGGTTGAACAGGATGCCGTTGCAGGCATAGAGCCCGTAGGCCTCACGGTAGTTGACCGTGATCCAGTACGCATACAGCTTGGCGACCCCGTAGGGACTGCGCGGGTAGAAGGGCGTGGTCTCGCGCTGCGGTGTTTCCTGCACGAGGCCGTAGAGCTCCGAGGTGCTCGCCTGGTAGAAGCGGGTCGTGCGCTCGAGCCCGAGCATCCGGATCGCCTCGAGCAGGCGCAGCGTGCCCAGCCCGTCGACGTTGGCGGTGTACTCGGGCGACTCGAAACTTACCGCGACATGGCTCTGTGCGCCGAGGTTGTAGATCTCGTCGGGCTGGACTTTCTGGACGATGCGGATCAGGTTGGTCGCATCGCTGAGGTCGCCGTAGTGCAGGATGAAGCGCTGCTCGTCGACGTGCGGATCCTCGAAGATGTGGTCGATTCGCTCGGTGTTGAACAACGAGGCGCGCCGCTTGATGCCGTGGACCTCGTAGCCGCGGTCGAGCAGGAACTCGGCGAGGTAGCTGCCATCCTGGCCGGTGATGCCGGTGACGAGGGCCTTCTTGCGTTGCATGGTCGGTCTCCGCAGCAGGGCTCAGGCAGCCCGGATGCCGGCGAGCGCTTCGATCGCCTCGGGGATGTCGTAGTGGTGGTTGCCCACGAACAGGCCATGGGCGTCGATGTGTTCGGCGTTGGCCAGCGTGCCGTGCACGCTGTGATCGAAGAAGCGGATCACCTCGTTCTTCGTGAAGTTACCGGCGACGATCGGCCGGCACTCGAAACCCAGGCGATCGAGTTCGTCGCGCAGCGCGACCCGGGTGAGACGGCTGCCAGGACGGATCACCAGGCTGAAGCCGAACCAGCTGCTCTCGCCGAGCTCGCGCTGGATCATCAGGTCGGGGTGACGGCCCAGCGCCTGCTGCAGCCGGCGACCGTTACGTCGCCGAGCCTCGATCAGCGCCGGGATGCGGCGGATCTGTTCGACGCCGATCGCGCCTTCGAGCTCGAGCGGGCGAAGGTTGTAGCCGGGCAGCACGAAGCGGAACGATTCCTCGAAGGGGTCGTCGCTCTTGATGCCGCAGACCCGATTGACCTTGGGCAGGTTGCGCGTCCAGCCGTGGGCCCGAAGCGACAGCATCAGGTGGTGCAGCTCCTCGTCATCGGTCACCGCGACACCGCCCTCCATCGTGCAGATGTGGTGGCTGAAGAAGGTGCTGAAGCTGCCGACCGCGCCGAAGGTTCCCGCATGGCGACCCGACCAGCGGGCGCCCAGCGACTCGCAGTTGTCCTCGAGGACGACCAGGCCGTGCTCGCGGGCGATCGCTTCGATTCGGTCGAAGTCATTGGGGTTACCGAGCAGGTTCACGACCATGATCGCGCGCGTGCGCGGGGTGACCGCCGCGCGCAGCTGGTCGAGGTCGTAATTGAGCGTTTCGAGGTCGATGTCGACGAAACGCAGCGTCAGCCCGTACTGGTGCAGCGGAAAGTAGGTGGTGCTCCACGAGACCGCCGGCACCAGGACCTCGTCGCCACGCTCCAGCCGCAGCGCCGGGTTGGTGCTGTGGCACAAGGCAGCCGTCATCAGCAGGTTGGCCGACGATCCCGAATTGACCATCACCGCGTACCGCGAACCGATGAATGCCGCGAAGTCCTGCTCGAAGCGCTGCACCGACTCGCCCATCGTGAAGCGCCCCGAGGCGATCACGCGCTGCATCGCGGCGAGCTCCTCCTCGCCCCAGGTGGTGGTCGCCAGCGGAAATCGGTAGCTCATCGGGTCCCTCGTGTCGCAAGCTCGCGCAGGTAGTGCTCGTAGGTGAGTCGAAGCCCGGTCTCGAGATCGACGCGCGCCGTCCAGCCGAAGGCGCGCAGCCGCGCGATGTCGACGAGCTTGCGCGCCATGCCCACCGGACGCGTGGTGTCGAAGGCGAAGCGGCCCGCGTATCCGACAACCCGGGCGCCAGCGACGTAGTAGTCGAGCACCGAGTGGTCGACCCCCGGGCCGACGTTCATGCAGTCGGGCAGTTCGTCGAAACGCTCGATCGCCTGCACCAGCAGGTCGGCGAGGTCACCGGCGAACATGAACTCGCGCCGGGCGCTGCCATCGCCCCAGATGTCGACGACATCGCGCCCTTCGCTGACGGCGCGGTGCAGCTTGTGCAGGATCGCCGGGACCAGATGCGAACTCGCCTCGTCGAAGCGGTCGTGCGGGCCGTAGAGGTTGCAGGGGATCAGCGTGCGGCAGCGCCATCCCGGATGCTCGCGGCCCACGTACTCCCCCAGGCGGGCCACCGCGATCTTGGCGATCGCGTAACCCTCGTTGGTAGGCTCGAGATTTCCACCGAAGAGCTGCTCCTCGCGCAGCGGCTCGTCGTGCCCTCGCGGGTACATGCAGGAGCTGCCCAGATTGATGACCCGCGGCACGCCTGCCTCGGCCGCCGCCATCAGCAGGTTGCGGCCCATGTCGAGGTTATCGAGGAGGAAAGCGACCGGGGCCGCGATGTTGGCCTGGATGCCGCCGACGCGCCCGGCCGCGTGGACAATGAGGTCGGGTCGCTTCTCGCGCAGATAGGCGCGCGTACCCGCGGCGTCGAGCAAGTCGAGTTCATCGCGCCGTGGCGCGAGCACCTCGAAACCGGCGGTCGCCGGATGCGCACGGAGGTTGCGCCCGACCATGCCGGAGCCGCCGGTCAGGAGCACGCGTCGCGGGTGGTCAGTCAAGACGATCACCAGTCTGGATCGACAGGCGCGCAGCGCTCAGATCGCGGCCGCAGCGGCCCACAGCGACTCCGGCGCCAACCCGTCGCGCCAGCGCTGCGTCATCCGCCCGTAGAGGGCCTCGAGGTCGCGTGCGAAGCGCTCACTGTCGAAGAGCGGTGCGCTCTGCCGCACGCCGATCAGGTGCTCACGGATCGCGCGCAGGCGGGCCGGATCCTTCGCCAGCGCCAGCGACAGCGCCTCGTAGTCATCGAGCGATCGGGTGACGAGTTCCTCGCAGCCGACCGCGCGAAGCAGGCTCGCCGCCACACGGCCGACAAAGCTCTCGCCCTCGCAGGTGATCAGTGGCAGTCCGGCCCACAGCGAATCGCTGGCGGTGGTATGCGCGTTGCAGGGCAGCGTGTCGAGAAAGAGATCGGCAGCCGGCAGACGTGCAATGTGCTGCGCCTGCGCGACGAAGGGCGCGAAGACGAAGCGTGCGGGATCGATGCCACGCGCCACCGCTTCGCGCAGCAGGTTGCGCGTGGCCTGAGGGTTGGCCTCGTAGAGCCAGAGCACGCTGCCGGGTACCGCACGCAGCAGTCGGCACCAGACGTCGAAGACCCGCGGCGTGATCTTGTAATTGTTGTTGAAGCAACAAAATACGAAAGCGTCCCGGGGAAGACCGAGGCTCGCGCGCGACAATGGCTCGCCGAGTGGCCGCTGCCGGTCGTTGGGCTGATAGCACCACGGCATCTGCGCGATACGCTCGCTGAAATGCGGCTGCGACGCTGCCGGGGTCACCACCGGGTCGCCGATCAGGTAGTCGATGAACGAGGTGCCGCAGGTACCGGGATAACCGAGCCAGCTGACCTGGATCGGCGCAGGCCGGCGGGCGAACACATGCAGGCGCGTGTCCCGGGTGAAGCCCTTGAGGTCGATCGCGATGTCGATGCCATCGGCCCGGATCCGGCGCGCCAGATCATGATCGGAGATCTTCGAGGCATCGATCCAGTGCTCTGACGAGGCCTGAACCCGCTTGCGCCAGGCCGACCCATCATCGGGCGCGCAGGAGTAGAGAAACACCTCGAAGTGGCTGCGATCATGACGCTCCAGTACCTCGGTGATCAGCATCGAGGTCGCGTGGTTCTGGAAGTCGGACGACACGTAGCCGATGCGCAGCCGCTCGCCGATCGGTCGGGGCGGCCGCGGATCCGCGGGCAGCGGGGCGATGCCGCCGAATTCATAGCGCGCCGAGATCTCGGCCACCCGGCGCTGTTGCGCCTCGCTGCTGTCCACCATCAGGAAGGTGAAAGGCGTGGTCTGGGGCGGATCGCGCTCGGCGATCACGGTGCCTAGTTCGACGGTGTCCTGCGCCAGCGTATCCCAGCGGCAGGCCTGCTGGTTCTGGTGGATCAGGTTGCCGAGCGCCTGCGCATCCCAGGGCTGCAGCAGCGTGATCGTGCGCAGGCATTCCGCCGATTCCTCGTGCATGCCCAGCCGCGAGAAGGCGTTGGACAGCCGGGCATGCGCAGGCACGTGGTCGGGCTTGCAGGTGAACGAGAGAATGAACTGCTCGGTCGCCTCGGTGTAGCGCCCGTCCCAGTAGAGTGCCTCGCCGAACACGCAGTGAAAGTCGTGATCGCGGGTCACCGAGGCAGGCAGCGACGCAAAGACCGCAGCCGCCTCGGCATGACGGCGCTGCTCAGCGAGCGTCGTACCCAACAGCTTGCAGGCCAGCAGATCCGCGGGGTTGAGCTCGAAGGCGCGCCGCGCCGCGGCCTCGGCGCCGGGCAGTTCGCCAAGCTTGCGATGCGCCTGGGCGAGATTCAGCCAGAAGACCGCATCGTCGGGTGCAAGCCGCGCCGCCTGCGCGAACAGCCGACATGCATCGGCCCAACGCCCCTCGTCCGACGCCCTCACGCCCTTGCGCCACTGGGCTTCAGCCTGCCCGAGGCGCCCGCCACGGGCTGTCATGGCCGCCGCCGGCTTGTGCGAAGACTGAAACCTGATGCCCGCTGGAAGCATGAACCCGTTCCCGATAACCGCCGGCACGCCGGCGCGTGATCGCCCCGACGGCGATCCCCTCGAGAACTTTAGGCCCCGCCGCCCGGCGGCAAGCGTCGAAAAGCCGGGGTCGAGGCGACCACTTCGCTCAGTGGAAGAAGAGCGTGGCCAGGCCCAGGAAGATGAAGAAGCCCATGCTGTCGGTGCTGAAGGTGAGCAGCACCGAGGAGCCCATCGCCGGGTCACGGCCCAGCCGCTGCAGGCCGAGCGGCACGGCCATCGCGATCAGTGCGCCAACGATCAGGTTCAGGATCATCGCGAGCATCATCGTCAGGCCGAGCGTCAGGCCCTGCGGGGTGTCGCTGTAGAGCCACCAGGCGAAGAGCCCCGCGATGCCGCCCCAGACGATGCCGTTGAGCCCGGCGATCGCGAGTTCCTTGGTGAGGAGCCGGCGGGCGTTGGCGGCGTTGACCTGGCCGAGCGCGAGCGAGCGGATGATCAGCGTCATGGTCTGGTTGCCGGAGTTGCCGGCGATGCCGGCGACGATCGGCATCAGCGCGGCGAGCGCCACCACCTTCTCGATCGTGCCTTCGAAGCTGCCGATCACCCGCGACGCGAAGAAGGCGGTGCACAGGTTGAGCGCCAGCCACAGCCAGCGATTGCGCGCCGAGCTCCACACGCTCGAGAAGAGATCCTCCTCCTCGCGCAGACCGGCCTTCTGGAGCATGTCGGCCTCGCCCTCCTCGCGGATCACGTCGACCACTTCGGCCACGGTGAGCCGCCCGAGCAGCCTGCCGTGCGGGTCGATGACCGGCGCCGAGACCAGGTCGTAGCGCTCGAAGGCCTGCGCGGCATCCGACTGGCTGTCGAGCGCCTGCAGCGTGAGCACGTCGGCGCGCATCACGTCGACCACCATGACCTCGGGCTCGTTGGTGAGCAGGCTGTCCACGCGCAGCGCGCCGCGCAGCACGCCATCGCGGTCGACGACGAAGATCTGGTCGGTGTTCTCGGGCAGCTGCTCGAGGCGCCGCAGCTCGCGCAGCACCGCCTCGAGGTTCATGTCCTCGCGGACCGACAGCACCTCGAAATCCATCCGCGCGCCCACCGAGTCTTCGGGGTAGGACATCGCGGCACGCAGCTGATCGCGCTCGGCCTGGCTGAGCTGCTGGCGGACCTCCTCGACGACGTCGCTCGGCAGATCGGGGGCAAGGTCGGCGATCTCGTCGGCGTCGAGCGACTCGACCGCGTCGACCAGCTCGTCGCGGTCCATCGACTCGATCAGGGTCTCGCGAACCGAGTCGGAGACCTCGAGCAGGATCTCGCCGTCGCGCTCGGCCTTGACCAGATCCCAGACGGTCAGCCGCTCGCCGAGCGGCAGCGCCTCGAGGATGTAGGCGATGTCGGCCGGGTGCATCGGCTCCAGACGAGCGCGCAGCTCGGCCTGCGCCTGCCGGTGCACCAGCGACTCGACCAGCTCATGGCGATCTTCGCCCTCACCGTAGCGCTGCCGGCGCGCGAGCTCGAACACCACGTGGTGCCGGCGCAGCATCTCCTGCACCGCCTGCAGCGCGCGTGAGGCCGCCTCCGGATCGCGCGGCTGACGGGCCGGCTCGGGCGGCGGCGCCGGCGGCTCGACGACGTTGGACGGAAACTCGGGTTCGGCCATGGTGCGCGATTGTAGGCCCGGCGGGTGACGCGGGCGCGACGCGGCTTCAGGGCGGCGCGACGTCCAGCGCCCAGCGCTGGATGGTGGCGCTGCGCCGCTCCAGGTAGGGCGTGCTGCGGTTGCGGTCGTAGTACCGCGGCCGCGGCAGCATCGCCGCCATCCGGGCAGCCTGCGCCGGCCCGACCTGCGCGGCGCTGACCCCGAAGTGATGGCGCGCCCCGGCCTCGCAGCCGAACACGCCCTCTCCCCATTCGGCCAGATTGAGGTAGAGCTCGAGAATGCGCCGCTTGCTCATCACCGCCTCGATCATCATCGTGATGACCAGCTCCTGCGCCTTGCGCACATAGCTGCGCTCCCCCGACAGGAAGAGGTTCTTCGCAAGCTGCATCGTGATCGTGGACCCGCCGCGCACCACCTTGCCCTTGCGGCGGTTGGCCTCGCGCGCCTTGTCGATCGCATCCCAGTCGATCCCGTCGTGCTCGGTGAAGTTCGCGTCTTCCGCGGCGATCACCGCGCGCTTGAGGTGGATCGAGATGCGTTCATAGGGCACCCAGGTGTGCCGCATCTTCAGGGCCGGCCGGGCCTGCGCCAGACGCTCGCGCTCGGCGCGCATGAAGGCGGAGTCGCTCGGATCGACCATCGCCCACCACAGCACCTGCGCGAAGAACCAGAGCTGCACGGCGATCACCGCGAGCACGGCCAGCAGAAGCAGGCGCAGCAGCCAGCGTGCAAGCACGCGGCCGGGTCGCCGGCGCGTGGGTTTCAGGACCCGGCCCACGGTCGCGCGCGACGCCGCCCCGCCAGCCCCCCCACCAGCCGCCGGACCGGCGGGCTCATGGCCGGCCGATGGCTTCGCGCAGCGCCCGATAGACCGGTTCGGTGTCGGGCATCACCCCGCGCCAGAGCCGGAAGGACTCCGCGGCCTGCTCGACGAGCATGCCCAGCCCGTCGGCCATCGCCGGGCAGCCTGCCGCCGCGGCTGCGCGCAGAAAGGCCGTGGGCTGCGCGCCGTACACCATGTCGTAGGCAAAGCACGAGGCCTCGAAGACGGCTGCTGGCACCGGCGGCGCCTCGCCTGCCAGCCCCGCGGAGGTGGCATTGATCAGGACTGCACCCTGCCGCGCCGCATCGGTGAGCCCCTCGAAGCCCGCGCCGCTCAGCCGCGGGTCGGCAAAGCGCGCCGCCAGGGCCTGGGCCCGCTCGGCCGTCCGGTTGAGAATGCGCAACTCGCGCACCCCGGCGGCCAGCAGCGGCTCGATCACGCCGCTGGCCGCACCGCCGGCGCCCAGCAGCAGCACGGAGGCACCGGCCAGGGCGAGGCCATGACGCGCGGTGAGGTCGCGCACCAGCCCCACCCCGTCGGTGTTGTCGGCGAGCACCTCGCACGAGGCGAAGATCAGCGTATTGGCCGCACCGGCCGCCTGCGCGCGCGGCGAACGGCGATCGGCCAGCGCGAAGGCCCGCTCCTTGAAGGGCACCGTGACGTTGAGGCCGCAACCCCCGGCGGCTGCGAAATCGCGCACCACCGCCTCGAAACCGTCGAGCGGCGCGAGCAGCGCCTCGTAGCGCAGGTCCTGGCCGGTCTGGGCGGCGAAGCGCGCGTGGATGGCCGGCGAGCGGCTGTGGGCGATCGGGTTGCCGACAACGGCGTAACGGTCGGTCATGGTGTGCTCGCGGCTTCGGTGGCCACGCCCTCGCGGGTGAAGGTCCAGGTACGCACGATCTGGAGGATGTCGCCTTCGCGCGCCATCTCGGCGGGGAAAGGCTCGTAGGGCGCGCCGGCGTAGACGATGTCGCGCACCGCGCGGTTGAGCACCTCGTGGGGCGACTGGCGGTTGAGGACAACGTCGAGCACGTTGCCGTGACGGTCGATCTCGACGGTGATCAGCAGCGAACCATAGAGGCGGCCGCGTGCCTGGGGCGGGTAGCGCTCGGTGCCGATGCGCTCGATGCGCGCGGCCCAGTCGGCGACGTAGCGCGCATAGGCGACGCCGACCGCGTTGACCCCGAAAGTGAGGCGCCGCGGGCGCTTGTTGTAGTCGGAGATCTGTTTGTCGATCTGCGCCTGCAGGCGCGCGATGGCGCGCTCGACCTCGGTAGGCGCATCGCCCGCGAAGGGCGGCACCGGCGCCGGCGTGCTGCGATCGGGTGGCGGGGCGGGATCCTTGCCGCTGGACAGCGCGGCGAGCCAGCGCTGCTGCTGCTCGAGCTGCTCGACACGACGGCGCTGCTCGACGAGTTCGGTGGCGTCGACCGCCTCGCGCTCGGCCTTCAGCGGGGAGCGTGCGCGCCCCTGGTCATGCTCGCCGCCCGCGCTCATGTCGACCTGCGCCAGCACGTCGGCCTTCTCGGGGCGCTCGGTGGTCCGGGCATTGAGCAGCACCACCTCGAGACGGGAGTCCTGGGCCAGGAAGCGCAGGGGATCGGGCGGCGCGAAGCGAAGCGCCAGCAGCAGCGCATGCAGCAGCACCGATGCCGCAATGCCCAGGACGAGCGGCTCGCGCATCGCGCCGGGCAGCCGGGGCAGGGTCGCGGCCATCGACGGGCTCGCCTAGCCGGCGGGGGCGGCCGGCTCGCCGGGCCCGGCGACGTCATCGCCGCTCGCAGCCGCGACAGCATCGGATGCCGCCACGCTGGCCGCCTCGGCGGTGGCGACCGCCGCCTCATCGGTGCCCTCGACCGACTCGCCGGCCCCCTCCTCGGCGGGATAGTCCTCGGCGGGAGGCACCTCGTCGGTGCCGGCTAGCGCCTCGACGAAGCGCGCCGACAGCGAGAGCTCGAGTTCATCGGTGTCGAGGATGTCGATCGCGATCCGCTGGCCGGGGGCGAGCGCCGGCAGATCGGACATCCGGAAGACGAAAGGCGCCTCGGCCAGCCGCACGAGATCCTCGCGGATGACCACGGCGGCCACGCGCGAGGCGCCCTCCTGGCGCAGCCAGCGCAGACACCAGAAACGCTCCATGCGCGTCTGGATGTCGCCATAGGCGTCGTGGCGGGCCTCGAAGGCCGACAGGATCGCGAAGAGGTCGGCATCGTTCGCCCGATAAGGCGGCTTGTCGGCCTGCGCGATCGCGATCAGCTGGCGCTGATTGACGAGATCGACATAACGGCGCAGCGGCGAGGTCGACCACAGGTATTGCGCCACCCCCAGCCCCTGATGCGGCAGCGGGTGCGTGCCCATGCGCACACGCCCAAGCTGCTGCGAGCGGTACAGCCCGGGCACCTGGTGGCTGGCCAGCAAGGCACCCCAGCGGCTGTTGGCGAGGATCATCATCTCGGCCACGATGCGATCGAGCGGGGCGTCGCGGCGCCGCTGCACGATGCGCACGCGGCCATCCTCGACGTAGAAGCTGAAGTCGGCACGCGGGCGCGGCTCGGGCCGACCGCGCACGATGTCGCGCTGCGCCGACAGCCCCTGACTCAGGCGCCACAAGGCACGCAGGGCATCGGCCATCGGAAACCGCGCGTCCGGATCGGCGAGCGCCGCCTCGGTCACCACCTCATCGAGGCGGTCGTGGCGAAGGTTCGCGGCCACGCGGATGCGCTCGACGCGGCTTTCGGTGGCCAGCACCATGGTGCCGCTGTCGTCGAGGTCGGCATAGAGGGAGAGCACGGCACGCTCGGTGCCCTCGTCGAGCGAATAGGGCCGGATCGCCGCCTCGGGCAGCATCGTGATCTTGTCGCCGGGCATGTAGACCGTGGACATCCGCTCGCGCGCGAGCGTATCGAGGGGGCTGTCGCGCGGGGCGGCGAGTGCGGGCGCGGCGATGTGCACCCCGACGCGAAGTCGACCGTCGGGCTGCTGCTGCACCGACAGACAATCGTCGATCTCGGTGGTGGTGGAGTCGTCGATCGAGAAGGCCTCGGCGGCCGACAGCGGCAGCGACTCGGCCACTGCCGGCACCGCGGGCACCGACGGAAAGCCGCGACCGGCGGGAAAGTGTTCCCGTTCGAACACCGCGAGGTGCAGTGCGCCGGCATCGGCGAACAGGCCGAGTTCGAGGAGCAGGCGCGCCGGCGTGCGGCGCAGGTTCTCGCAGGCCCGCTCGAGCGCGCGCCACTCGAGCGACTGCTTGTCGGGGCGCACCAGCAGGCCGGCCCCCGCGGCGGCAATCGGTGCAGGCAGACGGCTTTCGCGCATCGCCTCGACCATCTCGGCGATGGCGGCATCCTGCTGGCGGCGCCTCTCGAGCGCCGCGAGCGCCAGACGCACGGTCTCGGCCGGGGCGGGGCGAAAGCGCCCCCGGCCCTTGCGGTGAAAGTGGACTGGCGCGGAGGCCAGCCGCATCAGCACGCCGGTGGCCTGCACCGCGCTGGGGTTGCCGCCGAAGTATTCGCCCGCGAGTTCGCCGAAGGCAAACTCATCCTGCGGCGCGCATTCCCAGAGGAAATCGATGTCGATCTCGCCGGCAACCGCCTGCGCGGCCGGCATCAGCTGCCCGGGATCGGGGGCATCGAAGCGCAGCAGCACCTGGGCGGTCTTGACCTTGGTGCGACGCCCCGAGGCATGCTCGACCTGCAGGCTCGTGCCGGCATCGGACATCACCGTGGCGGCCTTCAGACCACCGTCTTCCTCGAAGAGCACGTGCTTTGGCATGACCGGGACGATTATAGGCCCCCGGCATCGGCAGACCCGGCAAGCCGGACGCTCAGAGCATGATGCCGCCCGAGACCTCGATCACGGCACCATTCACGTAGCTGGCATCGTCGCTCGCGAGAAAGGCATAGACCGCAGCGATCTCCTGCGGCTTGCCGAGTCGGCCCATCGGCACCTTGTCGACCATCTTCTGCAGCACCGGCTCGGGGATGCTCTTCAGGATGCCGGTCTCGACGAAGCCAGGGCACACCGCGGCCACGCGGATGCCCAGTGGGCCGAGTTCGCGCGCCCAGGTCTTGGTGAAGCCGATGACACCGGCCTTGGTGGCCGCATAGTTGGTCTGACCGAAGTTGCCGTAGACGCCGACCACCGA
>Ga0315900_10007749_pt1 | contig 13993 bp, 6 predicted proteins | sample LakEriMetagenome_FD_203521 | JGI IMG/M metagenome (GOLD analysis project Ga0315900, IMG submission 203521) | Freshwater fungal communities from buoy surface, Lake Erie, Ohio, United States - Buoy 12 MA114 | ecosystem: Environmental > Aquatic > Freshwater > Lake > Lake biofilm | place: USA: Lake...
CGGCTCATGCAGAAGGTCGCAGACGCCATCGCCTACGCGCACCGGCGCGGCGTGATCCATCGCGACCTGAAGCCTGGGAACATCCTCGTGGATCGCGAGGGCGTTCCCAGGATTCTCGACTTCGGGCTCGCACGCGCAGATGCGCCGGATGCGGGCTCGTCTCCTGGCTCCGGGACGACGCTCGTCGGAGAGTTCCTCGGCACCTTCGCCTACGCGGCGCCCGAGCAGCTCTCGGGCGACCCGACCGCGATCGATTCCCGCTGCGATCTCTACGCGCTCGGCGTCGTGTTCTACGAATGCCTGACCGGTCGCAGGCCCTTCGACGGCGCGAAGTCGATCGGCGAACTGGTGATCCAGAAGACGATGCGGACCCCGGAACGTCCGAGCGTGCTCGTGCCCGGCATCGACCGCGACTTCGACGTCATCACGCTGCGCCTGCTCGCCGCCGACGCCGCGAACCGCTACGACACGGCCGACGCGCTTGCCGAGGATCTCGCCCGCGCGCTCGATGGGCGGCCGATCCTCGCGCGGGAGGACAGCAAGATCTACGTCCTTCGTCGCAACCTTCGCCGGCACTGGATCGCGACGAGCGCGGCGGCGGCCGTGCTCGTCACGATTCTTGCGTCGAGCGTCGCGCTCGCGGTTGCCTATGCGAACGCCGAACGCGCCCGCGCCCGCGCCGAAAGCCAGCTCGACGCGGTGCTGAAGGCGCTCGAGGAGTCGAACCCGGAGACGGGCGACGGCACAAGCGCGATGCTCGCGACCGAGTTCATCGCCTACGTGGAGAAGTCGCTTGAGACGGCGCTCGCGCGCGAGCCGACCGATCTCGCGCGACTCCTCCGGAGCGTCGGGCTGATCCATCTCGGGTTTGGCAACCTCCCCGACGCCGCGACGGCGATCGAGCGCGCCTATGCGATCGAGTCGGATGCCTACTCGCGCGGCGAGATCGATGCCATCGCCATGTCGGACAGCGCGTATGCGGTCGCCCGGGTGCGGTTCCGCGTTCCGCCAGGCGGGCCCGACTTCGCCGGATCCGAGCGGGCATATCGCGAAGCGATCGAACTGAGGGAGTCCGCGACAGGTCGAGAGGACCTTCACACGATCGACCTCATCCGCCAGTTGTCGAGCACGTTGCGTCGACAGAAGAAGCTTGCGGAAGCCGAGAGCACGCTGCGCAGCGCCATGGCGAGGAGCGCGGGGCTTCCGCCGTCGCGGGAGAAGGCAATCTTCGATGCCGCAGCCCTGAATGCGAGCGCGGGGCTCGCGAGCGATCGCGGCGAACTCCAGCTCGCCCTCGTCGAGTACCAGAGGGCGCTCGAGACGCTGCGGCCGCACGTTGAGCCGAACAACTTCCGGGTCGGCGTCGGGCTTCTCAACATCGCCCGCACGAAGATGCAGCTCGACCAATGGGAGTCGGCGCTGCCCGACGCCGAGGAATCGCTGCGGATCCTCCGGGAGCGAAAGGGCGATCGGGACGAAGTCACCGCGCGCGCAGCCAACCTCGTCACCGAGATCAGGCGCGTCGTCGGGGAGCGCTCGACCGCTGGCACCGACGGTGCGCGCGGCGGCGAGCCGCGCTGACCGCGGCAAGGGCAACGCCGGGAGCCGCAGTGTGACGTGCGACTCCCGGCGCTGATGTCCGTTGGTCTCGGTTGGCTTCAGGCGCGACGACGGCCGCGACCGAGGATTCCCGCCATGCCGAGGAGCGCCATGGCTCCGGGCGCCGGGATGCCGGCGATGCCCTGCACCGAGATGGTGTAGTCGCCGCCGTTCGAGCCAGGCTGTCCGCCCCAGCCGACGAACTTCTCGAAGTTGCCGAATGCGATGGTGCCTGGGTTGCCGATGCCCTCGAAGATCTGGCCGCCGTTGGCGTTGAGCGCGTTGATGCCGTCGACCGTGATGGCGAGGTAGTAGATGCCTGGTGTCTGCAGGATGAAGCCGGAGCCGTCGTTTGCCTGGCTTCCGATGAAGGAACCAGGGGTGCCGGGGAAGGCGTCGTCGTTGGCGAAGACGGCAAGGGCGTCGCCGCCCAAGCCTGTGCCTGAGGCCCGGAAGAGGAACAGGCGCGAGTCGAAATCGGCGAAACCACCGCCAGTCTGCGCGCCGCCGGTCGAGAACTTCACTTCCATCGGCGCCACGATTCGAATCGCGTACATGTCGACGAAGTCGCCGCCGCCCATGAAGGCGTTGCCAGAGAGCTTGCCGCGGATCTCGCCGACGATCCCGGCCGTGACCACCTGTGCGCCGGCGGGCAGAGCCTCTGCGTCCTCCGTCAGATCATCGTCCCAGATGGGACCCGCGTAGGCGGCAGGGTTCGCAAGAAGCGCGGACGAGGCGGCACACAGCATCGCGAACGCAGGAACGGCGTTCGCGCCGCGGGGACGGCGACGGAGGGAGTTCATGATGGGATCTCGAGGGAAAGGGGAACAACCGGATGGAACAGGACTTGCGGCAGGGAAGCCGTACGGGAACTATGACGCGGATTCGGGGCAAGTCACGCAGGGCCCGGGGAAATTGTCACTTTGGCCGGGCAGACCGCGGCGAGCCGGGGATCCCTTGACCGGTCGCGGGGCTATCAGGCCTCTGATCGATGGGTGCGGTGCGCGACGGAACCGTTCGGGTCCGCCCGGGGGGCGGACCGGTGACGCTGGAACGGCGGCATTGGGCCAGCAGCGGCGTTGTCGCCGCGGCTCGGCCGTAGCGCGTGGGTGCGCGGAAGGGTTTCCCGACGAGAGCCAGCGGCGCGAGGGGTCGGCTGGTCAAGACCGGGATCGAGGCGAAGAAAGACCGACGCCGCTGCGCGGTCGGTTCGGTCCGTCATCTGCCCGCGAACCTCCCGTCGAGCGTCGAGCGCGCTTGCGGAAGCGACTCGGAGAATCACGCGATTCACGCTCCGGGAAGCGGGCGGGTTGCCCTATCATTGCGGATTGCCTCCGCGCACATCGCACCACGCGGGGCTTCACCGCGACTCCCCGAGAGGATCGCATTGAAAGGATGGACTTCGACTTCGATGTCACAGGTCACCTCGTCTCAGGCGTCCGCCTCATCAGCCTCGTCCGCCTCATCAGCCACGTCGACGCATGCAGCGCCGACGTCTTTCGCCAGGGTCAAGGCCGGCATTGATCCGTGGACCGTCGATGACGCCGCGGACCTCTACAACCTCCGCGGCTGGGGCAAGGGCTTCTTCGAGATCGCGAAGTCGGGCGAAGTGATCGTGCGGCCGACCCGCACGCCGGGCCGTGAAGTGAATCTGCACGAGGTCGTGAAGGGACTGCGCGAGCGCGGGCTGCGCACGCCGGTGCTTCTCCACTTCAGCGACCTGCTGCATCGGCGGCTCAAGGACCTGCATGAAGCCTTCGACCTTGCCATCAAGGAGAACGGCTACAAGGGCAAGTACAACGCCGTCTATCCGATCAAGGTGAACCAGCAGCGCCGGGTGGTCCAGGAGATCCGCGAGTACGGCGAGCAGTACGGGTTCGGCCTCGAGGTTGGCTCGAAGCCCGAGCTTCTCGCGGTCATGGGTCTCACGAGCGACTCGCCCGAGCGGCTCATCATCTGCAACGGCTTCAAGGAAGACCGCTACATCGAGTTCGTGACGCTTGCCGCGAAGCTCGGCCGCACGATCATTCCCGTCATCGAGAACCTCGCCGAGCTGCGGCTGATCGTGAAGTACGCCGACAAGTACCAGATCCGTCCGAAGATCGGCGTCCGCGTGAATCTCGCGACGCCGGGAGCGGGGCGCTGGCGGCACAGCTCGGGCGTGAAGGCGAAGTTCGGCCTCTCGCTGACCGAGGTGATCGACGTGCTCGAGTACCTGAAGAGCCGCGGCATGGAGGATTGCCTCCAGCTCCTGCACTGCCACATGGGCTCGCAGATCCACGACATCCGCCAGGTCAACTCGGGCGTGAACGAGCTCGCGCGCATCTACACCGAGCTCGCCAAGATGGGCGCCGGCATGCGCTACCTCGACGTCGGCGGAGGACTCGGCATCGACTACGACGGCAGCCAGACCAACTTCGAGTTCTCGACGAACTACACGCTCCAGGAGTATGCGGCGAACGTGGTCTACAAGATCATGTCGGTCTGCGACGAGGAGAACGTGCCGCACCCGACGATCGTGACCGAGTCCGGCCGCGCGATGGTGGCGCAGCAGAGCGTGCTCGTGTTCGACGTGCTTGGTGCGAACCGCCTCGACCGCTTCACGGTTCCTGCGTCGCTCGATGCCGTCTCCAAGGACGAGCACGGCGAGGTTCCGAGGCCGATCGTCGATCTCTTCGAGGCGTACAGCTCGGTCACCGAGCGTCGCCTCCTCGAGTGCTACCACGATGCGCTCCAGTCGCGCGACGAGGCGATGAACCTGTTCTCCGTCGGCTACATGAGCCTCGAGCACCGCGCGCTTGCCGAGCGGATGTTCTGGGCCACCTGCGCCAAGGTCCGCGACAAGGCCAAGGACATGCCGGTCGTGCCCGAGGAACTCCAGGACCTCGAGACCAACACGAGCGACACGTACTTCTGCAACCTGTCGATCTTCCAGTCGTTGCCGGACATCTGGGCGATCAACCAGCTGTTCCCGATCATGCCGATCCATCGTCTCGACGAGCGGCCGACGCGCAAGGCGACGATCGCCGACATGACCTGCGACTCGGACGGGAAGATCGACCGATTCGTCGACGATCACGACGTGAAGAAGTGGGTCGAGCTCCACGACATCAAGGACGGCGACGAGTACTTCCTCGGCGCATTCCTCGTCGGCGCCTACCAGGAGACGCTCGGCGACCTCCACAACCTGTTCGGCGACACGCACGTCGCGCACATCCGCCTCGATGACAACGGGAACTGGTGGATCGACGAGATCGTCGAGGGCGACAGCGTCCGCGAGGTGCTCCAGTACGTGCAGTACGACGTGAACCGGCTCGGTCAGGCGATCCGCCACGAGTGCGAGCGCGCCGTGCGCGACAAGCACATGACGGTGGCCGAGTCGAACGCGCTCGTGCGCAACTACGAGTCGGGCCTCGCCGGCTACACGTATCTCGAGACTGAGAACGGCGCCGCGATGTAGGGTTGACGTTCGCGCGGAGGCAGGAAGGCCCGGCAACGCGGCCTTCAGGTTGTGCCATGCCCCGAGTCGGCGCCTATTCGGGCTTCTGCCACCGATTCCCGATACCCTTCGCTGCGATGCAGGACTGGCGCGACGTGACCGTGTGGGAGCGGCTTGCGGCCGAGGGGCACGCCCTCGTTGCGGCGGCAGAGGCATCGCTCGCCTCTGGCAAGGCCATCGCGACGCCGGCGGCGATCGCGCGGCTGCGCAAGACCTACGACGCCGCCTCGGTCGCGGCAGCCTTTGAACTCGTCGCCGCTCGCCGAAGGGCTCGCGCGAAGTTCACGGCGGCCGAGGCGCTTTGGTGCGACGTGGCCGGCATCGAGCAGGCGTCGGACGAGCTGGTCGCTGCGTGGAAGGCTGCGCGCATCGCGGCGGCCGTGAGTCGTGGGGCGGTCGTGCTCGATCTCTGCTCTGGCATCGGCGGCGACGCGATGGCCCTGTCCGCCGCCGGGCTCGCCGTGACTGCGGTCGACCGGGACGCGCGCCGCGCGTGGATGACGGCGCGGAACGCGCGCTGTCACACGCTTGTGGACGACGTCGAGGCGATCGAACTCGCTGGTGCTGTGCTCCACGTCGATCCGGCGAGGCGCGAGGAGCGCTCAGGAGTCCGTGCATGGAGCATCGACGACTATCAACCCGGCCGCGACTGGATCCTTCGCGCCGTCCGGGAGTCGCGGGCCGCTGCGATCAAGCTTTCGCCCGCGGCGGACCGGCGGTCGTTTCCACTCGAGACGATCGAGTGGGAGTTCGTCGAGGTCGACGGGACGCTGGTACAGGGCATCATCTGGGCCGGTGAATTCGTCACCACGCCGGGCATCGCGCGGGCGACGGTGCTTCGATCGGGCCGCGCACCCTGCACGCTCACCGGCCTTGGCGACGACATGCAGGCGCGCGCGCTCCCGGTCGAGTCGAGCCCGGCTCCGGGCGCGTGGATCAACGAGCCGTGTGCGGCGGTCGAGCGCGCAAGGCTCCTGACAAGCGCGGTTGGATCCGTTGCGGCACGGGAGGTTGGCGGAGGAGTCGGACTCCTTCTCTCAGAGGAACCGCTGCCGGCGCCGTGGTTCGAGTCGTTCGTCGTGGTCGGCACCTGCGAGGCCAGGCAGGACGCGATTCTCCGTGTCATTGCCTCCGCGGGCCTCAGGGCTCGCAGCGTTCGCGTGCGCGGGCAGGCCGCCGACGCGGACCGCCTGACGCGCGAACTTGGATGTCACCCGTCAGGAACCGCAGTCGTGTTCCTCTGGCGCGAACAGGCAAGGCCGCGCGCGCTGGTCGCGCGGGCAGTCTGACGGCCCGCCCGCGCAGCACGACGGCCGCCGACGACGGGCGCCGACGACGGGCGCCGACGGGTAGGGTCACGGGCAGCCGCAGAAGGTCGCCGCGATCTTCACGCAGAACTCATCCCACTCGAGCTCGCAGCAGCGCGCGTCGAAGGAGCAGACGAGCGTGCAGCACTTGGCGTCGTCGCAGAAGGGGTCGTTGTGCGGCACGCAGCAGTTGCCCGCCTCATCGTCGCCGCACGAGAGCCCGTCGGTGCTGCAGGCTTCGCACTCGTCGGTCTGCGATGCGAGAGCGGCGCAGGTCAGATCCCACACGTTCTCGCAGCAGAACGAATCGAGCTTGCACACGGCCTCGCAGCAGTCCAAGTCGCTGCAGTTCGCGTTGTCGTGCGGGAAGCAGCAGTTGCCGGCATCCGGCGTTCCGCACTCGGGATCCGGGCAGGCCGTGTTGCATTCGGGGTTCAGCCGTGCGCTCTCGGCGCAGGCCTCGTCCCAGACCACGTCGCAGCAGTAGGAGTCGAGCAGGCAGACCCGCTCGCAGCAGGCCTTGTCGTCGCACCACGGCGTCGACTTCCTCTCGCAGCAACTGCCTGCGCAGACATCGCCGCAGCCCGGCTGGTAGCGCTCGCAACCCTTGGTGGTATAGACCCGGTCGACGCAGAACTGATCCCACTCGACGTTGCAGCAGTACTCGAATTCCGGAACGCTGCAGATCGCGCTGCAGCAGTCGGCGTCGCCGCAGCCTGGAGCCGGGTGGGCCACGTTGCAGCCGGGAAGGCCGATCTGACCGCAATCGGGCACGAGGAAGTCGCACAGCTTCTGCGCGCGCTCCGCGCACAACTCCTCCCAGCCAAACTCGCAGCAGACCGGGTCGACGGCGCACACGGCCTCGGAGCATGCCGCATCGCGGCAGCCTCGGAGATCGGGGTGGGCGCTGAGGCAGTTCCCGGAGATCGGGAGTCCGCTGCCGCCGGTGCAGGTGATCCGGGCAGAGCCGACGCAGGTGAAGTCCCAGCGGGTCGTGCAGCAGAACGGATCGAAGCGGCAGACCGCCTCGCAGCACGATGGATCGTTGCAGAACGGGGTCGAGCGCGCCACGAGGCAGTCGCCGGCGCAGCTGTCGCCGCATCCGGCCTCGCCGCAGCAGACGCCCCGGGCGATGATGACGCAGCCCGAGTCCCACGCCTCGGTGCAGCAGAGCGGGTCGATCGCGCACACGCCGGCGCAGCAGACCTCGTCGTTGCACCCCGGCTTGTCGTCGCGGGCATCGAAGCAGCTGCCTTCGCACGGGCAGTTCGAGTTCGGATCAGGCCTGCAGAGCGAGCGTGCCGCACTCACGCAGTTGCTGCTCCACGCGATTTCGCAACAGAGGGGATCCGCCGCGCAGACGATCTCGCAGCAGGTCGCGTCGCCGCAGCCCGGGGTGGAGCGCGTCGATCCGCAGCTGCCGCTTGTCGGGCAGCCGCCGAAGGTCACGCACACGGTCTTCGCGGTGTTCACGCACGATTCGTTCCACCCGATGCTGCAGCAGACGGGATTGACGGCGCAGACCGCCTCGCAGCAGGCCTCGTCGTTGCAGCCGGGCGTGCCGTGGACGGTGAGCGGATTTCCGGGCGCCGGGCAGTTCGCGGTGTTCAGGTTGCAGGACGTGACGGCGGTCAGCGCGCAGGTTTCGTCCCACGCGCGTTCGCAGCAGGTGGGGTCGAGCTTGCACACGAGGTTGCAGCAGCGCTCGTCCTCGCAGGCCGGCACGAAGCTGGGAACAGAGCATGGACGCGTGCGGGAATCGCCGCAGGTCGTGAAGTCGGAGCAGACCGTCGAAGCGATGGCGACGCAGAAGATGTCCCACTCGACCGAGCAGCAGACCGGATCGACGTCGCAGACGTCCTCGCAGCAGGCGCGGTCGAGGCATGCGGGCGTCTCATGCGGGAAGAGGCAGCTTCCCGCGCTGATGTCGCCGCAGTCGGTGCAGATGACCTGCGCGCGGGTCACGCAGTCTGCATCCCAGCGCGCGTCGCAGCAGCTCGGATCGAAGGCGCACACCGCGGCGCAGCACGCATCGTCGGAGCAGCCCGGCGTGGAGCGCTCGCTGAAGCAGCTGCCAGTCGCGCTCGAGCAGACGAGGTTCACGTCGGGATCGGCCGACAGCGCGCACTCCGACTGGGCGCCCTGCACGCAGGTCGCATCCCAGCTGACGCCGCAGCAGAACGGATCGATCGAGCAGACCTTGTCGCAGCAGATGAAGTCGTTGCATCCCGGGAGGATGTGGACAGCACGGCAGGACAGGTTCTGTCCAGGCACCGGGGTGTTGTTGCCACACCGGCACTTGGGGAGGTTGCAGATGCTGTCGGGAGCGGTGGCGAGGTCGGCGCAGGGGGTGTCCCACGCCGTGGTGCAGCAGAAGGGATCGATGACGCAGATGGCCTCGCAGCAGGCTCGGTCATCGCAGTACGGGCCGTCATGGGAGTGGCAGCAGCTGCCGGCGCGCGGATTGCCGCAGGTGAAGCAGAACTGCTCGGCGAACTCCACGCAGGTTTCGTCCCACGAGATGTCGCAGCACTTCGGGTCGATCGCGCAGACCTTCTCGCAGCAGACGCTGTCGCTGCAGTTGGGGTTCTCATGCGGAACCAGGCAGCTGCCGGTCGCGGGCTTGCCGCAGTCGTCGGTCGCTTGAATCGCGATCGCCACGCAGGCCTCGTCCCACGCTGCGGTGCAGCAGGTCGGGGAAATGGCGCAGACCGCCTCGCAGATCGCCCCGTTGTTGCACGAGGGCGACGGGTGCGGGACGAAGCAGCTCTCGGGAACGCCACCGCAGTTCGAGCAGAACTTGGTTGCGAGGGCGACGCAGAGATCATCCCACGCGGCAGCGCAGCAGGCCGGCTCGATGGAGCAGACGAGCGCGCAGCACGCCGGATTGCTGCATCCGCCGGCCAGAAGGTTGGGCGTGAAGCAGTCGTTGGTCGCGTTCACGCACCCCTGGCCGTGGGCCTCGGTGGAAAGCACGCCGATCGAGAGCAGGATCGCCGCCACGGCGGCGAACGCAGAGGCGGCGCACGTCGAGCAGCGGCTGCGGAGGGTTCGGAGAAGTCGCATGAGGGCGTTCAAGGGATGAAAGGACGCGTGCTGCCGCGTCAGGGGTTGACGTTGATGCGGACCATGCCGGCGTTCAGTCCGGCGGTGTCGTTGAAGGGTGCGCCGATGACGGCGAAGCCGGGCACCGCGGCTGCGGAGTAGCCGAACTCGTCGCCGGTTGCCGGCGAGAAGGCGGAGCGCACGCTGATGATTCCTGCGCCGTTGACGCCAGCGGACTTCTTCACGAGGTAGACGGCGCCCGCGTTCTGACGGAGCGTGGTGCCGGCCTCGACATCGCGGCCCGGCGCGCCGACGGTCACATTGAACACAAGCGGGTCGGACGTGAGCGAGATCGCAACCGACGAGCCGAACCCGTCGCCGGGCTTCGCGTCCGACGGCTGGATGGAACCGCGATAGGCCCACGTGCTTGCCGTCGTTCCGGTACCGGTGCCGCGCTCCCAGAAGTGGACGCGTCCGCGGCCGTCGTCGTCGCCCGGCGCGCCGACGGCGACCAAGGCGGTCGGGTTCACGGCGGGGGTGTTCGGTCGACCTTGGATCGCCACCGCGGCACCGAAGCGATCGCCCTCCGCAAGCGCGATTCCGACGGGATTCAGGGTGAGCGGTGCCGACCAGGTGCCGAAGCTGATGCTGGAAACCGGACGCTCGTAGATCACAGCCGTTCCCGTGTTGCCCGCACGGCCCGGCGCACCCGCGACGAAGGAGACGCGGGCGTTGCCGCTGGTCGGAACAAGCGTCGAGAGCGCGACCGCTGTTCCGAACGCATCGCCCTCGACGCCCGACGTCAGCGTGCGGAGCACGTGGAGCGTCGGAGTGTTGTTGGCGGGATTCCGAATGACGTAGACGGCGCCGATGCCGTTCGATCGGCCCGGCGCACCGACGATGATCGTCTCGCTCGTCTCGGCAGGACTCCGACCCATGGCGACGGAGTAGCCGAACATCGAGTAGGCGCCCGCCGCACTGCCGCCGCTTGTCGGAGGCGTGTACCGCCACGGCGTTGGACCGGCGCCGAAGCCGACCTGCGCCCATGACGTGTCTGACTGCTCGTCGAAGAGATAGATCGCGCCCTTCGAAGGGAAGTTGCCGGTCGACCCGGACTGGTTCCACCGGAACGCGCCGACGCACGCCATCGTTCTTGCCGCATAGGCGGGCGTCACGCTTGCCGGCCGCTTGAAGACGGAGATGCTTCGACCGAAGAAGGCGTTTGCGACGGGATCGCTTGCACGGAGGACCCGCGCGAGCGCCGTGTTCGGCACGCCGGCAGTAACCGGGATGACCCACGCCGCGCCGGCGTTCGCTGCGCCGACGTCGCTGCCCGGCGCGCCGAAACCGTAGAGGATCGCGGGATCGCCCGCTCGAGCGGACGCCGAGACGGAGGTGCCCAGCGTGTCGAGGACGGCGACGCCGGACGGCGTGACCTGACGATCGATCAGCGGACACTCGTCGGGGATGCCGTTTCCATTGGCGTCGATGCTGATTCCGAGCGCGATGTCGCAGGAGTCGGGGAATCCGGTGAGGTTGCAATCCGGCACGAGGCCGGCGGCGATCGCGACGCTGTCGAGGATGCCGTCTCCATCGCAATCCGGATCCGGTCCGTCCGAGCATCGGTAGCCTGCGACCACAGACGCGGTCAGGCTGAGTGAGCGGGAGTTGTTCGCGGTGGAGGTTCCCGTCGCGACGTTCTGGAACTTGACCGCTGGGTTCGAGAAGTAGGGAATCTCCTCGCCGGGCGGGAGCGCCATGATCGTGCGGTAGGTGGTTCCGCCGGCGACGAAGCGATGCGCGTTCGAGAAGGGGAACGAGCCAGCGCAGGCCGGAGTGCTGTCGCCGGGGGCATTGCAGCTGCCCATCGTGGATGCGAGCGCGCGCGCGAGATTGAAGCCGCCGACTCCGCCGACGACGCCGAAGCCCGTGGCCTCGTTGCCGACGCCGACGAACGCGGCCCAGCCGGGCGCGGAGTTCGTGTAGAGGACCACGAGGTCTGCGCGCGCGGTGTTGCGCGCCGCGTGCACGCCGTCGAGCCAGCCATCGGTCGGCACGGCGAGTTGGGTGAGATCGGTCGCAAGCGAGCCGGTGCCGTTCTCCGTACCCGCGAAGAACTGCACGACCCGGAAGCGCGGCGCGCCGAGCGAGTTCACCTGGGAGAGATTCATGCGCTGGAGGTCGGCGAGGATGCTCGCCTCCATGACCGAGTTCGATTCGAACCCCGCGCGGAAGCCCGGCGTCGTCGCGATCAATACATCGATGGTGGCGCCCGAATCGCTGCACCCGTCATTCGCGACGCCGCCTTCGGAACCAGACGCAAGGACTTCCTCCGGCGCGTCCATCGGCGTGCCGATCGAGGTGCCCGCGTCCGCGACGTAGTAGCGGTCCGAGGCGAAGCCGTTGGCGTCGAAGCGCGTGGCGAGAAGCCAACGCTCCACACGGCCGTCCTGCACGAAGCGCACTCCGCCGGAGACGAGCCCGGCGTGGAGCACGATTTCCGCGGAAGCGCCTTGGATTGAATCGCTGAAGGAAAGACCGAGGGCGCCGGGGCCGACCCACGTGCGATCGACGAGCGGCAGGTCGATCGTTCTCCCTCCTGGCAAGTTGAAGGTGAGGAGGTCGCCCTCGACGAGCTGCGCGGCCTCGAGGCGCGGGAAGTCCCAGCCGGGCAGCGCTTCGTCACCGCCACCCAAAGCCGGGTCCGGGCCTGTCACCAGCCCGTGATCGGTCGCGGAGTAGAAGCGGGAATCGATGCCCATCTTCTCGATGCGAGCAGCATCCCGGTCTTCCTGCGTCTCGGCGCTGGCTGCGCTCGCCGCTGCGGTCGCGAACGTGGCGGACGCGGCGATGCCGAGCGAGGCGAGGGTCGAAAGCGGCGAGATGAGCGAGCGAAGGCCCGCGGTGCGCGCATCGAAAGGCTGGAGGCGCGGCCGGAGGGATGTCGGATTGTCAGAGGGCATCTGGGAACGATCTCTTGCGTTGGCGCACCGTCACACGTCCATCGGGCATCCCGCCCGCTCCTGGGAGGGCGGGCTTGATCGAGCCTGTATCTTCGTCGGTTCGCGCCTGATTGCAAGGTGATCGCGCGCCAACCCGCCGATTCACGATGATTTACGCGACTCCCTAGGTGTCCGAATCGGGCTGCCCGACGACGCGAGGGCGCTTCGCGTCTCGGATTGGCCATGGCCTTGGCTTTGGACGGCCGCGATCCCAGTCGGGGAGGGTTGGTCGGCTCGGGGTGGCGTTCGTGGATGCTTCCGTGGTTACTCCCCCGAGTGCCTCCTCGGGGTTGGTTCCTAGGGGTTGGTTCCTAGGGGTTGGTTCCTAGGGGTGCTTCTCCGGGGTGCTTCTTCGGGCACCCGAACACGGCGGCGTCAGACAACCTAGAGCCCGCCGAAGCGCCTCTCGCGCCCGGCGAACGCGACGATGGCGGCCGCGAGGTCGGCTTCCGTGAAATCCGGCCACAGGACCTCGGTCACGTGGAGCTCGGCGTAGGAGATCTGCCACAGAAGGTAGTTCGAGAGTCTCATCTCGCCCGCGGTTCGGACCAGCAGATCAGGGTCCGGGATTCCTGCGGTGTACAGGTGGGAGGAGACCGCCGCCTCGTCGATCGAATCAGGGGACCGTGCGCCGGAGGCGACTTCTCGGGCGAGCGCTCGAGCTGCGTCTGCGATCTCGGTCCGAGAGCCGTAGTTGAGCGCGAGGCAGAGCGTGAGGCCGGTGTGGTGGGCGGTGGCGCGCTCGGTCGCGTCGAGTTCCGCGAGCACCTCTTCCGGCAGGCCCTCGCGCCGACCGATCCGCCGGAACCGGATGTTCTCGCGCAGCATCGTGGGCCGCTCGACGCGAAGGAACTCGCAGCAGAGAAGCATGAGCGCGGCGACTTCGTCGGCAGGACGCTTCCAATTCTCGCTCGAGAAGGAGTAGAGCGTGATGGCGTCGAGCCCGAGCCTCGCTGCTTCGGTGACCACGCGCCGAACCGAGCCGACGCCCTCGCGGTGGCCGGCCGCGCGCGGTAGTCCGCGGGCCTTCGCCCAACGACCGTTGCCGTCCATGATGATCGCAATGTGGCGCGGCCAGCGCTCGCGGGGAAGTGCGGCCAGTTCGCTCGGCATTCGAGTCGGAGCGCGCGTCGTCATGCGTGGCGCCTAACGGGCGACGGCGAAGCGCATGTTCGACTCGAAGGTCTGGGTGCGCTCGGGGCCGACGCTGACGAGTTCAACCGGTATCCCGACGAACTTCTCGACGAACCCGAGGTAGGCCTGCGCTTCGCGCGGGAGATCGTCGCGATCGACGCACGCCGTGAGTTCTTGCTGCCAGCCGGCGAAGGTCTCGTACACCGGGGTGAAGCCGTGCATGCGCTCGGCATCGGGAATGAAACGATCCGTCACCGAGCCATCTGAACGCCTGTAGCCGACGCACACCTTGAGTTCGTCGAATCCGGACAGCACGTCGAGCAGAGTGCAGGCGATCGCGTCTGCGCCGCAGATCATCGCGGAGTACTTCACCGCCACGAGATCGAGCCAGCCGCATCGGCGCGGGA
>Ga0315900_10007750_pt1 | contig 13993 bp, 3 predicted proteins | sample LakEriMetagenome_FD_203521 | JGI IMG/M metagenome (GOLD analysis project Ga0315900, IMG submission 203521) | Freshwater fungal communities from buoy surface, Lake Erie, Ohio, United States - Buoy 12 MA114 | ecosystem: Environmental > Aquatic > Freshwater > Lake > Lake biofilm | place: USA: Lake...
TTACAAGGACTTCTCCGGCAACGGCGCCGAGCCTTGGGCCCAGATGGGCACCGGCAAGCTCGACTTCCACAAGATCACCGAGTTCCTCGTGGCCCGGAACTACTCCGGCTGGATCATCTGCGAAGATGAGGCCCACTGCGCTGTCGATGACCCGGATGGCGTGACCAAGCAAAACGGCGAATGGTGCAAATCCAACCTGCACCCGATCGTCGGCCTCGCGTAATCGCCTGTGCAGTTCTCAATCACCGGATGCCATGATCGAAAGAATGTGGCATCCGGTTTTTCATGTCCGCCCCAGGACGCTGTTCACAAGCAGCGGGCATGCGAACAAACCCCTGGCAATAGATCCCGCCCGTTCCAAGCAAGTTTTGTGAGCGCTTGGCATCTTTCCCGATGTGGAAAACTTGCTCCCGTCCACAGCGTTAAGCCTCCACCCTCATGAACCTCGCCCTCCGTCCCGCCACGCACGAAGCTCTCGAACGTTTCCGCCTGCGCCGTCAGTCATTGCTGCAAGTGCGCGCACTGCTCTGCGGGGCCGCCATTGCGCTCGCAGCATTCACCTTGATCGCGCTGCTGGACCGCGCGTGGTTCATGCCGGACGTGATTCGCCCATGGATCTCGCTCCTCGTGTATGCCTGGGCAGCCTTCGCCGCGTGGAAGGTCGCGTGGCGCTTCATCGCGCAGGCGAAGGGCGATCAGGGCACCGCGAAGCTCATCGAGGCTGCCGAGCCCGCGCTGCACGAGCGTCTGCTCGCTGCCGTCGAGCTCGCCGACCCGCGCGATGGCGCGAACGTGAAGGACTCCGTCGAGTTCCGAGAAAAACTCCAGGACGACGTCGCCGCCGCTGTCGAGGGCATCGACTGGAAAACAAAACTCCCCGTGCGCGCCCTCAAGCCTTGGTTCCTCCTCGCCGGTGGCGTGGCGGCAGTCATCCTTGTGCTCTGCTGCGTGCCCGGCTTGCATCTGAGCGGTTTCCTCGCCCGCGCCGCGCTGCCCTTCGCGAATCTAGAACGCCCCGCGTCCGTGAAAATCCGCATCCTGGAGCCAGCGAAGGCCGACGCGCTCGCACCCATCGGCTCCGAGGTGCCGCTGATCATCGAAACCGAGGGCGCGAAGACCGAACTCGCAACGATCGAGCTGCAAAGCGAAGGCTCCAAGCCGCGCCGCAACGAGCTCTCCGCCGTCGGCAGCAACCGCTTCGAGGGCGTCGTGCCCGTCGGCCAGAACGATGTGCGTTACCGCATTCACACGGGCGACGCCATCACGCCCTGGCGCACGCTCAGCGCCCGCGCACGGCCGCGGGTGACCGAGTTCACCAAGACCATCGTGCCACCAGCCTACACCAAGGCCAAGGAAACGCAGGTAACCGAAGATCATGGTGATCTCGAGGCGCTGGACGGCTCCACCATCAAGCTCACGCTCAAAACCAACCAGCCCGTCTCGCAGAGCGATGTCGTCTTGAACCCCGACCTGGCGGAGAAACAGAAATCCCCCGCCAAAACGAACGACGCTGCCACTCTCACCACCGAGATCGCTATCAAGGCCGACAATGGCACCTGGCAGATCGACCTCAAATCCATCGAAACCGGCTTCACCAACGAGGAAAGCACACCCTGGCGCATCACCACGATTCCTGACCTGCCGCCCGTCGCGCAGATCAACGAGCCCGGGGAGCAGATCGAACTGCTGCCGGATGAAGCCGTGCGTCTGGCCGGTGCCGCCTCCGATGATGTCGGGCTCGGCAGCGTCCGCATCGCCCACGCCGTGAATGCTTCGGTCTGGAGCGAGCGCGACGTGCAGATCACCAAGGGGACGAAAGAAGCACCAGTGCAGAGTTTGATCCCGCTGGCGCAGCTCGGCGTGAAGGCCGGTGACGCGGTGCTGCTGAAGCTCGTCGTGGTCGATTTGAAAGGCCAGAAGGCCGAGTCACCGCCGGTGCGCGTCATCATTCTCGAGCAGACCGTCGATCCGCGTCAGCGCGAGTGGTCCGCCTCGCAGCGCCGACTCGCCCAGAAGGCCGAGCGCCTGAACGAGGAGATGCGCGAACTCGTGAAGGACATCGAGAAAGTGCGCAAGACGGAGAAAAATGCCCGCAAGAACCCCGACGCGGCGAAAACCGAGGCCGAGAACGCGCTCGCCGGCGCGCAGCAGAAGCTCGAGCAGGTCAAGGAACGGGCGGATGATCTTTGGAAGGAGCTCAAGGACGCCGCGCGCGACGCGCCGAACCAGCTCGACGCCAGCGAGGTCCAGCTCCTCGGCGAGCACCTCGCGCAGATGCGCCGGGAGAACATGGCGGAACTGGAAAAGCTCAACGCGGACGAAATTGAGCATCCCGAGCAGATCAAACGCGCCGCGCACGAGGCCTACAGCCAGGCGAACATCATCGCCGACGCCGCGCGCGCCTTCGCCGCCGAGGACACCGCGAAGATCTCCGCGCAGGAGTCGCAGCAGCTTCAGCGGCAGGCGCGCATGCTCACCGAAAACGCGCTCCAGGCCAATCGTGATGCCGAGCAACGCCCGAAGTGGCAGGAGCAGCAGCGCGCGCTCATGGCGCAGACGAAAACGCTGCAAAAAGACCTCCAGCAGCTCGACGAAACGCAGAACGGCCGCAATCGCGGCCAGTTGCAGGACGTGGACAAGAAGCTCACCGACACGGCGAATGACCTTGCTAGCAGCCTCGACAAGCCGGAGCAGACCAAGAGCCCCGAGCACCTCTACGGCGCCTCCGACAACTTGCGCGGTCGTTTGCAGCAGGCGGCGGACGTTTCACGCAACATCGCCGAGCAGACCGCGAACGAGGCGCAGCAGCGCCGCGAGCAGCTCGCCCGTCAGGAGAATCCCGCGCTCGCGAAGCTCGAAGAAGCGAAGAACACTCTCACCCTGGCCGAGCAGGCTGCGCGCGATCCACGCCACAACAAACGCTCCGAGCGCGACGGCATGACGCCCGCCGAGAAAGCGCAGAAGGAGCTCGCCCAGGCCGCGAAGCAGCTCCAAGACCAGGCCGAGTTGCGGGAGCAGAACCAGCTCACCAACAATCAGGCCGCGCTCGACATGAACCGGGCCAGCCGCGCCACCGACGAGCTGGCCCGCCAGACCGCCGAGGCGCGCAAGCTGCCCCTGCCCACGCAGGAGGAGGCCGAGAAGGCTCGGAAGAACAACGCCCCGCCCTCCGAGGCGCAGAAGGCCATGGAAAATTTGAGGGATCAGGCCACGCAGCTCGCCCAGGCAGCACGAGCGCTGGAGGCGGACGCGCTGGCGCAGGACGCGGCGCAGGCGCTTGAGGCCGCGCAGGCGGAGGCCATGCGTCCGCAGAACCAGCAGGACCTCGCGCAGACGGCCGCGCGGGCCAAAGCCGCCGCCGAGGCGCTGCAGCAGCTCCCGGAAAAGATCAACCGCGCCCGCCTTGCCGAGGCGATGCAGCAGAAGGACCCGCAGGCCGCGAACAACCTCCGCCAGGCCGCCCAGCAGGCCAGCGACGCCTCGCGCAACGCCGCGGAGCAGAACAAAAACCTCGCCCGCGAGGCCGCGCAGCAGCAACCCGGCCAGCAGCTCAACAACCAGCCCGCGCAACAGGCCACCACCGACGCGCAGATGAAGGCGAACGAGCTCGCCGCGCAGTTGCAGCCGCAGATCGACGCCGCGCGCGCCCAACTCGCCGCGATGACGCCGGAGGTCAGCGAGATGATGAAGCGAGTCGCCGAGGACTTGAAGAAAACGCAGCAGCAGACGCAAAACGCCGCGAACGAGGCGAAAGCCGAGAAGCCCGTCGATCAAGTCGCGCAAAAAGCGCAGGAACTGCGGCCCGAGGCGGCGGCGAACGCGGAGAAGATGGAGTCCTTGCAGGCCGCGCTGCGCCAGGAGGCCAACGCCGCCGATCTGACGCAAAAGCCCGGCATGCAGATGGCCCGCGCCGCCGATGTCGCGCTCGCTCAGATGCAGCAGAAGTCGCCGCAGATCGCGCAGAACCTCAAGCAGGCCGCGCAGGCCACGCAGAGCCAGCCGCAGGCGCAGAATTTGCAGCAGGCTGCCGACGCGCAGCAGCAGGCCGCGCAGGCTCTGCAGCAGCTGGCGCAGAACATGCAGAAGATGGAGCAGGGCCAGCAGCTCACCGAGGCCGAGCAGGCCGCCATGCAGCAGATGGAGCAGGAGCTCGGCGTGCAGGAGCCTCTCGACGAGGCCTACGAACGCGCCCAGCAGCTCGCCGAAATGGCCAAGGACGCCAGCCAGAACCCACAGGCCGTTCTTGAAGCCTTGGAAAAGGAACTGCCGAAAAATCCCTCCATGCAGAAGGCGCTGGCAGACACCGCCAAAGACACAGCGCGGCAGGCCGAGCAGGCCGTTGCCAAAGAAACGCAGCAGGCCGTGCAGAACGGCATGGCGCAGAAGCAGGCCGCGAACGATCTGGCACGCGTCTCACGCCACCAGCAGCGCCTCGGGCAGCAGGAGGCCGCGCAGCAGGTCGCCCAGGCCAGCAACCAGCTCCAACAAGCCGGACAGCAGGCCGAGGCGCAGCAAGCGAATCCACAGCCGAACCCGCAGACCGCGCAGCAGAGCCAGGCGAACGCCGCCAAGGCCGCGAAAGCCGCCGAGGCCACCGCCAGCGCCACCTCGCCTCCCATGCTCGCCTCCCCGCTCGAACAGCTTCAGGGCCAGATGCTCGCGCAGGCGCTCGACCAGCTCGACGCGCAACTTCACCCGATGCAGAGCGCGCAACCCTCCCAGAACGGCCAGCAGCAGCAGGCGCAAAACGGGCAGCAGCAGCAGGGCCAGCAGGCGCAGAATTCCCTCAACCAGGCGCAGCAGGCCCAGCAGCAGAGCATGGCCGACGCGCGAAACCAGGGCCAGACACCCGGGCAGAAGCCTGGCCAGCAGCAGATGGCGCAGAACCAGCAGCAGAAAGGCCAGAACACGCAGGCCCAGTCCGCCGAGGGCGGCAATCAATCCATGGAGCTGAAGGACGGCGTGCTCGGCGAGGTCACCGTCCTCGTGAAGGGAGACTGGGGCCACCTGCCGCAGAAAATGGCCGACGACCTCACCGAAGCCACCAGAAGCGAAGCCGCCCCCGAATACCGCGCTGCGATTGAGAGCTACTACAAGGCGATCGCTAACAAGGCGAAGCGGTAAGGCAAGTCTAGCATGTCATTTCCCGTGCTCCTTTGCACTAGTGGGAGCGACAGTCTCCCGCTGTCGCTCTTCCATGAAACCCTTCCTCCAACTCGCTCAAGCCCGCACGCCCGAGGGCGCGGAACTGACACTGCATGCGCATGACATGCACTTTTACCTGCGGGTGAACCGGCAGCCGTTGATGGGGACGAATGCGTCGGAGTCGGAAAAGGTGCTGGCGCAACTGGCGTGCGCCCGTTTGAGCGGCAAACCGGAAGTGCGCGTGCTCATCGGCGGATTGGGATTTGGCTTCACGCTGCGGCGGGTGCTGGAACTCGTCGGCACGGATGCACGCGTGCAGGTGGCGGAGCTGCTGCCGGAGGTGGTGGCCTGGAATCGTGAGTTTTTGAGCACGGTGAACGGCCTGCTGCTGGAGGATGCACGTGTGGAGGTCAACGTGGAGGATGTGTTTCAGGTGATCGCCCGCGCTCCGGCGGCGCATTACGACGCGATCCTGCTGGATGTGGACAACGGCCCCATCGCGATGGTGCAGGATGGCAATGCGCGGCTGTATCAGCCGCAGGGCTTTGACGCGATCACTCACGCGCTGAAACCAGGAGGCCGTGTGACATTTTGGTCGGCCAGCACGGATCATGCGTTTGCCAAACGGCTGAACAAAGCAGGCTTCAAGGTCGAAACGGTGGCGGCGAAGGCTTATCCGCAGGCGAAGCGCTGCACGCACACGATCTTTGTGGCGGACCGGAGGGGGTAGCCTCAAGGCACGATCTCGACAGGCGTGCCGAGGTGGACCTCGCGGTAAAATTTTTCGGCCATGTGGCCGGGGAGGCGGATGCAGCCGTGGGAGGCGGGATAGCCGGGCAGATAGCCCTGATGCATGCCGACGCCGCCATAGACGCGCATGAAGTAGTACATCTTCGCGCCCTCGAACCGCGTGCCGGGCGGGCGCGGGTCCTTGCGATTGTCGATGTTCTGCAGGATGACGTTGCCCTGGAAGTCCTCGTAGTCGCCGTAAATGGAGGATTTGTGGTCGATGTCCTTCTCCATGATGCGGTAGCTGCCGGGCATGGTGTCGTAGCCCTCGGAGCCGGAGGAGATGGGTGAGCCGCCGGCGAGCTCGCCGCCTTTGAAGAGATAGACCATCTGCTCGCCCAGATTGATGACGACGGAGGGCTTTCCGGTCATCTGATCGGCGTACCAGAAGGAGCCGTCGTCGGGGGCGGCGCCCCAGAGTCCGCGGGCCCGCTGCCAGACGAAGCGCGAAGCACGGGGGATGTCATGCGTGACGAACTTGCGGCCGTAGCGGAAGGTGGTGACACCGGTGTCACGCACGGTGTTGCAACTGACCAGGCCGGAGACCAGAAGGAGCAGCAGAAGCAAGCGGCAGGGCATGGGCGGCACTGCAAAGTGGAAACGGAAAATTGCAAACTGGAAACGGCGCGCGTCCGAGGACGGCGCGGCTTATTTGACGAGGAAGAAGGCGCGGAAGGCGTCGAGCAGCGGCTCGGTGGTGACGTCGAGGCCGGTGGCCTCGTCGATCCAGCGGGACTCGGGATTGAGGAGGTAGTTGTGATAGGCGGCGGAGGCGGAGCCGTCGTCGGCGCTCCAGAGGCGGAGGCGCGAGCCGGAGGTGTGCGTCCGCGAGCCGGGAGTCTGCGCTTTGACAAGGCCGCTGCCGAGCAGATGCGTGCCTGCGGACTGCGGAAGGGCGAGCGGCGCGGCGCGCACCTCGCCGATGAAGGTGAGCGTGACGGGCGTGGCACGAACCTGCACGAACAGGCCTGCCTGCGGCGGGATGACGCGGCTGGAGACATCGGTGGCACCGCCGGCATCCGTCCAGCGGGCCGTGTCCGCGGCGGCTTGGAGCCAGAGGACTTGGAAGTTGTTCAGGGCGGTGTCGAAGAACATGACGCGGTCCGCTTCTTCCGCCGCCGCGCCGGGCTGGAGCATGTCCGCCGGCAGCAAGGCACCGAGCGTGTGATGCGGACGGACGCGGAGGCGCGCGCCGACGAGGTCCGAGTCAGCGGCGGTGGTGAGCGCGAGCGCGCCGCCGGTTGAGGCCGTGGTGTCGATGTCGAAGACGCGTCCGGCGAGAGCGCCGTCGAGCACCTCGGCGTAATAAGCCGCGCCCTGCCGCCAGAGCGTGCCGATGTCGAGGCCGCCGGTGTTGACGGTGATATCGCGTCCGCTGACAGAGCTGACCTTGCCGGTGTAAACCGCCGGGAGCAGCAGCGGCATGGAAAGCGTCTGGCGGCCGGCATTGAAGCCCATGCGCGACCAGCCGACGGACTCCGTGCAGGCCGTGGCCTCGGCGGTGCCGTCGAGGTCGGCATCGAGCGTGACTTTGAGGCGGAGGAATCCGGAGGACGCGCCGGTGAAGGCGGCATCGACAGCGCCAAAGGTGAGCGTCTCCGTCTGATCCGCGCCCGCTTTGACCGCAGGCGTGATGGCGAGCGCGGTCCAGGCGGCGAGATCGCGGCTGCCTTCCAGGATGTAGCGCAGGTCGCGATGCTCGCCGGACGGGCGTGTGACGAGCGCCTCGATGGTGCCGGTGGTTGTGTTGCTGACAAGACGGAAGCGCGAGATGCCGAGGCCGCTGTCAGGCGAGGTACCGAGGGCGTACTCCATGAGGTTCACGAGGCCATCGGCATCGGGATCGTCGTTCGGATTGCCGAGGCCGGAGAGATTGTTCTGCGAGAGCCATGCGGTGAATGTGGCGGGGAATGAGGCCGCGACCTCCGCTCCGCCCAGCGAGCGCTGCTGACGCGCCGCGAGCGGCTGACCGGCGGTGACTTCAAAGCCGAAGTCGATGGTCATGATGCCGGAGGAGTCGGCGACATCATCCATGAAGGCCTCGAAGCCGTTTTCGCCGCTGCTGGAAGTAACGTTGCTGTTCACGGGCATTCCGCCATAGGAGAGATTGATGATGCCGGAGGAGACGCCACTGACGGCGGGAACGGAGACATCCGCGCCATTGTCGTCAAAGCGGTCGTCCCTGGCGGTGTCGGCATTGCCGGTGGGCGGAACATTGCCGGAGCCTGCGACGGACATCAGGCCGTTGAGCGGAGCACCGATGGCGAAGTTTGAGGCCGGGATGTGGACGTAGTAGGCCGCGGGCGAGGTGGCGTAGAGCATGTAGGTGCCGTTCGCGGCGGTGACGGCCTCATAAACCGGCGTGGCGGTGATGTCCTGCGACTGCTGGAAGAGACGCACGGTGACGCCAGGCACCGGGAGGTCGATGCCGGACTCGAAGGAGCCGTTGGAATTGACATCGCGGAAGACGAGATTGCCGACCATGACGGCCTTCGGCTTGAGGCCAAAGTCGAAGGTGAGGTTGACGTTGGCGTCGTCGGCGTTGTCACTTGCCTTGTCGAAGCCGGTCTCGCGGCCGTCAGCATCCGTCGGCTGCGTGCCTGCGGTGGCAGGATAGCTGGCGGTGGAGATGCCGGTGACCTCGGGGGCGACGCCAGGAAGCGCGTTTTGATTCGTGTCATCATCCGAACCGTTTGCGGTGAGCACGCTTGGCACCAGGAAGTTCAGAACGCCGCCGGGGGCGAACTGCGCGGCGGGGATGCGCACCTTGTAGGCGTGGGGAGCGATGGCGGGAGGACCGTAGAGCACATAAGCACCGTTCGCGTTCGTTGTGGTCGTGCCGACGACTCTCTCCTGGCTGGTGGCTCCGTCGATGTGAACGAGCTCGACCGTGACGCCGGAGATGCCGGCATCCACGCCAGTCTGGAATTTGCCGTCGGCGTTGTTGTCGCGGAAGACGAGATTGCCGACGCCGAGACGTGTGCCGAAGCCGAAGTCCACGGTGAGGTTCACGCGATCGTCGGTCGCATCATCGCTGGCACCTTGGAGCCCGCCTTCCTGCGCTCCGACCGGCGCGGAGGCGGCGGTGAGCGTGACCGGCGGCGCGGTGATGCCAACCTGCTCCGGATTCTGCACGTCGATGCCGTCCTCGCCGAGATTGTCATCGCTGGTGCCAACCTGATGGCCGCGCAGGGAGATTTTGCGGAACAGCGGGCCGGGGCCGATGGGGCCGCCGCCGATGCTGATGGACTCCTTGAAGTTGTCCGCGGCGACGTGAACGGTGTAAGTGCCGGGGACGAGGTTGTTGAAGAGGTAGCGTCCGTCCGCGTCCGTGAATGTGCTGCGAATGGAGCTGGTGGAGCCTGCGGTGCCGCTGCCCGCATACAGCAGCATCCACACGCCGGGAACGCCTTCGCCCGCGTCGGCGACGCCGTTGTTGTTCGCGTCGTTGAAGACGAGATTGCCAATGCTCATCAGGTTGGGCAGCGCGCCACCGGTGAAGCCGAAATCGAGGGTGAGGTCGGCATCACCATCGTTGAAGGCATCCTGCGCGGCGAGGAAACCGGTCTCGGTGCCGCCATCGGCGGGCTCGGCGTCATAAGCCAGCTCAAAGACGATGGAGCTCACACCGGTGGTGCCGGGATTGGCTGCGTCGATGCCGTTTTCACCCGCGTCATCATCCATGCCGTCATCCGCGCCATAGCCCGGGACAGAGGTCGTGCCCGCGAGCAGCGAAGTGCCGCCGAACTCGGAGGCCGGGATGTGCATGAAGTATTGTCCGGCCTCATAAGCATTCAGCAGGAAGGAGCCGTCGATGGCGGTGACAACCTCGGACACTGGCGTGGCGGTGGCCGGATTGTCACCGAGTTTGAAGAGCCGCACCTTGATGCCGGCGACGCCGAAATCTCCGCCGTCGTAGTGCCCGTTCGAGTTCAAGTCACGGAAGACGAGGTTGCCGACGGTCAGCGGTTTTGGCGAGAAGCCCAGATCGACGGTGAGATCGACATTGGTGTCGTCAAAGTCGTCGGATTCGGACAGATAGCCGGTCTCGGTGGTCGTGGCGTCCGGCGCGTCGCCCGGCAACACGGTGAAGAGCGGCGTGCGCGCGCCATCCACGAGCACAGAACCGGTGGTGTAGCCGTCCTGCTGCACGTCATCGTCCCCTTCAGTGCTGGCGACGCCAGCAGAACCGGCCGCGGCGGGTTTGGACGGCACACGACCGGCCAGGGCGCCGCTTTCGCTGAAGTTCGAGGCAGGCACGCGAACATGGTAGGCTCCGGGGGCGACGTTGAAGTTGTAAAGACCGCCGCCGCTGGTCGTGGTGGTGGCGATCGGCGTTGTGGAGGAGGACTGGTTCGTCCAAAGCTCGACGGTGACACCATCCACGCCGGATTCCGTGTTCGGATCGAAGACACCGTCGTTGTTGGTGTCGGCGAAGATGAGATTGCCGACGGAGACACGCGGCACGAAGCCGAGGTCGATGGTCAAATTGACCGCGGCGTCGTCGATGTCGTCGCTGGAGCCGAGATGGCCGCCTTCCTGGCTGCCGGTAGGTGAACCGGTGGCGTTGAGCACGAACACCGCGGTCTGGATGCCGTTTGCGGTCGGATTTCCATCGTCGAGGCCGTCCTCGCCGAGATGGTCGTCGCCATTTTGCACGCCGAGGATGCTGGCCTGGTTGTAAAGCGGCATGCCGAAGTCGAACTGCCATGAAGGAACACGCACGAAGTAGCTGTCAGGCGAAAGATCGCTGAACAGGTAGCTGCCGTCCGCGCCGCTGGTGGTGGTGGCGACCGGTGCGTCAAACGGCGGCACCATGCCATCACGGTAAAGCTCGAGCGTGACACCCTCGACACCTTCGCCCGCGTCGGCACGGCCGTTGTAGTTCGTGTCAATGAAGACCAGATTGCCGACGGCGACGGAGCGGAAGAAGCCGAAGTCGATGGTGAGGTCGGTGTTGTCGTCGTTCACATCATCGATGTAGGGATTCACGCCGAACTCACCGAGGGAGTTCACGGGCTCCTCGTCTGGCGCGAGATGGAAGGCGGCGGAAGCGATGCCGGTGACCGACGGATCGATCACATCGACGCCGTTTTCGTCGAAATTGTCGTCCAGGCCGTTGTCGCCGCCGTCGCCGGGCAGAGACCGCCATCCGCTAAGCAGCTTGCCAGGAGCGAATTCAGACGGCGGGATGAAGATCTGATAGTCGCCCTGCGCCAGGTTGGAGAAAAGATAGCCGCCGCCGTTGCTGGTGAGCACGGTCGCGAGCGGTGTGGCCGTGAGCGGATCGGCCGAGGCGGCGAAGAGCTGCACCTTGACGCCATCGACGCCTTCACCCGGCTCATAGAGGCCGCTGCCGTTGAGATCGAGGAAGACGAGGTTGCCGACGCCGACACCGTTCGGATTCGACGGCGCGAAGCCAAAGTCGAGGGTGAGGTTGAAGTTGTCATCGTCCAAGGCGTCGAGGTCGCTGGCCATACCGGTTTCACCACCGCCATCGACCGGCTCGGCATCGACGCCGAGCGTGAAGACGGCGCTGGAGATGCCATTGAGGAACGGCGCGGCGTCATCAATGCCGTTTTCGTTGTCAGGCAGGTTGTCGTCCACGTCGGCCGTGACATTACCGGCTCCTGCGGAGGATTGCAGGCTGTTGAGGACACGGCCGGGCTCGAACTCGGAGTAAGGAATGTGGAGGCGGTAGCTGCCGGCCGGAAGCGAATCGAAGAAGTAACGTCCTCCATTTGCGGTGACACGGGCAAACAACGGAACGCCAAACCCAGGTGTCTGGTCGGCGCGATACAACTCAACCGTGACGCCGTCCACGCCCTCGCCCACGTCGGCGAAGCCGTTCTCGTTGCTGTCGATGTAAACGAGATTGCCGGCACCGACAGGAGTCTGGAAACCAAAGTCGATGGTCAGATCGACCGCGGCGTCGATTTGATTGTCTCCGGTGTTCTCAAAGCCCGTCTCGCCGCTGTCATCAGTGGGCGCGTTGCCGGGGAAGAGGCTGATGACGAGCGAGGAGACGCCGTTGAGAACAGGATCGCCGTTGTTGACGCCGTCCTCGCCGACATCGTCGTCACCGACGAGTCCTTCAAGGATGCTGATGCGCTGGTAAAGCGGTCCGCCGGACTGGAACTGCGAGGCGGGGATGTGGACGATGTAGTTCCCGGGACGCAGGAAGTTGAATCCGTAGCGGCCCGCCGTGTCGGTGTTGGTGAAGGCCATCGGATTGTCCAGGCCGGGGAACTGGGTGTCGCTGTAAAGCTCGACACGCACACCCGCGAGCCCCTCGGACGCGTCAAAGTGGCCGTTGGAGTTGTTGTCTGCGAAAACAAGATTGCCGAGCTCCACCGGACGGAAGAGGCCGATGTCCACGGTGAGGTTGATGTTGAAGTCGTCGAGGTCGGTGGAGGAGTCGTGGCCGGTTTCGATGCCGTCGTCGGTGGGAGCCTCCTCGCGGACGAGATTGATCATGCCGCTGCTGACGCCTGTGACCCAGGGTTCGTCGGAGTCGAGCGAATCTTCGCCTGTATCATCGTCACCCGTGGAGAAGCCGGGCAGGCTGAAGAGGCCGCGCAGGCTGCCGTTGAACTCGAACTGCTGCGCGGGCAGATGGATGAAATACTGGCCCTGCCAGAGATTGCTGAAGAGGAAGATGCCTCCGTTCGCGGTGACGGTGGTGGCGACCGGCTGTGTGACTCCGGGCGTGTCACCCCAGCGATAAAGCTCGACGATCGCGTCGTCCCGGCCCTCGCCCACGTCGAAGCGGTTGTTTCCGTTCGCATCGACAAAGACCAGGTTGCCAATGCCCATGATGCCGGGTTCGACAAAGCCGAAGTCCACGCTCATGTCGCCATTTGCATCGACGGTGTAGTTGTCGATCTCGCCGCCGCGTGCATGCTCCGCGCCGCTGGTGCCATTGCCCAAGGGTTCGGTCGAGGGAGAAAGTGTGATAAGCGGGCTTTTCACGATAGTCTTGGGGCCGTCCGGCTGACGGCCGCTGTCATCGCCGTCGATTTGATCGTCCAGAATGGAGGTGATCGGGCTGCTGTAGCCGCTGCCGGCCAGCGGCAGGCCATCCACGAAATTCGACTCTGGAATCTGCACCTGGTAGGTGCCCGGAGCCTGGCCTGAGAAGTAGTAGTGGCCGTTGGAGTCCGTGTAGGTCCAGCCGATGAGCACCTCGGCGCCATCGGCGGAGCTTCCGTTCACATCGCGCCACAGTTCGACACGCACGCCGGGAATGCCCGGCTCGGCGGCATCCTGCACGCCGTCCGCGTCGAGATCATTCCAAACGAGAGAGCCGATGGCGACGGACTCCGGCAGCGGCGCGTAGGGACGACCGATGGCAAGGTCACGCGGGCCGGCCCAGATTTCGTTGTTCGGACCCGGCGGACGCGGGATGGGCACTTCGTGAATGCTGACCGTGCCGTTCGGTGCTCCGGCAACATTAACACGAATCAACGCACCGCTGATGTAGGTGCCCGCATTGACCGGCTTGCCCCAGTGATAGCCGGAGATGTAAAGCTGGCCGTTGGCGGGATTGAACTCGACATCACGCGTGTCCACCTCGCCTTTGCCGGCGCTGGAAAGAGTGGCGATGAGCTGCGGCAGTCCCGGCGCGGCAGGATTGCTGAGATCCACGCTGAAGACCTCTCCATCGCTGCGATTCACGCCGTAGAGCGTGGAGCCATGGATGTCGATGCCGGAAATGAGCGCGATGGGCTGGCCGCCTGGGACCATGTTCACGAGCTGAGTGTCGGAGACGACGGTGCCGAGAAGAGCGCCGGTGGTGGCGTTGTAGCGGCGCACCTCACGCACCGCACCTGTCTGCACGATGAGGTAAAGATTGCCGTCCGGTCCGAAGTTGACGTCCTCCACTCCATTCTGGGTGATGAAGGTGAACGGCGCCGAGCCGATCGGCGCTCCGGGTGTTGTTCCGGCCGGGCCTTGGAAGCGCACGATGCGACCGCCATTGACATCGACGACATAGAAGTGCCCATCCGGGCCGATGGTGAACTGGGAAATCAGGCTGACGCTGGCGGTGGAGTTGTCG
>Ga0315900_10007752_pt1 | contig 13993 bp, 8 predicted proteins | sample LakEriMetagenome_FD_203521 | JGI IMG/M metagenome (GOLD analysis project Ga0315900, IMG submission 203521) | Freshwater fungal communities from buoy surface, Lake Erie, Ohio, United States - Buoy 12 MA114 | ecosystem: Environmental > Aquatic > Freshwater > Lake > Lake biofilm | place: USA: Lake...
CCGGATAGACTTGTTAATTCACTAACAACCAGAATATCCGGCTTAACATGCTGAGCGACAGTGGTCAGATAACTGATCCTTGACGAATTGATCTCAGGGTAATTAAGAATGTTGTAATACATGATACTGATCGTTTCCTCTCCCTGACCAAAAGATGACAGGGAAGTGATCATTGATAATATTGCTATTAGTTTTCTCATCAATTTTTAGATTGTGATTTCTCTTTGACGAGATACATATAAACCGGGAAATGGTCACTATACCCTCCTTGCCAGGTGGACCCCACATAGGTTCTGAAAGGATAACCGGCAAAACTCCCGGCAGAGTTCTTGAGGTAAGGGACATTAAACACTTTTGCTTTGTATATCTTATATGAGTTAAAGTTGGTGTTCATTTCAGCAAGCGAAGAACTACAGATGAATTGATCAAAGAGATTCCATGAATCCCTCCAAGCTAGCGTTCCGATGCCCTGATCAAAGAGCTTTTCCATCGGATTATAGAGCCCTCCTTGCGCAACCTGCGTAACATCTCCTTCTGATTTTAAGACCTTCTTTATGCTGTAGCTAGATGGATCATCATTAAGGTCACCCATGTAAACAATCTTGGCATTAGGTTCAACTTTACGGATCGAATCCATTACTTTTAAACCCAATTCTGCAGCCATTATTCGGTGAGGACGGCTTCTTTTTTCTCCTCCTCGTCTTGATGGCCAGTGCCCTACCATAAAGTGGAAAGATTCACCTCCAAGTTTCCCCGATACTAATAATTGATCACGAGTAAAAAAATTGGGTTCAGCCGGATCTTTGAGTGTATGAGAGCTGGAGGATTCCAACACGAAATACTTCTCCTGGTAGAGCAAGGCAACATCTACTCCCCTCCTGTCTGGTGAATCGTAATGAGCAATCTTATATTTTCTAGCGCTAATGGCGGGCATTGCGACAAGATCTTCGAGCACCTGACGATTCTCCACTTCACACAACCCAAGGATAGCAGGACCGTCCGGCTGACTTTCAGTCCCCATGTCTGCAATTACTTTCGCCATATTCTCAAGCTTCTGCTTGTAGCGCTCTGAACTGAACTTCTTGTCTCCTTTTGGAGTAAAATCATCCTGGAGGATTTTGTTTGGATCCTGATCAATGATTGTATCATATAAATTCTCGAGGTTGTAAAACCCGATGCAGATTACATTGTACTCGGTCCCTTCCTTTAATTTCTGCCCATAAGAGCTGATCACCAACAGTGTACACACCAGTATTGAAAGCACATTTTTCATTCTTGCAAAATAACAAATAAATATCGTTCAAAACCCACTGTTTAACATGAAGTTAATACTTAATCGGTTAAGTTTAAATTAACTTTAAAATGGTCGGTTTTTGTATTTTTTTGGATTACTTTTGTTTCTCAAATTTGACAACAACAAAATGCGTTCAATAATCTCAACCCTGCTGCTTTTATCCGTTTTTTCGGTTAACGGGCAAGTTACGGATACAACCAAAACAGTTAAGGACACGAATAGTGTGGTGGTTTTTAGCATGATGGCAGATGATCTGGACGCAGATGCACAGAACCAGGATATTTCCACTCTTCTGCAATCATCGCGCGACGTGTTCGCTTCAATAGCCGGATTTAATTTTTCCAATGCCCGTTATCAGATTCGCGGATTGGAATCTGAACATTACAATGTCTTGATTAATGGTGTTCCAATGAACGACCCTGAGCTTGGTTGGGGAATCTTCTCATATTGGGGAGGCTTGAATGATGTTACACGTTATCCCGAAGCCGGGATTGGTCTTGGTGCATCAAATTATACGTTCAGTAGCATAGGAGGTTATACCAACATGGACATGAGGGCTTCTGAAGACCGCAAGGGCTCCCGAGTAAGCTATGCTTCCACGAATAGAACGTACCGAAACCGTGTTATGCTCACCCACTCTACCGGTTTGATGCCAAACGGCTGGGCAATTACCGCTTCAGGTTCTTACCGATGGAGCGATGAAGGATATGTGGATGGCACCTATTTCAGTGGAGCAAGCTATTTTCTGTCTGTTGAAAAGAAACTGAACAGTAAACACAGTATTGGTTTTGTTGGTTTTGGAGCACCGACAGTTCAGGGACGCTCAGGGATCGCCGTGGAAGAAGCATTTCAATTGACCGGTAACAATTACTACAATCCCTTCTGGGGTTACCAAACAGATGGGGAAAGCGGAGAACGTGTAAAGCGAAACGCTCGTGAAAGAGACAATCACCGACCGTCGTTCTTTCTGAACCACTATTGGACACCTTCCAAGAACCAATGGCTGAACTCAGCTGTATATGCTACTGTAGGACGAACCGGAAATTCAAATCTTAACTGGTTCGATGCGCAGGATCCTCGTCCCGACTACTACAAATATCTACCAACCTACTATTCCGAAACAGATGCAACACGCGCTGATGAACTAACTGCATCGTGGACATCTAATGATCCGAATGTGACCCAGATCAATTGGGATGGTCTTTACAACGCGAACTACAAGAATCTTTACACGCAAAATGATGCAAATGGCATCGCGGGGAATGACGTCACTTTCTTGAGATCCAAGTACATTCTGGAAGAATACAGGGTGGACCCTGTTCAGCTTGGCCTGAATTCGATTTACAACCGCAAACTTTCTGACAAGACATTATTAACCGCAGGTGTGAACATCGACCGATACGTAAGTCACAACTTTAAGGTATTAAAAGACATCATGGGTGGAGAGTATTGGGTCGATGTAGACCAGTTCGCAGATTTGGTATCAACAGATCCGGGTGTCGCTCAAAATGACCTTGACAATCAGAACAGATTGGTCGCTGAAGGAGAACGCTTTGGTTACGATTACAACATGCACGTGAATACGAGTAGTTTGTTCGGACAGATCAGGAATCAGGGAGAAAAGATTGACTGGTATGCTGCCGCCAATGCGTCTTACACTAGCTTTTTTAGAGATGGGAAATACCGAAATGGGCGATTCCCTGAATCGTCTCTTGGTGTCGGAACAAAACACAATTTCTTTAACTACGGAGTAAAAGGGGGGATCGTGTACAAAGTGACAGGGCGCCACTTCTTAACCGCAAACGGAATCTATCAGACTAAAGCGCCATACAGCGCCAACGTTTACATCGCGCCGCGCGTTAGAGATGCAGTTGTTTCAGGAATGACTAGCATGGAGATTATTTCAGGTGATATAAATTATCAGGTGCGTTATCCGAATTTCAAAGCGCGCGCTACAGCCTATTATTCTCAAATAAACAATGGAACCTATTCCAAAACTTATTTCCATGATGAGTTTAATAATTTTGTGAACTATACAATGACAAATGTGGATCAGCTTTATTCGGGAATTGAAATTGGTGCTGAATGGACAGTAGCAACTGACTGGACATTCTCCGGGGCCTTTGGTACAGGACAGTTTCTGTATAACTCGCGCCCGGAAGCGACGATCTCCGTTAATAACTCTGATGAACTGCTGGCTGAAGGAAGAACCGTATATCTGAAGAACTACCATATCGGCGGAATGCCTCAAACGGCAGGATCTATCGGAGTAAAATACTCCTCCCCGAAGTACTGGTATCTTGGTGCTAGTTTTAACTATTTCACAAACATCTACGTTGACCCGAACCCGGACAGAAGAACTGCTGAAGCAGTTGGTAAGTATGTTACCTCTGATCCGCAATGGGATGAGATCGTTGGAGAAACAGTGATACATAGCCTCGAAGAGAACAAATTCTTTGACAACAATTACACACTGGATGCATACGTCGGAGCCTCTTTCAAGATCAAAGGAAAAATGCTTCGTTTGACAGGGTCCGTGAACAATATCCTGAACAACAAAAGTTTCAAATCAGGTGGTTTCGAGCAATTGCGCTATGACGCCAACAATATCAATAAATTTCCTCCAAAGTACGGTTACATGTTTGGGACAACCTTCTTTGCAATGGTAACTTACTTATTTTAATCACGCTTTTTAATTACAGATCATGAATAAAAGAACACTCATCGGATGGCTCCTAAGCGGAATGACTGCATTGTTGATCACAAGTTGCCACAAAGAGATCGATAATCCTCCTGCAAATGAAATTCCTGACGGTGCTCAGATCACAGTTACTGACCTTCAGGCCTTATACACTGGTTCACCACTGCAGTTCGTGGACGGTGACACCAATTTATACTGCGTGGTGACGGCAGATGAAGTGTCCGGAAATCTCTACAAGAATGTTTACGTTACAAGTGGAGGGGCTGGATTGAACGTGCGTCTTGTCGCTGCAGGAGGACTTTATGAAGGAGATTCTATAAGGATCAACCTCAACGGAACAATCCTAAGTGAATACAATGGGATGCTTCAGCTGGATCTCGTTGACGTTGATAAGAACATCGTGAAACTTGCCACGGACGTAACGGTAACACCTGTCGATGCAACGATCGATCAAATTGTTGCGGATCCTGCCTATCAGGGTATGCTCGTGAAGATCAGTAACGTTGAATTTCTAAATACAGATGTTGGTTCAACGTTCGCAGATGCGGTGAACCTCTCTTCTAAGAACACAACGCTTTTGAGCTGCTCTGGCAGCTCTGTGATCGTTCGAACAAGTGGCTACGCAAGTTTTGCCGGAAGCACTGTACCCGGAGGAAATGGAAGTGTTGTTGCGATCGTGGGGCAATACAACGCAGACAAGCAACTGTATCTTAGAAGAACTTCTGATATCAATCTTCCAAACGCGTCATGCCAACCAACAATCTTCCTGAACAAGGATTTTGAAGATGAAAATATTACATCTGGAGGCTGGTCAGTGAAAATGGTTACAGGAGGTATCAACTGGACCACTAACACCCAAGGTGCAGTTTTCGGTTCGGCATATGGTCAAATCACAAACTGGAACGGAGCGAACAATACTGCATGTGAGTCATGGTTGATCTCGCCGGCAATGAATCTAACAGGTGCGACTGCGCCAACATTCTCCTTCCAGAATGCGAAGAATTATTCAGGTGACGTCTTGACTGTATGGGTATCTACGAATTATGATGGCTCAAGTGCACCTTCAACAGCTACTTGGACCCAACTGACTGTTGCTCTTTCTGCAGGTGCATGGTCATGGGTGAACTCAGGGAATATTGACCTGACTTCTTACATTTCGGGATCTACCCATATTGCCTTCAAATACATGGGTACCGGCTCATCAGGTAGCACATGGGAAATAGACGATATACTGGTACAAGAATAAAAATAACAACTCGAAAATAATTGATTGAACATGAAAAAACATTTACTCCTTGCAAGTTTTGTAGCGGCAGCATCTTCACCGATCGCTCAAACTTATTTCTCTGACGATTTTCAGGGTGCAGCATTAACAACAAATAACGCTTGGAACGTGCAACAAGTTGCGAATCCCGATGCCATAAATCCTTGGGTACTGGGAACAGTCGGCGGTCAATATGCCAAAGCCTCGAATTTCGTTGCAGCCGCAAATCATACGGCCGATTGGTGGTTGATCACTCCGGCGATCAATTTGTCAGCAGCTACAAATCCAACCTTGACATTTGATAATGACACAAAGTTCAATGGTCCGGCCTTGAAAGTATGGATCTCAACGAACTACAGCGGCACAGGCTTGCCTTCTGCAGCCACATGGACAGAGATCACCAATTTGTTTACATTGGATCCCGACAATGCCAACTGGGGATTCGTGTCTTCAGGTTCCGGAGATTTGTCATCCTATGCAGGAGGAACAGCTTATATCGCTTTCCAATACCTTGGATCATCTACAGATGGAGCAACTTGGGAAGTGGACAACGTATCTGTGACGGAAGGAGCAATTACTCCTCCGGGAATTACACCGATTGCAGATGTTCAGGCCACAACAGGAGGAGATCAATCCGATCTGCTTGGTCAAGTTGTAACGGTTGGGGGGCGTGTCACAGCCGTTAAAGCAGGTTCAGGTTACTGGATTCAGGATAAAGTTGCACCTTGGAGTGGAATTTATGTCTTTAATTCTGCAAACACAGTTGCAATTGGTGATAGCCTTGTTATTACAGGAACGGTTGCAGAATTTGCTCCTGGTGCCAGTGTCGAAAAAGCAACTCAGATAACAAGTGTCTCAGCGTTTACCAATGTTGGTGCATATCCACCATACGGTGCAATACCTGTATCAACGTTGACCGTGAATGCAGAAATGTACGAAGGTGTACTCATCAAAGTTTCAGGGGCTTCAACTACTGTAACACCCGATAATTTCAACGAATGGGATGTTAACGACGGTTCGGGAGTTGTAAAAGTGGATGATTTTCTCTATTTGACGTCACCAACTCCTGTCCTTGGAAATGTTTACAATATTACCGGAGTTATTTCTCATTCATTTGGTTTTTACAAGATTCTTCCGCGTGACGCGAATGACGTAGAGTTTGTATCAGCAGTTTCGGTCTCCGAAATGAATGAAGAAACTGTCTCAATATATCCAAACCCATCGAACGGAGTAATCAACATCAAAAATGCGAATAACGAAACGATCGAAGTATTTAACACACTTGGCTCTAAAGTAATGACAACCAAACAAACGCAGTTCAATCTGAAAGACGGCTTGTACCTGATCAAGGTAGGAAACAAGACCTTCAGAGTATTGGTTAAATAAATTCCGCATATACATGAAAGAGTCACCCAGGTGGCTCTTTTTTTTGCTGCTTACTTTTACGACGCTGACGGAAAGTATTCCTATCTTAGGACCTCAAAAAAAGTCAACATGAGATCAATTTTATTTTTCCTTTTAATTCTTTCCGGATCGATCCACGCGCAGTTAACGGTTGAAAAGATCTGGAAGAACTATGAATTTTATGGAGCCGGTGTAGAAGGTTTCCGTTCTATGAAAGATGGTGTCCATTATACCAAGCTGAGTGAAACGGATGGAAAACAGTTGATCACAAAGCACTCAATCACGGACCTTGCTGATAAGTTCGATGTTCTCGTATCCGGTGAAAAATTAACGTACCGTGGCACTACCATAAGCGTGGATGACTACTTCTTCAATGAAGATGAATCCAAGATCCTCATAACGACTAATACATCAGCTATATACCGCAGAAGTTTCTCTGCCGTCTACTATCTCTATGATATTAAAACTGGAGTCATGCAAGCTCTGGATGAGACACGACAACCTCAAACACTTGCTGAATACTCTCCGGATGGGACAAAGGTTTCTTTCATTTACAAGAATGATCTCTATGTAAAAGATTTGAAGTCTGGTAAAGTAACTGTTTTAACTACAGACGGTAAAAGGAACAAGATCATTAATGGTACAACAGACTGGGTGTATGAAGAAGAATTCGCGATCACAAAAGCTTATGGTTGGAGCCCTGACAGCAAATACATCGGTTTTCTGAAATTCAATGAAAAGGAAGTGAAAGAATTCACAATGACATACTACATGGACCTTTACCCGGAACTGTATACTTTCAAATATCCAAAAGCTGGAGAAGACAACAGCAAGGTTACTGCCCATATCATACCTGCAAAAGGTGGAAAACCTCTTACCATCCCACTTGGTGATTACGAATATATCCCACGTATCCAATGGTCAGGAACTTCAAACAAACTGATCCTGCAAACACTTAACAGACACCAGAATCATCTGAAATATCATTTGGTTGACATGAACGGAAAGAAACCGGAACACAAGGTATTCTTCGAGGAAAAATCGGACAGCTATGTTGAGATCGATAACAATTTATTGATTCTGAAGGATGGTAACACAATTCTTCGCACAAGTGAATCAGATGGATTCAATCATATCTACAGACTAACCTTTGACGGACGTTCAGAACAAGTGACAAAAGGAAACTGGGATGTCATCGAATTCTATGGTATTGACCAGTCAACAAATATGATCTATTACTCTTCCGCAGAAAATTCAGCGATCTCTAAGGGCATCTACAAAGTGAAGATCGATGGGTCTGATAAAAAAGCGATCAGTAGCGAAACAGGAACGAACGAAGCCGAGTTCACAACAGGTATGAAATATTTTGTAAAAACCTATTCTGATGCGAATACACCACCTATTTACTCTTTGTGTGACAATGATGGGAAGGAAATAACTGTTCTCGTCGATAATAATCGCCTGAAAACTGTTTTATCAGGTTACGCGTTGTCAAAAAAGGAATTTTTAAAACTCCGCTCTGGCAACACCGAATTGAATGGATGGATGATCAAACCGATCGGCTTCGATCCTGCGAAAAAATATCCAGTATACATGACCGTATACGGAGGTCCGGGAAGTAATGAAGTACGCGATGCTTGGGATGGTAATGACTACATGTATCACCAACTTTTAGCTCAGAGCGGTTATATCATCGTCTCGGTCGATCCTCGTGGAACAATGTACCGCGGTGCAGCTTTCAAAAAGTCGACTTACCTTCAATTGGGAAAACTGGAAGTTGAAGATTTTATCAATACGGCAATCGAGCTTAAAAAATTACCATTTGTTGACCAGGATCGGATTGGCATCCAGGGCTGGAGTTACGGTGGTTTCATGACCTCACTTGCCATGACGAAAGGAGCTGATCATTTCAAAATGGGAATTGCTGTTGCTCCGGTTACAAGCTGGCGTTATTATGACAATATCTACACCGAACGTTTCATGAGAACACCAAAGGAAAATGCTGCCGGTTACGACGATAATTCTCCGATCAACTTTGTTAACAATTTGAAAGGTAACTATTTACTGATCCATGGTTCAGGAGATGACAACGTTCATTACCAGAATACAATGGAAATGATCACTGCACTGGTGAAGGCGAACAAACAATTCGACATGTTCATCTACCCAAATAAAAACCATGGCATATATGGCGGAAACACCCGGAACCACCTCTTTAACATGATGTTCAATTACACACTTGAAAATCTTTAAAAAGCGCTCTGTATCGTTGAAAAAATGACACCAAGGAAGGGCATCATTTTTTTCAAATATTCGATATATATGAACTATGAAAACAATTTCTTTGTTAAATTAGACGACGATTATTAAATCTAAAGGCAGAAACAAAATGAGCGACATTGCGAAAATCGAATTGGAGGGAAAGGTATACGAATTCCCTGTAGTTGTAGGTACCGAGAATGAAAAAGCGATTGATATCAGCAAATTGCGTGACACAACAGGATATGTTACGTTAGACACCGGTTACAAGAACACTGGTGCGACAAAGAGTAAGATCACTTTTTTGGATGGTGAAGAAGGTATCCTTCATTACCGAGGTTACCCGATCGAGCAATTGGCAGAAAAGGCAAGTTTCTTGGAAGTCGGTTATCTCTTGATCTATGGAGAACTTCCGACTCAAGCCCAATTGGATGCTTTCAAGAATAGCATTACCAAGCATACGCTTGTTCACGAAGACATGAAGCAATTCTTCGAAGCATACCCTGCGAAGGCTCACCCAATGGGAGTTCTTTCTTCAATGGTCTGCTCTCTTGCTACCTTCTATCCGGAATCGCTTGACCCAAACAGAAGTCCTGAGATGAAAGATTTGACCATCCATCGCTTATTGGCAAAATTACCGACCCTGGCAGCATGGTCATACAAGAATGCGATGCGTCATCCTTTCATGTACCCGCGCAATCAATTCGATTATTGTGAGAACTTTCTCTACATGATGTTTTCTATGCCAACAGAGGACTACAAAGTGGATCCTGTTGTGGTCGATGCCCTGAATAAATTATTGATCCTACATGCTGACCACGAGCAAAACTGCTCTACGTCAACTGTACGAATAGTTGGTTCGTCCCAGGCAAACCTCTACGCAACAATATCAGCCGGTATATCTGCACTTTGGGGACCTCTTCACGGAGGCGCTAACCAAGAGGTAATTGAAATGCTTGAAAAGATCCACAAGGATGGTGGAGATGTAGACAAATGGGTTGCGAAAGCAAAAGACAAAGATGACCCCTTCCGCTTAATGGGATTCGGTCACAGAGTATACAAGAACTTCGATCCGCGCGCCAAGATCATCAAAAAAGCGTGCGATGACATCCTTTCAAAGCTTGGTATCAATGACCCAATGCTCGAGATTGCGAAGAAGCTTGAAAAAGTTGCTCTGGAAGATGAATATTTCAAGGCAAGAAACCTTTACCCGAATGTTGACTTCTACTCCGGTATCATATACAAAGCATTAGGTATTCCAACTGAAATGTTTACCGTCATGTTCGCTTTGGGACGTCTTCCCGGATGGATTGCTCAGTGGAAAGAAATGACCGAGAACAAAGAACCTATTGGTCGACCAAGACAGATTTACACTGGTGCAACACCAAGAGACTACGTTGAGATCTCTAAAAGATAAGAGCAAAGCCGCAATTCGTTGCGGCTTTTTTTATAGCATTATATATCAGTCTGTTTGATCCTCTTTTCCGATCTTATGCAGCTTTTTTGTTCCCTCGTAAACCGAGTACTTTCTGAAACTGCATTCCAACTCACCGTTGTATAATCGGATCTTTTTGTCAGGCTTCAGTCCAAGTGACTTGAATCCGGATTCTGATGCTGAAAGGATCCAACAGTCGAAACCTTTCATCTCGTTCTTCATCCAATTGCCCAATTCCTCATACATCTCTTCGATGTTCTCCCCCATTCTTTCTCCATAAGGAGGATTAGAAACAAGGATGCCGGGACCTTCCGGGCATCTGAATTGCTCAAAGGACTCAACCGATGTTTCGACAAATCTGCCGATCGGAAGTGCACGCAAATTACGCCTTGTCTTTGTGACCATTTCATCGCTGACATCAGAACCAATAATTTTACACGGCAAACCTGTCACGCGCTTTACAGCGTTGTTATAGATCTCTTCCCATAAAGCCGAATCGAAATTTGCAAAATTTTTGAAGGCATAATGCTGTCGCTCAATATTCGATGGGATACCGGTAGCTAATAATGCTGCCTCGATAAGAAGCGTTCCTGATCCACAGAAAGGGTCAACGAATGTCGAACGCCTGTCCCATCCAGTCATTCGGATCAAACCCGCCGCGACTACTTCATTCAACGGTGCCTCTCCGGCAGCCTGGCGGTATCCTCTTTGAAAGAGCGGAATCCCACTTGTATTTAATGAGATCGTTACAAGATCCCTGTTGATATAGAGATCGAACAAGACCTGTGGTGTTTTCACATTGACATCCGGCCTGTTGCCATCACGCTTTCTGAAAGTATCGACAATGGCATCCTTCACCAATAAAAATGGAAACTGCGAATGCTTGAAGAAATCCGAGAATACAGCACCTTTTACCGCAAATGACTTTTCCAGTGAAAAATAAGTGGTCCAGTCCACCTCCATGCATCGCTTATACAACTCATCTTCATGCTTGATCTTAAACTTTTTGATCTCGACAAGAACCGAAATAGCGCATCGCAAATGAAGATTCAGATAATAGACATCCTTCCAGGTACCTTTTATCTGAACCGCACGATTCAACTTTTCCGCAATGGAATAACCCAGTTCGTTTAGTTCTTCCGAAAGAACATCTTCCAATCCGAAAAAGGTCTTTACTGTTATTGTAAGCACCGCATTTTCAGCGCGAAATGTCTGATCATTTTTTGTATTTTTCACAAGGAAATACTTTTAATTTTGTACAAAAGAACGAAATTGAACTCAATTAAGCGTTATCTCTTTACCATACTCCTGTGCAGTGGCACCTTAAGTATTTTCGCCCAACAGAAAATAGGCCTTGTTTTGAGTGGTGGCGGAGCAACAGGTCTTGCGCACATTGGGGTTCTGAAAGCACTCGAAGAACGCGGTATACCAATACATTACATCACCGGCACATCAGCGGGAGCGTTGGTCGGGTCAATGTATGCAGCAGGCTACAGCCCGGAAGAGATCGAGGCTTATGTCATGAGTGAAGATTTCCAGCTTATGACAAAAGGTAAGGTACGATCCACGCAGCGGTTTCTTTACAAGGAGGAAGAAATGAACGCCGGTATGATAAATGTATCTTTTTCCGGAGACAGTATCTTACAAAAATCACTGCCAACAAGTGTCATAACATCATCCTATCTCGACTTCGAAATGCTGAAATTGCTCGGAACCACCGGAGCAAGCTATGGGAATGATTTTGATAGCCTTTTCGTTCCTTTCCGCTGTGTCGCATCGGATATCACGAATAAAAAAAGTATCGTATTCAGTGAGGGATTTCTGAATCAAGCTGTGCGCGCATCCATGACGTACCCGTTTTATTTCAATCCTATTCGGGTAAATGGAATCCTGATGTTCGACGGTGGACTTTACAATAATTTCCCGGCAGACATAATGTACCGAGAGTTTGATCCTGATTTCATTATTGGAAGCAACGTTTCCTATAATGCAGCTCCTCCACTGGAAGATGATCTGATCAGTCAGGTAAAAAATATGTTGGTCTCTTATTCCGATTATAACTTACCCTGTGAGGCTGGAATATTAATCGAACCCAAGTCAGAAATTTCGACCTTTGAATTCGAAAATGTGCAAGTAGCCATCCGGGATGGTTATGCGACGACACTGAAATACATTGATTCTATCGAATTACATGTAACTGAGCGAATTTCGAAAGAGGAATTGAATAACAGAAGAAAAGCATTCAGATCGAGAATAGAGGAACTCCGGGTATCTTCAATTACCAACAATGCTTTTAAGAAGAGGGGAATTACATATGCTCGAAGATCAATGATCAATCTGCGTAAAAATGAAATTCTGAGTTCAGAAAAACTGGAGAAAAGGTATTATCGCCTCTATGCAACACCTCAGATCGAGTTCATGTATCCCGTGCTGACAAAAAAACCGGATAACACCTACAATCTGGACCTCGAAGTGAGAAAATCCAAAGATTTTAAACTGGATGTGGGGGGACACTTCTCTTCCAGGGCAGTCAATACAGGTTATCTCGGACTGACTTACCGCAACATCGGTAAAACAGCCTCCTCCCTGCATGCCTCGTCCTATTTCGGTAAATTCTATGGGTCTGCTAAACTGAATTACATTCTCGAGGTACCGTCTATCTTTCCTATATCGGTTGGTGCTTACTTCGTGATGAACCGTTGGGATTACTTCAGAAGTTTTGCCACATTTTTCGAAGATGTGAAACCTTCCTTCCTCGTCCAAAATGAGATGTATTACGGGCTTAAATTAAATCACCCGATAGGAAATACAACAAAAAGCTCTTTCGATCTCAGAATGTTCAACCTGGAGGATGACTATTATCAGACGGAGAATTTCTCGAACAAAGACACGTCGGACATTACAAAATTTGATGGCTTTTCGAGTAGCTGGGAATTTATCCAAAACTCGCTGAATAGAAAACAATTCGCATCTTCCGGGCATTATTTCAGTTTCAAAGCACGATATGTCAAAGGAAGAGAACGAAGCATCTCAGGTTCTACGTCTGCACTTGACACTGTCTTCGTGAAAGATCATGCCTGGATCAATCTGAATGCTGAATTCCAGTCATTCCCTATCAATACTGACTTCTTTCATTTGGGTTTTCACGGAAAAGGTGTGCTCAACAGTCAGTCTCTGTTATCAAATTACACCGCAACCCTTCTGCAGATGACTTCCTTTTCATTGGTTCCGGATGCTGAAACCTACTTCCTTCCTGAATACCGCTCTCCACAATATATCGGTGGAGGAGTCAATGTTATCTTCACATTGAACAGGAATATCGATGTGAGATTCGACGGATACTATTATCAGCCATTTGTCTCATTGTCTTTGAACGACGACGGGACCTTTAATTATTCAAAACCGTTCAAAGGCGAGACATATCTGGCTTCTGCCTCGGTCATCTATCATTCCTTTGTCGGACCTATTCGCGCAACCGTGAATTACTTCCCAAAACAATTGAGTCCTTTCGCGTTTCAGTTAAGCTACGGTTACGTTCTTTTTAATGATCGGGCGATTCGCTAATCCGTGAGCTTCCTTATATTTGTTCCGGTTTCAAAAAAAATGGAAAAGATAATTTGTGGAATACAACAAATG
>Ga0315900_10007753_pt1 | contig 13992 bp, 12 predicted proteins | sample LakEriMetagenome_FD_203521 | JGI IMG/M metagenome (GOLD analysis project Ga0315900, IMG submission 203521) | Freshwater fungal communities from buoy surface, Lake Erie, Ohio, United States - Buoy 12 MA114 | ecosystem: Environmental > Aquatic > Freshwater > Lake > Lake biofilm | place: USA: Lake...
CGGTCGTCGCGGTGGGGATGCGCGAGCTTTCATGGCTGCGGCGCGGCGCGACCGCGGCTTCGGGGATCTGCTCCAGGATGGCGCTGGCGCGGGCGTGCTGGGCCTTGCGCTTCGGGTCGGCCAGCACACGTTCGGCATTCTCGCGCAGCGTGCGCAACTCGGCGGCAGTCTTGCCGGTGAAATCCATCGCGCTTCGCTCCGCCTGTCGGGTGAAGGTGAATCGGGGGGCTGGACCAGCCCGTGCTCACCATATGGGGGTCTTATGGCCCAAATGATGCGCGAGGGCACCATCCGCCCCGGAGCTCCCCCTAAGGTCAGGCCAGCGGGGACTGGCCGCGGGGCACATGGGTGCCCAGGATCATCGTGGCGGCCTGCTCGGCGATCATCATCGTGGGGGCGGCGGTGTTGCTGCTGGTCACCCCTGGCATGACCGATGCATCGACCACGCGCAGCCCCTCCACGCCCCGCACCCGCAGCCGGGAATCCACCACCGAGGCCGCATCCGCGCCCATCCGGCAGGTGCCGACGCAATGGTAGGAGCTTTCGGCGGTGCGCCGGATATAGGCCTCGATCTCGGCATTGGTGCGCACCTCGGGGCCGGGCGAGAGCTCCACGCCGCGATAGGCATCGAAGGGCGCCTGCGCGAAGACCTCCCGCAGCCGCTTCACGCCCTCACGCGTCACGGTCAGGTCGTAGGGGGCGGAGAGGTGGTTCGGGTAGATCAGTGGCGGGTCGCGCGGATCGGCGCTGCGCAGGGTGAGCCGACCGCGGCTGTGCGGGCGCATCTGGTAGCAATTCGCAACGAAGCCGTGCCCGGCGCTGCGCTGCGTCGCAGCCGGCAGCAGCGGCAGGCGGATGGCGGCGGTGGAGAGCGCTGGCATGAAGGTCGAGCGCAGATCCGGCAGGTCGAGCCCAGGGTCCGACTTCAGATAGGCGCCAGCGGCGATGGGAAAGCTCGCCGCGGGGCCGGTGCCGAAGATCATCGCCTGCAGCAGCGCCAGCGTCGCCTTGTCGGCGCGGGTGATGTTGTGGAGCGTGATCGGCTGCGTGCAGGCGTGCTCGATGCGGACCAGCAGATGGTCCTGCAGGTTCCGCCCGACCTCCTTGCGGTCCGCCACAACGGGGATGCCCAGGCGTTGCAGCGCCTCCGCATCGCCGATGCCCGAATGCATCAGCGCCATGGGCGAGCCGATCGTACCGGTCGAGAGAATCACCTCCCGCGTTGCGCGGAACTGCACGGGCTGGCCGCGCACCAGCGCCTCGACCCCCGTGGCGCGGCCGGATTCGAAGGTCACGCGGCGCAGATGCGCCTGCGTCACGATCCGCAGATTGGGGCGGGACCGCGCGGGGTCGAGATAGGCGCGCGCCATGCTCCAGCGCTGGCCCCGGCGGATGGCGAATTCGAGATGGCCGAAGCCTTCCGGGTCCGGGCCGTTGAAATCCTGCACCACCTTGTGCCCGGCGGCCGCCCCGGCCGCGACATAGGCCTGGTAGAGCGGGTTGGACTGCGGCGGCCGCGTGACCGGCACGGGGCCACCGCCGCCGCGCCAGGCGGATTCGCCGCGCTCATGCGCCTCGCTCCGCTTGAAGGCCGGCAGGACGGCATCGGCGGACCAGTCCGGCAGGCCCTGCTGCGCCCAGGCGTCGTAATCCGAGGGCATGCCGCGCACATGCACCATGCCGTTGATCGAGGAGGAACCGCCGAGAACCTTGCCCCGGGGCCAGCGCAGCTGCCGGCCCTCGAGGTTCGGCTCCGGCTCGCAGAGGTAGTTCCAGTTCGCCGTCTTGCCGCGCAGCAGCACGCCGGACATGAGCGGCACCCGCAGCAGCGGGTTCCAGTCCCGCCCGCCGGCTTCCAGCAACAGGACCCGGCAGGCGGGATCGGCCGAAAGCCGGTTGGCGAGGATGCAGCCGGCCGAACCGGCGCCCACGATGATGTAGTCCATGGCGTCGCGCATACCGCAGACGAAACGCTTTCCCGCCCGCCCGCGCAAGACGCGGGCGGGCCGGAAGAAGGCTCAGCCCATGTTCACCATGATGGTCTTCTTGTGGGTGAAGTGCTCAAGCATCGCCTCCAGCGAGGCTTCCTTGCCGAGGCCGGAGCTCTTCACGCCGCCGTAGCTGAGATTGGCCTGCACAACGAGGTTCTGGTTGATCTGGACCAAGCCCGCCTCGAGCCGGTGCGCGAGGTCAAGCCCGACCTTGAGGTTGTTGGTCCACAGGCTGGCGGCGAGGCCGTATTCGCTGTCATTCGCCGCGGCCAGCACGGCCTCCGGGTCGTCGAAGGGCTGGATCACGGTGACGGGGCCAAAGATCTCCTCGCGCACCAGGCGCGACGAGCCATCGAGGCCGGTGAAGATCACGGGCTGGATGAACAGGCCCTTGCGCAGCGCCGGGTCCGTCGGCATGGCCGAGCAGACATGCGCGGTGGCACCGGGAGTTGCGATGCCCTCGGCGATGTAGGCGCGCACCTTCTCGAGCTGGCCTTCGCTGACGATGGTGCCGATGTCGGTCTTCTCGTCCAGCGGGTCGCCCATGATCATGCCGTTCACGGCATCCTTCATCGCGGTGACGAAGCGATCGAAGATCGGGCGCTCGACATAGATGCGGCTCGCCGCCGTGCAGCTCTGGCCCTGGCGCGTGAAGCGCATGGAGGTCAGCGCGCCCGACACCGTCTTGTCGAAGTCGCAATCGGCGAAAATGATCATCGGCGACTTGCCGCCGAGTTCGAGCGTCACCGGGATCAGCTTCTCGGCCGCCGCCTTCGCCACGATCTTGCCGGTCTCGACGCTGCCGGTGAAGGTCACCTTGCGCACCAGCGGGTGCATGACCAGCGGCGCACCGCATTCCGGGCCCATGCCGGAGACCATGTTGAACACGCCCGGCGGCAGGATGCGGTTCATGATCTCGCAGATGCGCAGCACGGCGAGCGGGGCTTCCTCGGCCGACTTCACCACCACGGCATTGCCTGCCACCAGCGCGGGGGCGACCTTGAGCGCCATCAGCAGCATCGGCACGTTCCAGGGGATGATGGCGCCGACCACGCCGAGCGGCTCGCGCACCGTCACGCTCAGCACATTGGGCGCGAAGGGCACGGATTCGCCCTTCAGCTCGCTGCCCAGACCGCCGAAGAACTCGAAGACGTCGGCCACGACATTGGCCTCGACGCGGCTCTCGGTGCGCAGCGCCTTGCCGGTCTCCAGCGCGATCAGCCGGCCCAATTCATCCACATGCGCCCGCAGGGCGGCCGCACAGGCATGCACCAGGGCCCCGCGCTTGCGCGCCGGCACCTTGGCCCAGGCCTTCTGCGCGGCGGCGGCGTTCTGGACGGCGGCGTCGACATCCGCCGCATCGCCCTCGGCCGCGGCGCCGATCTCGGCCCCCGTGGCAGGGTTCACGACCGGGAAGGTTTTGCCCGAACCGGCGGCCACATAGCGCCCGCCGATGAAATGCCGGCCGGAAAGCGCGCGCGCGAGGGCGAAGCAATCGGCGGTGGGGGCTTCAGGCGTGGGGTGCGGTGTGTCGAGCATGGGTTTCCTCTGGCCGGATCGGGGCCCTATAAGGCCGCGGACAATGCGTCGGGGCCGGATTTGCGGCAAGCCACCGGCGCCGGCTGAAGGATCGATCGACCCATGGAAAAGACGCCGAGCGGCCCGCTCAAGGGGCTTCGTGTGCTGGATCTCACCCGCGTGCTGGCCGGGCCGACCTGCACCCAGATGCTGGGCGACCTCGGCGCCGAGGTGATCAAGATCGAGCGACCGGAAGCGGGCGACGACACGCGCGGCTTCGCGCCCCCCTTCTGGCCCGAGACCAAGGAAAGCGCGTATTTCCTCGGCGTGAACCGCAACAAGAAGTCGCTCACGCTCGATATCGCGCAGGCCGAGGGCCAGGCGATCATCCACCAGCTGCTCGAGGGCTGCGACATCCTGGTGGAGAACTTCAAGGTCGGCGCCCTGGCGAAGTACGGGCTGGGCTATGAGCAGCTGAAGGCCAAGCATCCGGGGCTGATCTATTGCTCCATCACCGGCTTCGGCCAGACCGGCCCCTACGCGCCGCGCCCGGGCTATGATTCGCTGATCCAGGCGATGGGCGGCGTGATGTCCCTGACCGGCGAGCCCGAGGGGCTGCCGCAGAAGGTGGGCATCCCCGTGGCCGACCTCTTCGCCGGCCTCTATGGCTGCATCGGCATCCTCGCAGCACTGCGCCACAAGGAGCGCACGGGGCATGGCCAGCAGATCGACATCGGCATGCTGGACACGCATGTCGCCTGGCTGGCGAACCAGGGGATGAACTTCCTCGCCACCGGCGAGAACCCCGAGCGGCTGGGCAACCAGCATCCCAACATCGTGCCCTACCAGGTCTTCCCGACCAAGGACGGGCATATCGTGCTCTCCGTAGGCAACGACCCGACCTTCGAGCGTTTCTGCAAGGCGACGGGGCAGGAGGCGCTGCTGGCCGATGCGCGCTTCGCCACGAATGCGTCGCGCGTCGCGAATCGCCAGTTGGTGACGGATACGCTCACCCCCGTGATGCAGTCCCGCACCACGAATGAGTGGGTCGAGAAGCTTGAGGCGCTGAAGATCGGCTGCGGGCCGATCAACAAGCTCTCGGAGGTCTTCGCGGACCCGCATGTGGTCGCGCGCAACTGCGTGGTGGAGTTGCCGCACAGCAGCGGTGAGATGGTGAAGGTCATCGCCAACCCCGTGCGCCTCTCCGCCACCCCGGCCGATTATCGCGTGGCGCCGCCGCTGCTCGGCGAGCATTCGGACGATGTGCTGCAAGGCCTGCTCGGCATGGATGACGCGCAGATCGCGGCACTCCGCGCCAAGGGCGTGGTCTAGGCCCATGCGTGAGCACCGCCTGCGCTACCTGCTCGGCGGTGCCTTCCACAGCCTGGCCTGGACCGAATGGGGCCCGCCCGAGGGCGTGCCCGTGATCTGCGTCCATGGGCTGACGCGCAACGGGCGCGATTTCGATGTGCTGGCCGCCGCGCTGGCGGAACAGGGCAGGCGCGTGCTCTGCCCGGATCTGCCGGGGCGCGGCGCCTCCGCCTGGTTGCCGCACCCGGCGCTCTACACGCCGCCCTCCTATGTCGTGGCGCTGGCGCATCTGCTCGCACGTCTCGACGGGCCGGTGGATTGGGTGGGCACCTCGCTGGGCGGCATCTGCGGCATGATGGTCGCGGCCGGGCAGGGCCATCCGATCCGCCGCATGGTGCTCAACGACATCGGCGCGCGTGTGCCGGCCACGGCGGCCGCGCGCATCGCGACCTATGTGCGCGAGGCCCTGGCCTTCGACGACCTGGCCGCACTGGAGGCGCATCTGCGCGCCGTGCACGCGCCCTTCGGCAAGCTCAGTGACGAAGACTGGCGCCACATGGCGCAGCACAGCCACCGCATGCTGCCCGATGGGCGGCTCGGGATGCATTACGACCCCGCCATCGCCGTGCCCTTCGAACAGGCGGCGACGGGGCCGGTCGATCTGTCGGCGCTTTGGTCGCTCGTGCAGGTGCCGGTGCTGCTGCTGCACGGCGCCGAGAGCGACATCCTCGAGGAAGAGACGGCGCGGGAAATGGCGATGCGCCCGGCGGTCGAACTCGTGACCCTGCCGGGCATCGGCCATGCGCCCGCGCTGGTGGATGCGGCGCAGATCGGCCTGGTTTCGCGCTTCCTGGCCGCTTGACGGCCGGCGGCGCGCGCCGCCACCCTCCCGGTTGAAGCGCCACGGCAGAAGCGGCGCCCACCGGAGGAATCCCCCATGTTGTCGCGCCGCTCCCTTGGCCTCGCCGCCGCGGGCCTTCTCGCCACTCCCTCGCTCGCCCGCGCCCAGGCCTGGACGCCGACCGGGCCGGTGCGCATCGTCGTGCCCTTCCCGGCGGGCGGCACCACGGACATCCTCGCCCGGCTCTACGCGCAGCGCCTGACCGAGACTCTGGGGGTTTCCGTCGTGGTGGAGAATCGCGGCGGCGCAGGGGGCTCGATTGGCGCCGATGTCGTGGCCAAGGCCGCGCCGGATGGGCAGACGCTGCTGTTCCACAACCTCACCTTCTCGACCACCACGGCGGCGCTGGAATTCGTGGGCCGTGCGCCGCACGCCATGGAGCGCGACTTCGCGCCGATCAGCCTCGGCGCCAATGTGCCGATGATGCTGCTGGTGAATGCGCAGGTGCCGGCGACAAATCTGCGCGAGTTCATCGCCTGGGCGAAGGCGCAGCCATCGCCGCCCTTCTATGGCTCGACCGGGCCGGGCAGCACGATCAACCTGATCGGTGAGGTGCTGAAGCGCGATGGCGGCTTCGCGATGGAGCATGTGCCCTTCCGCGGTGCCGCGCCCCTGGTGCAGGAGATGCTGGCCGGGCGCATCGCCTTCGGCGGCGACCAGCTTTCGTCCTCCCTGCAGCACATGCGCGCCGGCACGCTGAAACCAATCGCCACACTTGCCGCGCAGCGCGCGCGCGTGCTGCCCAACGTGCCGACGGTGCGCGAGCAGGGCTTCCCGAATGCCGAGATTCTGGGCTGGAACGGCTTCTTCGCCCCGGCGCGCACGCCCGAGCCTGTGCTCGCGCGCCTCAATGCCGAGATCGCGGCGGCGGCGCGCTACCCGTCCGTCGCCTCGCGCATCGATGAGCTTGGCGCCGAGCCGGGCGGCAATTCGGCGGCCGAGTTCGGCGCCTCCGTCCACGCCCAGATCGCCGCCGTGCGCCCCCTGGTGCGCGACCTGCGGATGAGCGTGGAGTGAGCGCGCGGCGGGCGGTTCACCCCGCCCGCAGCTTCTCTGCCGCGCTGATGGCGAAATAGGTCAGCACGCCATCGGCGCCGGCGCGCTTGAAGCAGAGCAGGCTCTCCATCATCGCGCGGTCATGGTCGAGCCAGCCATTGCGCGCGGCGGCCATGATCATCGCGTATTCGCCGCTCACCTGATAGGCGAAGGTGGGCACCGCGAAGCGCTCCTTCACCCGGCGCACGATGTCGAGATAGGGCATGCCGGGCTTGACCATGACCATGTCGGCGCCCTCGGCGATGTCGAGCGCCACTTCGCGCAGCGCCTCCTCCGAATTGGCCGGGTCCATCTGGTAGGTCTTCTTGTCGCCGCCCTTGAGCGAGGCGCCGGAGCCCACCGCTTCGCGGAACGGGCCGTAGAAGGCCGAGGCATACTTCGCCGCATAGGACATGATCCGCGTGTGGATCAACCCTTTCGCGTCCAGCGCGGCGCGGATCGCCCCCACGCGCCCATCCATCATGTCGGAGGGCGCGATCACGTCGATGCCGGCCTCGGCCTGGATCACGGCCTGCACGGTCAGCACGTCCAGCGTCTCGTCATTCGCGACATAGAGCCCGCCGGGCCCGTCGCGCAGCACGCCGTCATGGCCGTGATCGGTGTAGGGGTCGAGCGCGACATCGCCGACCAGGCCGAGGTCCGGATACTCATGCTTGAGCAGCCGCGCGGCGCGGCACATCAAATTCTCGGGATTCTTCGCCTCGGTGCCGTCGGAATCCTTCTTCGCCGATGGCGTCGCGGGAAACAGCGCGACGGCGGGAATGCCCAGCGCCACCGCAGGTGCGACGTGATGCGCGAGCCGGTCGAGGGTCACGCGCTTCACGCCGGGCATGGAGGCGACCTCGGTCTCGATCCCGTTGCCCTCGATGATGAAGATTGGCCAGATCAGATCATCGACGGAGAGACGGTTCTCCGCCACCAGCCGCCGCGTGAAGGCGTCCACCCGGTTCCGGCGCGGACGGAGATTCGGAAAGCCGGTCATGCCGAGGCAGCCGCCAGCGCCTGGTCGAGATCGGCCAGGATGTCGTCGATATGCTCGATGCCGATCGACAGCCGCACATAGCCGGGTGAGACGCCCGACAGCGCCTGCTCCTCCGCGTTGAGCTGGCTGTGCGTGGTCGTCGCCGGATGAATGGCGAGCGAGCGCGCATCGCCGATATTGGCGACATGGTAGAACATCTTGAGCGCCTCGATGAACTTCCGCCCCGCCTCGGCGCCGGCCTTCAGCTCGAAGCCCATCAGCGAACCATAGCCCCCCTTCAGCGCGGCATCCGCACGGCGCTTGCTTTCGCCGGTCATCAGGCTCGGATGGGTGACACTCGCCACCGCCGGATGCGCCGAGAGGAAGGCCGCGACGCGCAGCGCATTGGCGCAGTGGCGCTCCATGCGCAGCGGCAGCGTCTCGAGCCCTTGCAGCGTCAGGAAGGCGTTCATCGGCGAGAGTGGCGCGCCGAGGTCGCGCAGCAGGATCACGCGCATGCGGATGATGTAGGCGATGGGCCCCAGCGGCTTCACCGCCTGCGTCCAGACCGCGCCGTGATAGCTGGCATCGGGCTTGTTGAGCGTGGGGAAGCGCGCGGCATTCGCTTCCCAGTCGAAATTGCCGCCATCCACCACCACGCCGCCGATGCTCGTGCCATGCCCGCCGATCCACTTGGTGGTCGAGTGCATCACCACCGCCGCACCCAGGGCGAGCGGCTTGCACAGCACGGGTGCCGCCGTGTTGTCCATGATCAGCGGCACGCCGAGCTTGCGGCCCAGCGCAGCCACTTCCGCGATCGGGAAGACCTGCAATTTCGGGTTCGGCAGCGTCTCGGCGTACCAGCAGCGCGTGCGGTCATCGGTGGCGCGGGCGAAGGCCTCGGGGTCGGCGGGATCGACGAAGCGGACCTCGATGCCGAAGGTCTTCATCGTGTTGGCGAAGAGGTTCCAGGTGCCGCCATAGAGGTCCGTGGAGCTGACGATGTTGTCGCCGGCCTCGCAGAGGTTGAGCACCGCGAAGGTCGTCGCCGCCTGGCCGGAGCCGACTGCCAGGCCCGCCACGCCGCCCTCCAGCGCCGTGACGCGCTTTTCCAGCACGTCGACGGTGGGGTTCATGATGCGGGTGTAGATGTTGCCCATCTCGGCCAGGCCGAAGAGGCGCTGGGCGTGGCCGGTATCCTGGAACTGGAAGCTGGTGGTCTGGTGGATCGGCACGGCGACCGAGCCGGTGGTCGGGTCCGCCCGCCAGCCGGCATGGAGCGCGATGGTTTCCGGGTTGGTGCTGCTGGTCATGGCGCCCTCCATGGCGTGTTCTGTGGCGCAAGTCGTGGCACGCCAGGGGCACGCGCGCCAAGCGGGGAGAAATTCTGGCCGGGCTGGCGGGCAGGGGAGCAGCGCCTCGCCGCCAATTGCGGCCGCGCGCTAGATTCCTTCCGCGGCGAAGCGCGCCGCCAGATCGGGCCAGCCCGCCTCGAGCGCCGCATATTCGCCGGCAAGCCGGGCGCGCAGATGGGGCAAAGCGGGCAGCAGCGAGTCCCGGTCCGCGGCGCCCGCATTCACCCGGGACTCGGCGCGGGCGAAGCAGCCGGGCGGGGCGGGGGCGCCGAGGAAGGCGGAGATGTCTTCCAGCACCGCCACCGGCTCGCGCTCGATCCGGCCGAGCGTGTCCACATGCAGCGCGCCGGTGGGCAGCGCGTCCCGCCACCGGGTGAGCCAGGTGGCGTAGTCGGAATGCAGCGCATAGCCGGGCCATTGCGGGCCATCGACTACGCGCATCACGCCCTCCGCCGTGGCGTCGCGGCCGAGGCGCATGGCGATGTGGGACAGCGCGCGCTGGGCGGGGTCCCGCAGCAGGGCGATGGCCTTGAGGCGCGGGTTCAGCGCCAGGGCATGGCGAATCCCGGCCTCGGGCAGCAGTGCGTATTGCGGGGTGACGTCGCCGCGGATCCGGTCCGGCCCGGCGAAGCCGAAGATGCGCGCATACCAGGCATCGTCCTGGGGGCCTTCGAGCATCGCCGCGATGCAGGCGGGGTGGCTGGCCCGCCAGGGGGCGAGGGGCTGCTTCAGCGCGGCGAGGCGCGCGCGATGCGCCACCAACTGCTCCGCCCGATGCGTCACATCGGTGAGCTGGTGCGGCCCCGGGATGTGTATCGTGTTGAAATACCGAATTTCCTTGATCGGCGGCAGCCAGATGCCGGGGTTGCCCGACAGCCGCGCATAGAGCCAGGTCGTGCCCCCCTTGATGGTGCCGATGCACAGGAAATCGGGGCCGGTGGGGCAGGGGGCGGGCATGGCCCCTGCTCCCGCCGCGGGGCTGGCCTGTCAAGTCGTCCGACACAAGGGATGGGCCATGCCGTTCCGCCCTGCCGCAGGAAGTGGTATTCGCGATCCATGAGTGCCACCCAAACCCCCCTCCCCATCGCGCTCGGCGCTGACCATGCCGGTGTCGAACTCAAGGCCCTGCTGCGCGCCGCGCTGGAGGCCGATGGCCATGCCACGCTCGACCTCGGCACGGATGGGCTGAGCAGCGTGGACTACCCGGATTTCGCGGCGGCCGTCTGCGCCGCCGTGGTGGAGGGGCGCGCGCGCCTGGGCGTGCTGGTCTGCGGCACGGGCATCGGCATCTCCATCGCCGCCAACCGCAACCCCGCCATCCGCTGCGCCCTGGTGCATGACGTGACCGGCGCGCGGCTGACGCGCACGCATAATGATGCGAACGTGATCGCCTTCGGCGCGCGGATGATCGGCCCCGAAGTGGCGCTAGACGCCTTGCGCATCTTCCTCGCCACCCCCTTTGAAGGCGGGCGCCATGCGCGCCGTGTCCAGAAGCTCAGCCCCGGTTGGAGCCCGTCCCCATGAACCAGACCACCCCCGCCATGACGCCCGACCGCTTCTTCAGCGCGAAACTGGCCGAGACCGACCCCGCGCTCGCCGCCGCCATCCAGGATGAGCTGGTCCGCCAGCAGGACGGCATCGAGCTGATCGCCAGCGAGAACATCGTCTCGCGTGCCGTGCTTGAGGCGCAGGGCTCGGTGATGACGAACAAGTATGCCGAGGGCTATTCGGGCCGGCGCTACTACGGTGGCTGCGAGTTCGTCGATGTGGCCGAGAACCTCGCCATCGAGCGTGCCACCAAGCTGTTCGGCTGCGGCTTCGCCAACGTCCAGCCGCATTCCGGCGCGCAAGCGAACCAGGCGGTCTTCCTGACCCTGCTGCAGCCCGGCGACACCTTCATGGGCCTGGATCTCGCCGCCGGCGGGCACCTGACCCACGGCCATCCCGCCAACCAGTCGGGCAAGTGGTTCAAGCCCGTGCCCTATACGGTGCGGCGCGAGGACCAGCGGATCGACATGGCGGAGGTCCGCCGCATCGCGCTGGAATCGAAGCCCAAGCTGATCATCGCCGGCGGGTCCGCCTATGCCCGCGCCTGGGATTTCGCGGGTTTCCGCGCGATCGCGGATGAGGTGGGCGCATATTTCATGGTGGACATGGCCCACTTCGCGGGCCTCGTCGCCGGCGGGGCGCATGACAGCCCCTTCCCGCACGCCCACATCGCCACCACCACCACGCACAAGACCCTGCGCGGCCCGCGTGGTGGCATGATCCTCACCAATGACGAGGCGCTCGCGAAGAAGATCAACTCCGCCGTCTTCCCGGGCCTGCAGGGCGGGCCGCTGATGCATGTGATCGCCGCCAAGGCGGTGGCGTTTGGGGAGGCGCTGCGCCCCGAATTCCGCAGCTACGCCAAGCAGGTCGTTGCCAATGCCAAGGCGCTGGGCGAGGAACTGCGCGCCCAGGGGCTCGACCTCGTGACCGGCGGCACGGACAACCACCTCGTGCTGGTCGATCTCCGCCCCAAGCGCCTGACCGGCAAGGCGGCCGAGACGGCGCTGAACAACGCGCACCTCACCTGCAACAAGAACGCCATCCCCTTCGACCCGGAGAAGGCGATGGTGACCTCGGGCGTGCGCCTGGGCTCGCCCGCAGCCACCACGCGCGGCTTCGGGGAGGCCGAGTTCCGCCTCGTCGGGCAGATGATCGGGGAGGTGCTGGATGGCCTCGCCCGTGCCAATGCGGCGGACGGCAATGGCGCCGTGGAGGCGGCCGTGAAGGCCCGGGTGCAGGAACTCTGCCGCCGCTTCCCGATCTATCGGGACTGACCGGCCATGCGCTGCCCCTTCTGCGGGCATGAGGACACGCAGGTGAAGGATAGCCGTCCGGCGGAGGATGGCGCCTCCATCCGCCGCCGTCGCTCCTGCCCCGCCTGCGGCAACCGCTTCACCACCTTCGAGCGGGTGCAACTGCGTGAGCTGGTGGTCATCAAGACCGATGGGCGCCGCGTGCCCTTCGACCGCGACAAGCTGGCGCGCAGCGTGCGCATCGCACTCCGCAAGCGCCCCTTCGATGAGGAACGGATCGAGCGCATCGTCACCGGCATCCAGCGCCGCCTGGAGGTCGAGGCCGATAGCGAGGTCACCAGCCGCCGTGTCGGCGAAGTGGTGCTCGAGACGCTGCGCGACGTGGACCAGGTGGCCTATGTCCGCTTCGCCTCGGTCTACCGCAATTTTCGCGAGGCCAAGGATTTCCAGGCCTTCCTGAGCAACAGCGACGGCGGCTGAGAACAGAGACGTGTCCGATCTCGCGCATATGCGCACCGCGCTGGCCCTGGCCGCGCGGGGCCTTGGCAATACCTGGCCCAACCCGGCCGTGGGCTGTGTGATCGTCCGCGACGGCCAGGTGGCCGGCCGCGGCTGGACCCAGCCCGGCGGGCGCCCGCATGCCGAGACCGAGGCGCTGGCGCGTGCCGGCATCGCCGCGCGCGGGGCCACCGCCTATGTCACGCTCGAGCCCTGCTGCCATTGGGGCCGCACGCCGCCCTGCACCGATGCGCTGGTGGCGGCCGGTGTCGCCCGCGTCGTCGTGGCGATGCGCGACCCGGATCCGCGGGTGGATGGCGAGGGCCTCGCCAGGCTGCGTGCCGCCGGCATCGTGGTGGAGGAAGGGCTGCTGGCCGAGGAGGCCGCCCGCCTCAACCGCGGCTTCTTCAAGCGGCTGGGCCAGGGCCTGCCGCTGGTGACACTCAAGCTGGCCACTTCGCTCGATGGCCGCATCGCGACCTCCACCAAGCAGAGCCAATGGATCACCGGACCCGAGGCGCGCCGTGCCGCGCATGGGCTGCGCGCGCGGCATGACGCGATCTTGGTCGGCTCGGGCACGGTGATCGACGACGATCCGGACCTCACCTGCCGTCTGCCCGGCGGCGTGCCCGTGCCGGCCCCGCGCGTGGTGGCCGATGCCAGGCTCCGCATCCCGCCCGGAGCGAAGCTGGTGCGCACGGCGCGCGCGGTGCCCACCATCGTCGCCACCATTCCCGGCCATCCGGAGGCCGCGCTCGCGCCGCTGCGCGACGCCGGTGTGGAGATCCTGGAACTGCCGCCGGGGCCGGAGGGGCTCGCCATGCGCGGCATCCTCGAAGCCCTGGCCGCGCGGGGCATCACGCGGCTGCTGGCCGAGGGGGGCTCGGGCATCGCCGCCGCCCTGCTGCGGGAAGGGCTGGTCGATCGGCTCGCCTGGTTTCATGCGGGGATGGTGATCGGCGGTGACGGCATACCGGCTGCCTATGAACTGCCATTGCCGGAACTGGCGCGCGCGCCCAAGTTCCGCCGGGTCGCGATCCGCCCGCTCGGGCCGGACCTGCTCACGGAATTCGAAGGCGAGGCTGGCTGAATGTTCACGGGGATCGTCACGGCGCTGGGGGAGGTCACGGCCATCACGCCGCTCGGCGCGGGGCAGGATATGCGCCTGACCATCGCCACGCCGCCCGGCTGGCTTGCGGGCGCGGCACTCGGTGCCTCCATCGCCTGTTCGGGCTGCTGCCTGACCGCCGTGGCCTTTGCGGGCGACAGCTTCGATGTCGAAGCCTCGGCCGAGACACTCTCCAAGACCACGCTCGGCACCTGGCAGGTGGGGCGACGGATCAACCTCGAGCGCTCGCTGAAGCTGGGCGATGAACTGGGCGGGCATCTGGTTTCCGGCCACGTCGATGGCGTGGGGCGCGTGCTCTCGGCCACGCCGGAGAGCGGCTCCACCCGCTGGGTCTTCTCGCTGCCGCCGGCCATGGCGCCTTTCGTCGCGGCGAAGGGGAGCATCGGCGTCGATGGCTGCTCGCTCACCGTGAACGAGGTCACGCGGGAGAGCTTTGGCGTGAACATCATCCCGCACACCGCCGCGGTG
>Ga0315900_10007756_pt1 | contig 13987 bp, 20 predicted proteins | sample LakEriMetagenome_FD_203521 | JGI IMG/M metagenome (GOLD analysis project Ga0315900, IMG submission 203521) | Freshwater fungal communities from buoy surface, Lake Erie, Ohio, United States - Buoy 12 MA114 | ecosystem: Environmental > Aquatic > Freshwater > Lake > Lake biofilm | place: USA: Lake...
TTCAAACCTTCTCTCCCTGAGACCACCAGTACAGTGCCAGACTCACCATTTAATAAACCTGATACGCTTGACTTCGATGCAAAATGATACGGAAGTAAGCCAGATCAAACGAGGGGTCGGGCTAATTGGCAGCACTGAGCCTAGAATCCACACGCCTTTGCTTAAAGGTCGCACAAAGTCGCAAGAGGTTGCTGATCTAGCTGAGAAAATAGGTTTGCCGTTAATACCCTGGCAACGCTGGGTGCTAGATGACCTGTTATCTGTAGATGATAATGATATGTGGATCAAGAAGACTGGACTCATTCTTGTAAGTCGCCAATCGGGTAAGACTCATCTGGCCAGAATGCTCATATTGGCACATTTATTTATCTGGGGCTCTAAGAATGTCCTGGGTATGTCATCTAATCGAAATATGGCATTAGATACATTTAGAAACGTTGCATTTACCATAGAGGACAATCCATTCTTAAAAGATCAAGTAAGGCAGATACGCCTGGCTAATGGTCAAGAATCTATTACATTAAAAAATGGTGCCAGGTATGAAATTGCAGCAGCTACTAGAGATGCACCACGTGGAAAGACCGCCGACTTCTTATATCTTGATGAGTTACGTGAGTGGAGCGAGGAAGCCTTTACAGCTGCATTACCAGTAACACGTGCAAGACCAAACTCGATGACTTTAATGACCAGTAACGCAGGTGATGGCTTTAGCACAGTGCTTAATGATTTAAGAGAGCGTTCACTATCCTATCCGCCAAAGACCTTGGGTTATTATGAATGGTCAGCACCACAGCATTGTAAAATACACGATAGAAAAGCCTGGGCTATGGCAAACCCAGCCCTGGGATATTTAGTAACAGAAGAAACATTGGAAGAAGCTGTCAACACTAATAGCATAGAAGCTACACGTACTGAAATGTTATGCCAATGGATCGATAGCACTGTAAGTCCCTGGGTCTATGGATCAATCGAGCAGTGCAGCGATAGCAGTTTAGAGATACCTGTCGGGCCACAAACAATTATGGCATTTGATATTGCACCTACAAGGCGATCTGGGGCGCTAGTTATGGGTCAGGTTAAAGATGGGAAGATAGCAGTCGGATTAGCACAGCTTTGGCATAGTGATATTGCAATAGATGAAATTAAGATGGCTAGTGACATAAATGAATGGGCACGTAAATACCATCCTCACATAATCTGCTATGACAAGTACGCTACGCAAACTATTGCCACCAGATTAGAGCAAAGCGGATGGCGGATGGTCGATGTATCAGGTCAGGCGTTTTACCAGGCGTGCTCGGACTTAGCCGATGGCTTAGCCAATAATCGAGTAGTGCATTCTGGGCAGGCAGAGCTAGTACAGCACTTAAATAACTGCGCAGCTAAGACAAATGATGCTGGTTGGCGCATTATCAGGCGTAAGTCGGCTGGAGATGTCACTGCCGCTATATCACTAGCGATGGTTGTAAGTCAACTAACAAAACCTCAACAAACTGCGCAAATCTTTATCTAATTTGCACTATTTGTCCGATTTATGGTATAACATATACATATGGGTCTATTGTCTGCTTTGGGTATAACCAAAAAAACTGAATCTGTCCAAGCACAATACGCCCCTGCCATTATGGACACAGCTTATGGCTATGGTTCATTTACAACTGGTGTCGGTAATTTTCCTGGTGGATTAGATCGTAATTATGCGATGCAAGTTCCAGCAGTTAGCCGTTGCAGAAATTTAATAGCTGGTGTAGTTTCATACTTGCCATTAAAACTTTACAAAAAGTTTAATGGTGAGGAGTTGGGGAACCCTCTGTGGCTAGACCAGCCAGACTATCGACAACCACGATCCGTCACCATTTCTTGGACTGTCGATAGTTTGCTGTTTTATGGTGTTGCATATTGGCGAGTTATTGAAATGTATGCAGATGATCTACGCCCATCACGATTTGAGTGGGTAGCAAACAATAGAGTTACATTTACAACAAATAAATTTGGTACAGAAGTAGAAGAATACTTTGTCGATGGCGTAAGAGCGCCGATGTCAGGTATTGGGTCATTAATTACATTCCAGGGCTTAACACAGGGCGTATTAACTACAGCAGCACGCACAATACAAAGCGCATTAGATATTGAAAAAGCAGCAGCTGTATCTGCTCAAACTCCAATGCCATCTGGCTACATTAAAAACACTGGTGCAGATTTACCAGAAGCCCAAGTATCAGGACTATTAGCACAATGGAAGCAAAGCAGACAAAACAGAAGCACAGCATATTTAACTAGCACATTATCATACGAAACCACAGGGTTTTCTCCTAAAGATATGATGTACAACGAAGCACAACAATATCTAGCAACACAAATAGCCAGAGCTATGAATGTGCCTGCTTATTACATTTCAGCAGATATGAATAACAGTATGACCTATCAAAACATTATCGATGGTCGCAAAGAATTTGTTGCATATTCACTACAGCCATTTATTTGTGCTATTGAAGATCGCTTATCTATGGATGATATTACCCCACGTGGCCACGTAGTTAAATTTGCTATTGAAGAATCATTTTTAAGAGCAGACACAATCAAGCGTTTAGAAGCATTAGAAAAAATGTTGGCTTTGGGTCTTATAGATGTAGAAGATGCCAAAGAAATGGAACAAATGACACCTAACGGAAGAGAAACAGAAGATGATACTTACATTCAGTAGCCAGGTAGAAGCTGCCGATGGCGAACGTAGAGTTATTGCTGGAAAAATTGTGCCATACGAAAGTGTCGGGCATACCAGCGTCGGGCCTGTGGTGTTTGCTAAAGACTCCATAGAAATTGGCGATCCAGGAAAAATTAAAATGCTTATGCAACACAGGCCAGAAAAACCAATAGGCCGTATGCAAAAATTTAACAAAGCAGAAGATGGTATTTATGCTAGCTTTAAAATTAGTTCAAGTATGCAAGGCCAAGACGCATTGATTCTGGCTCAAGAGCAGCTAGTAGATGGCCTGTCTGTTGGAGTTGATGTAAATAAATCAATTCAGAAAAAAGATTATCTATATGTTACAAGCGCTACCTTACGTGAGGTCAGCCTAGTCGAATCTCCAGCCTTCGGAGAAAATGCGAAGGTAACTAAAGTTGCTGCTAGCGAAAGCGAAGCAGAGACACCAATCGAAACTAAAGAAAGCGAGGCTCCTGTGGAAGATTTAGCAACAGCGCCACAAGAAGCAAAGGCAGAGGCTGCTACTCCTACAGTAGAAGCTGCACGCCCAGTAATTACAGCACCATTAATTCAGACACGTGTACGTACACCTATCGATTCGATGGCAAAGTACACAGAGCACAAGATTAAAGCTGCACTAGGATCAGATGAATCAAAACTGTTTATTGCAGCAGCAGATGACTCATTCACAACTAACCCAGCATTTAACCCAACACAATACCTAACTGAGTTTGTAACTAACACTCGTTTTGGTACACCAGCAATCGATGCCTGCTCACAAGGCACACTACCTGCAAGCGGTATGACCATCTCAGTACCATCTTTGGTTACTTCAGCAGGTGGCGGCACAGGTGTAGCACCAGTTGTAACTGTTGAGGCAGAAGCTGGAGCAGTTGCTAATACAGGTATGGAGACTGCCTACCTAACAGGTACAGTATCTAAGTACTCAGGTATGAACACACTCTCAGTAGAATTACTAGAGCGTTCAGACCCTAACTTCTATGCAGAACTAACACAACAGCTACAAAATGCATATTTGACAACTATTGATACAGCCGTAGTAGCTGCATTAATCGCAGCTGGTACAAACGCATCAGCAACTACAGCAGATAGCGATGGAATTATTGCTTACACATCACAAGCTGCTAAGTTGGTTTACGAAAACACTGGTTACTTTGCACAGAATTACATCGGAAACCCAGCACAATGGAATGCATTATTAGGAGCTAAAGATACAACTGGCCGACCAATTTACAATGCGTTACAACCAATGAACGCAGCTGGAGATGTACGCCCTACATCGATTCGAGGCAACGTGCTAGGACTTGATCTATATGTAGACAAGAACTTCTCACAAACTGCATTTGATGACAATTCAGCAATTATCCTTGCACCAGAAGCATTTACTGTATATCGCTCACCTCAAGCGTTTATGTCAGTAAACGTAGTTTCTAACCTACAAGTACAGGTTGCTATCTACGGCTTTATGGCAACAATCGCAAAAATGCCTTACGGAATTATCAAGTACGCAAAGGCCTAAAAACACAATCAGTAATCTCTGGGGTTTAGTAGCCCTAGCCCCAGAGAGCTATTAGCAAAGGAGTAGAGAGTGCCAGCTAGTTTTGTGACCAAAACTGAACTGAGAGCTAATCTTGGAATTGGCTCTCTCTATTCTGACGCTGTGGTGGAAGAGGTCTGCCAATCGGCAGAAGATTTATTAAATCAGTATTTATGGTATAACGACGCACCAGTAGTGGCCGCTGGATTACAAAACAATGTCGCCACATTAGTATTAGCAAACCCAGGTATATTTGTTAAAGGTCAAAGCGTAGCCATAGAAGGCTGCGGAAACATTTATGGTGGTCAGCACACAATCACTGGCACAATACCTGGCATAACAATTCCAGTCAGTATTAGCACTGCATTCTGGTCATTTTTTACTAACTATTCATTCCCTAACGGATATTCTTTTATTCAGTTTGCAAAAGTACACGCAGACGATCCATTCCATCGCATTATTCCAAGTGGTAAAGCATCTGGGCAAGATACAAAAGAAGCAGATTACAGTGCGATCCCTGCCATTCGGGAAGCGGCTATGATTATTGCCGTAGATATCTGGCAAGCACGTCAAGTGAGCCAGACTGGTGGGGTAGGTATGGATGGGATCAGTGCCAGCCCTTATCGGATGGGTTATCAGCTGATTAACCGAGTGCGTGGTCTCATCCAGCCTTATTCAGCACCAGCGTCTTTGGTAGGCTGATGGCAGCGATAACCACACTGCGGACAACATTAGCAACCGCTTTAACAAACAATGGCGTTTGGTCAACCTTTGCCTTTCCACCTGCAACTTTATTGGCTAACAGCGTAGTGGTAACTCCTAATGATCCATATATTGAGCCAAACAATAATAGCCAAACAGGTATAGCACCCCTGGCTAATTTTAAGATTTTAATAACCACACCTGCATTTGACAATCAAGGCAACCTAAAAGGTATAGAAGATTTTATTGTGGCAGTAGTAACTAAACTAGCGGCATCTACCCTGGTTTACAATATATCAAGTGTCTCCGCTCCAGCTATAACTAACGCAGCTAGTGGAGATTTATTAACGTCAGAAATAACAGTATCAATCCTAACGAGCTGGAGTTAAAATGAGCACACACGAAGAAGACTTAGCCTTTCTGAAGAAGACTGGCCAAATTGCAAGCGCACCAAAACCAACTGCACAAACTAAGAAAGACGAGGAATAAGTATGGCAATTTATCTAAATAATAACGTAGGTGTTAAGTTGGCTACCAATGCTGCGCCTACAACACCATCTATCGACATTAGCTCATACGTAACTAATGCCGTAATTAATCAGATCGTGGATGAGTTAGAAGTAACCGCTATGGGTGACACAGCACACAAGTTTGTTGCTGGTCTACAATCAGGCACATTCACTATTGACTTTATCAATGACTGGGCAGCATCTCAGGTCAACGAGACACTGAGCGCAGCCTTTGGCAAGACTTTATCAGTATCAGTAATTACTGTTAAAGGCACTGCCGTATCAGCTACAAACCCTACTTACCAATTCTCTGTACTTGTAAATAACTTGACCCCAATCGGTCAGGGTGGCGTAGCCGAGGTTGCTACCTCATCTATCACATTTACAGTAAACTCCGCAATCACAGTGTCATCATCGGTGGCATTCTAACTAAGGAGTAATAATGGCAAAGTTAAAAATTACTAGGGCTAATGGCGAAGTCTCAGAGCACAAAATAACGCCAGGAATTGAATATAACTTTGAACAGAAATATGGTGCTGGTATTAGCAAGGTCTTGCGTGAGCACGAAAGGCAAACCGAGATATTTTGGTTGGCTTATGAATGCTTACGCAGGGCTGGTGCTCAGATACCTGTGTGGGGTATTGATTTTATTGACAGTCTAGAAACTGTCGAGGTACTAGACGACGAAAAAAAATAATCCAGCGGGATTCAATCCTTTACAGCATCGCACAGTTGAGCGTAGAGACTGGGATACCGCCTAGAGAATTTATTGATATGGATAGCGAAATGTATAGCGCAATTATACAGGTGCTAACCGATAGAGCTAAGGAGATTCGAAATGCCAGCAGAAGTCGTAGGCGTTAAGGATGTCCTTTCAGGCCTAAAGTTTATTGATAAAGATTTACAAGATCGCATTAAAATTGCTATTGATCCTTTGATGCGTAGCGTTGCAATTAAGGCTAGAGGATTTGTGCCTAGTAACTCTGAGGTGCTATCTGGCTGGACTAAAGAGCCTAATCCAAACATTAACTACCGCCCATTCCCTAAATATGATGCTGGCACAGTTAAAGCTGGTATTGGATATAACGCTGGCGATAATCGCACATTCAAAAATGGATTCAAAGTTAGCAACTATGTTTACAACGTAAGCGCACCAGGTCGCATATATGAAACTGCTGGCCGCAAAAATCCACAAGGCCGTGCACCATTCCAACAGATAGACCCAAGTTTGCCTGGCACAACCTTTGGCAAAGTGCAAGGATTTGAAGGCAAAGTCAGAGCACGTGAGTACACTTACAATAAATCTACTAGAGAGTACGCATCTAATAACCCATTTGCAGGGTACCAATTTGTTACTGCATTACCAGGATTAACCTCACAGCCAAAGATTAAAGGTGTACGTGGTGGTGGCCGCAAAAGCAAAGGCCGCTTAATCTATAAAGCCTGGGCGCAAGATAGTGGCAAAATTTATCAATCAATACTAGGAGCAATCAACGCCACAGCTATTAAATTTAACAAGTCAACAGATATCAAGAAGGCAGCATAATGGCCAACGTAGTAGTCTCGGCAATAGCCACTTGGAATGGTAAAGCACTTAATAAAGGCAAGAAGGAAATATCAGCCTTTGATAAGCAAGTAAATAAGCTAGGCAAAACCTTTGCTGGCGTCTTTGGTGCTCAACAACTATTCCAATTCAGCAAGCGAGCAGTACAAGCCTTTGCAGCCGATGAGAAGGCAGCCAAAGCCCTAGAAGTGCAATTACGTAATACTGGCTTTGCATTTAGCGCACCAGCAGTTGAGGATTACATAGCCAATTTACAAAAAGTTACTGGCGTATTAGATGACCAACTGCGCCCAGCATTCCAGCAATTACTTACAGCTACAGGATCAATTACTAAGAGCCAAGAAGCGTTAAATACTGCATTAAATGTAAGTGCTGCTACTGGTCGATCTTTAACAGAGGTGAGCGCAGCATTAACACGTGGATTTTCAGGCAACACAACAGGATTAACTAGGCTAGGTGCAGGCCTTAGCAAAGCCACCTTAAAAACTGGCGATATGGATAAAATTTTAGGTGAGTTAAACAGAAAATTTGCTGGCCAAGCACAGGCTAGATTAACTACCTATGCAGGTAAAATGGATTTATTAAGGGTTGCTACAGAAGATGCTAAAGAAGAAATCGGTAAAGGTTTATTAGATGCCATAAGTTTATTAGGCAAAGATAGAAGCATAGAAGATGCTGCGGATCAAATGGATACCTTTGCTAAGTCTATTAGTGATGCAATTTATGGTGTAGGTTTGTTAATAAGCAAATTAGATGGTCTAGCATCAAAGGTAACTTCTGGCGGTCTAGGTGATTTACTAATACGTTTACAGCCAGGTGGATTAGCCTTGCAAAGAGCCGTAAGTCTTGCAGGTAATGCTAGAAGCGCTAACGCACCAGACAACAAACAAGGCCGTGCATCGGCTCGTATCTTTGGCCAACAACTACGTTTAGAAAATAAATTAGCAGAGCAGAAAAAAAGAGAATTAGGCCTATTAGATGCCAAGAATAAAAAGCAAACCGAGGTAGATAAACTAGCCCAACAATTTGACGTTGAGCGCATAGGTTTAATGAAGGCACTGGGCGAAGCCACAGATGAAGAAACTAAACTACGTATCCAGTCTAAAATAGCCATTTTAGACAATAATGAGGCTTTGGCTAAGAAATTAAATGCTGACCTATTGGCTAAACAAGCCGCTGATTTATTAGCCGAATCTGCACGAAAAGCAGCCGCTATGTTAGATGCTATGCCTAATAAATTTGATGCTATGTTTACTAACCTAACTGCTTTATTTGTTAAAGGTGGATCAGACCTGGCTTCTGCTATGTCTTTGGCTGCTTCTTCTGTAAGGTTGTCAGCTGAGGCTGCCGATTTTGCTGCTGGTACTGGCCGATACGCTTACCCTCTAAATCCGATATATGGGCCAAGTACAACGCCAACAAGCCAGGGCAACACATACATTGATTACACTTTGAATACAGGTGCAGTATTAAGCACTGAACAAGGTTTGCAAAAACTGGTACAAGATACTGTTGCTCAAACTCTAAAGGGCGGTGGTGGTTTAACACCTGCTGGATCGATCATAGTGTTTCAATGACAGTCCCAGTAGTTAATGCTTACATAAATTTTAGCACTGGCCCAGCCTTTGCGCAGGCGATGATATTAGATACTGGCATATTAGACGTAAACGTATTGGCCGATTCAGCCGCTATTATTGTCGATGTATCAGATCAAATTAACTTTATACAAACTACAAGAGGCCGTAACCCTTTATTCGATCAATTTCAGACAGGGCAATTAACACTACGTATAGTAGATCAAAATGGCGATTTTAACCCGACCAACCCATCTAGTCCTTATTATACATATTTAACACCTATGAAAAAGGTGCAGATTACTGCTACTTATGGCGCAACTACTTATCCTATATTTTCTGGCTTTATCACAAGCTATGTTAATACCCAGCCTAAAGATGCTACAGAAGTGGCTTACACAACCATACAAGCTGTAGATGCGTTTAGACTGGCTCAAAATGCGCAGATTACTACTGTGGCAGGTGCTAGTGCTGGCGATTTATCTGGCACACGTATAAATCAGATATTGGATCAAATCGATTGGCCACCCACTATGCGTGATATTGATGCAGGTTTGACTACTTTACAAAATGATCCAGGCACATTACGCACATCATTAGGGGCTATGCAGGTGTGTGCTAGCTCAGAGTATGGGGCTTTGTATGTTGATGCTAATGGAGAGTTTGTATTTCAAGATAGAGCTGTAACTGCTGGCTCAATAGGTGGCACAGTAACTACCTTTAATGATAATGGCACAGGTATTGCCTATGCTAATGCCAACTGGAAACTAGATGACACCCTAGTTTTCAACTCATCTACTGTGACTAGGGCTGGCGGATCGCCACAGACCGCTATTAATCAGGCCTCAATAGATAAATACTTTATTCATAGTTATCAGATACAAGACCTGCTAATGCAGACCGATGCCGTGGCCTTAGATTACGCCCAGGCTTACACAGCTAGTCGAGCCGAGACCAGCGTGCGATGCGATTCCATAGAGTTAGACCTATACACGCCTAACTACAACGCAGGCATTATTGCAGCCCTAGATCTAGATTTCTTTGATCCAATCAGAGTAGTCACTACCCAGCCAGGTGGCTCTACCCTGGACAAGACTTTGCAGATATTTGGCGTGCAAAACATTATCACCCCAAACAGTTTTAGGGTCATCTTTACTACGCTGGAGCCAGTAATCGACGCCCTAATTTTAGATAACAATATCTATGGCACTTTAGACTATAATGTGCTTAGTTACTAAGGAGAAACAATGGCAGCAGGATTAGGATTTAAGGACTTTACAACAGGCGAGGTATTAACCGCAGCCGATGTTGATGGCTACTTAATGCAGGGTGTCTGGGTGTTTGCCAGTGCTGCTGCTAGAGATGCAGCTGTAACATCACCGCAAGAAGGTAACTTTGCATATCTTAAAGATACAAACGTAACTACATATTACACAGGTAGTGCTTGGGCAAACCTAGATACAACAGGTATGACTAACCCAATGACAACCACTGGCGATATTATTTATTCTTCAAGCGGATCAACACCTGCAAAACTTGGTATTGGTAGCACTGGAAATGTGCTTACTGTATCTGCTGGTGGTGTGCCAGCCTGGGCTGCACCTGCTAGTGGTTCAACTTTTAGTGGTTGCTCTTTGTATATGTCAGCCAACTTGACAGTTGCAAACATAACTTTGACAACAGTAAATTTTGATTCTGAGGATTTTGATGTTGATGGATACCATAGCACTTCGTCGAATACATCTCGTATCACCATCCCATCTGGTAAAACTGGTTATTTTTCTATTAGCACAAGTGCCGTTTGGGATGCTGGCAATAATTATTATCTTGAATCTTGGTTATACAAAAATGGATCTTTATTCTCAATGGTAGGTGGAGATGATGCTGGTATTTACAAAAATGTTCTGGCAAATACCAAAATTGTTTATGCAGTTCCGACAGATTATTTTGAGTTAAAAGTTAAACAACAAAATGGTGGAGATCGGGATTTGCTTGGTGGAACCGATGACACATTTTTTTCAATTACATATCTAGGAGCATAAAATGGATTTATATTCAAAAATAAAAAACGCTTACCCTGAATTAGATGATAAAGAATTTTGGTTTGGGGACATCGCCTTGCAAGATGATTCAGATGGTGTTGGTGCTTATATTTCCAAATGGGAATACAGCAAGCCAATTCCAGAGGGCTTAACACTAGGCAAACCCTCAGCATAATATTGAGGAATTGTGTGGATGAAACCTAAACTATGCGCTGCTGGAGTTCAGTTAAGAGATCAAATTGATACGTGGTTTCCGGATAGGAGTACTAAAAGTCCAGAAGGATGGCTGGGCGATAGCCGTCACTCCGCCAGAAAATCGGATCATAATCCAGACGCAAACGGGTGGGTACGAGCAGTTGATATTAATTCTAGGCTGGAGTCATCCGATAGCCTCGCACCTTATTTGGCTGACCAGATCAGAATTGCAGCCAGAAAAGATAAACGTATATCATACGTCATCTACAACGGGCGAATATGCTCAAAGATACTAAATTGGAAGTGGCGTAAATATTCTGGGGTGAATCCCCATAAGCGACATTTACACATCAGTTTCACAAAGCTAGGCGATACCGACGGAAGCCCGTTTGATATCCCATTAATCGGAGGAAAAATATGAAAATCAGCAAAAAACAAAAAGCGATACTAAAGTCATACGCACGTGGCGTATTGGTATCATTCTTAACATTCTTAGCAAGTAATGAATTAGGTTTAGACCCAGCGGTGTCTGTAGTAGTTGCAGCATTAGCAGGGCCAGCAGCTAGGGCTTTAGACAAATCCGACAATGCTTATGGCATCGGTTCTAGTGAGAAGTGAGTCCTGCAGAATGGGCTGGCTTTGCCGCAGGCATCGCCGCCGTATTGGTCGCTTTCTTTGGGGGTCTTCGCTATCTTATTAAAGGCTGGCTTTGGACATTAACACCTAACGCTGGATCATCACTTGCAGATCGTTTAGCAAGAATTGAAACACGCCAGGAAGAAATAATGCGCATTCTCCTAGACAGGAAGTAACCTTTACTTATGGCAACTAAACGCAAAGCAAAGAAGAAGCCTATGCGTAGGCGCAGGACTACTAAAGAGCCTGTACTTACAAAGTTAGATTTCTGGGCTATAGCAGCTAATGAGGTTTATATGGCTTGCCGTAAGTCTGGAATGGATGAGGGCACAGCTCTAGCCTTTGCGATGGATAGGTCAAGTTATCCAGATTGGATCGTAGATACAAAAGATCCTATTAAGAATCCACTTGACGATTTTGATGAGGATGAAGATTAAGCGTTGGCTAGTAGTCTCAGACTTGCAAGTCCCATACCAACTGGACTCTGCAATTATCAATATGAAGAAGATGGTGAAGCGTGAAAAGTTTGATGCTGTATTGGTGGTCGGCGATGAAATGGATTTCCAGACAATTAGCCGTTTCAGCGATGGGACACCTTTGGCTTATGAGCAGACCATTCACGATGATCGTGAGCTATGCAAAGAAATCCTGTGGGACTTGGGAGAGTACAGCCGTGAAATGCATATTGTCAGGTCTAATCATAGCGATCGCTTATATAACACTTTACTAAAAGTCCCTGGCTTAATCAGCTTGCCAGAGCTGCAATACCCTAAATTTATGGGTTATGCCGAAATGGGTATGACCTATCATAAGACAGCCTATGAGTTCCATCCTGGCTGGGTGTTGGCTCACGGAGACGAAGGCAGTATGAGCCAGCACGCTGGAATTACAGCCCTTAACTTAGCCAAAAAATGGGGCAAAAATTGCGTTGTTGGGCATAGCCACAGAATGGGCGCCAGCACCTTTACAGAAGCCATAGGAAGCCATTACAGGCCTATTACAGGCATAGAGAGTGGGAATCTATGCAATATGAAAAAAATGTCTTATATTCGCTATAACAGCGCAAATTGGCAGAATGGTTTTGCTATACTGGAAGCGTCTAAAAAGGGGTTAACACCTACGTTAGTCCCAGTCGACCCGAAGGATGGCTCATTTACAGCTTTAGGCAGACACTATGGGGCTTAATACAGAGTACGTCGAACGCACTATCGATGACCATATCGATGACTTCGATGATATTAACGTTATCTAATCGTTATACAAAAAACGCCCTAAATCATCCACAAAGTCACCCACAGGTGCAACACTATGCCTGTGCCACAAAGTATGTGCGCATAGATTGGGCTACAAATGACAATGGAAATGGCAGTTTATTTATTTATAGGGCTGAGTATGGCGTATTGGCTGGTGCTAATGCGTATTGATGATATGAAGCAAACGCACTACTGGCGTGGCCGTAAAGATGGCTGGGATATGCACCGACGTATGATCCAAAACAAGGTTAAAACCGATGAGGTATTTGACTATGACAAAAACTGAGAAGCTACTAGCTGATGTTGTCGATATGGTGCATACAAGGGGAGCGGTCTATGGTCACCCTTACACAAACCACAAAAGGATCAGTGACCTCTGGTCGGCATATCTCGACCATCCAATTACGCCTAGTCAAGTCGCATTATGTATGGCGCTCGTCAAGGTTTCTCGGCTTACTGAGTCTCCAAATCACAGCGACTCGGTCATCGATGCACTTGCTTACATTTCGATATACCAGACAGTCCTTGAAGCAGAAGCCGACGTCAATTTTACCTGGGGGGATGACTAATGGCATTTGATCTAAGTCAATATGAAACAGTTGAAGAACGTTTAGAGAAGTGGTGGAAAGAGAATGAAGACGGATCTATCCAAACAGAACTGGTTAATAGGCCGAATGGTAATCCAGATGAGTTTGTGTTTGTGGCTCGCTTATACCGAACTACAGCTGATGCGGTTCCAGTTGCGACTGGTTGGGCGTCGGAGATCCGTACTGGTAGCAGCTTTAATAAGTTTGCTTGCGAACTCGCAGAAAGTTCTGCAATCGGGCGTGCTTTGGCTAACTACATCTATTCGAAAAAAGGCGCAAGGCCTAGCCGAACTGAGATGGAAAGAGTCACAAATTATTCACCACCAGGAACAAGAGCTAGGGCTGTAGAAAATGCACTGCGCCAGTCTTTTGCAGAAGATAAAAAAGAGCCAACGGTTTGGTCAGTTGGTGATGCAGTAGAAGCTATACCGCTGCCACCTAAACAACAAGAATGTAAACACGGAGCAATGATACTTAAAGAGGGCACAGCTAAAACTGGTAAGCCTTATTATGGTTATGTATGCAGCGCACCGAAAGATCAACAATGTGATGCCCGCTGGCACAAACTCACAGCTGCGGGATCGTGGTATTGGGATGGGGGTGAATAAATGGGATATGTAGAAATTATTGATGGCTCAGGTTATCAAGCACGCCTCGAAA
>Ga0315900_10007757_pt1 | contig 13987 bp, 16 predicted proteins | sample LakEriMetagenome_FD_203521 | JGI IMG/M metagenome (GOLD analysis project Ga0315900, IMG submission 203521) | Freshwater fungal communities from buoy surface, Lake Erie, Ohio, United States - Buoy 12 MA114 | ecosystem: Environmental > Aquatic > Freshwater > Lake > Lake biofilm | place: USA: Lake...
CTACAGTTGCTGGGTCCTTTTTTAGTATGAATAAAACCGCATTTAGATTTAATTCCGGTTCATCATCCCAATCTTGGTTTATGTTGAAATTTCCGAGTCCTGTAACTTTGACAAGTGGCATATCTTACGCCATTAGACTAAATGCGACGATTGCGACCATAACTTTAGCAACAACAAATGGCGCCGCAACACCAACTCTTACTATGAGGTTCTTGGTTACTAATGTAAATCAAGCACCTGTAGCGGGTGATGACCTATTCATAAATGCTGAGTATACAACAGGTTCTACCGTAAGTGGGTTTACTGTTACTATGGATAATACCACTTCAGCAACAACTTTTGGTTCTAATGGTACTGGCTTTGGTGGGGTAAACATAAGTCAAGATACATCTCTTAATTATGGAACATCTGCAAATACAAATTACTATTTGAGGTTAAATGGAAATCTTTGGTTAAATGCTGGTGCAACATTTAATATGGGTACTACGGCAAATACTATACCATCAACCTCAACTGCGGTTTTGGAGTTTTCAGGTGCAACACAAGGAATCAGAGCAAATGGTAATACAGGACCAACAGGGTTTACTGCTCCTTTTGTATTTAACGTAGCAGGTGTAAATCCTACATACCCATATGCACTTTTAGCCGCGGATGTTTCGGCAGGAGCCACCACATTCACGACAAATGTTCCTACGGGTTGGAAAAACGGTGACCAAGTTGTTTTAGCAGGAACGAATGCTGTTGCCACTGGTCAGGATTTAAGAACTATGTCAGGTGATGCTTCAGGCACCACAGTAAGAGTCACGGCAACTCTAACTAATGCTCACGGAGGTTCAGGAGACATAGTTGCGGAAGTTATCAATCTGACAAGAAACGCAAAAATAAGAAATTCGAACGCTTCACAAGGTACATTATTATTGGAAAACACGTTGATGAATATTCAAGGGTGTGAAATAAGAAATATGGGAGTTTTTAGTGTTACAGGGGCGGCTAGTAAAATATTTCAATATAGTAGTTTTTATAATTCTACTAGAATGCAACCTCAGGTTACTGGACCATTTAACTTTGATTATAATTGTTTTTATAACTGTCCTTATTTCTTTGCTGTCGATACCGCAACACCTGCAGGGTCAACAGGTTCGGCTAGTACAATAAATTTTAATTATTTCATATTAGCAACATCAAGTTCGAGTGGTTATCTTACAAGTGTTTCGTTGAATCCTCAATTTACTGATTTCATAGGGAACAGGTTATCGGGTTTGAATGGTAACGTTTCGACCTTTTACGGTGCGGTAACTTTTGCATATCCAAGTACTAGCACCTCCTACACAAGTAGATTATCAAATGGTATTGTTTCTGCAAATACAGTTCATTCTTCGGTAGGTGGTTTTGGAGCGTATTTAACATCATCACTCAATATTTACGACTGTAATGTTTGGAGAATAGCAGCAACCAATCCAGGAATTGGACTTTTCACTACAGATGGAGTGAAATTATACAGATGTAATTTTTTTGGCAATGCTGCCACTTCAGGTCAATTATTTGCACAAAATACTTATAATAATGAGGTTATAAATTGTAATTTTAGAGGTGGTACTACCGTAGTTGCGACAAGAGGTGCGGTGATAAACGCCCAATCACAAGTAACATTTAGAAATTGCACATTTGGTACAGGTCAAACACATTCTGTTGGTGATGTAATTATTGCAGTAACTCAGAGGGATATAAGGTTAACGTTCGAAAATTCTTTACTGAATTCAACAACAAAATTTTCATCATTAGTTAATCTTTGGGGTGGTAGTTTTGTAAAATTACAAAGATATCAACAAACCGCTAACAATCACTACATTTATACTGCAGTTGGAAATGCCGCACAATACGATGGGGTAATTTTCAGAACTGGTGTTGCATCTACAAGATTGATACCGTTGACAACTACATTTAAGCATCAGTCACCCATTAAAATAATACCTGTTACATCAGGGACAAGTCCAACGGTATCAGTTTGGGTTAGGAAATCAACTGTATCGGACGCATCAGGAGCGAACTATAACGGTGCTCAACCAAGATTGATGTTGGCTTATTCACCATCGGTATTTAATTATACAGGTCAGACAGACCAAGTTTTGGCAACCGCATCAGCCGCTTTAGGTACTTGGGAACAATTGACCGCAACAATACCATACACCGCTTACAACAACGGAGGTTTTGAAGTTTATGTTGATTGTGATGGAACTGCAGGATGGATAAACGTTGATGATTGGAGTGTAACATAATGGCAAATATCAATAACGATAATTTAGAACAATATTGGTTTGAGGGCGAACCTTTTGGTTCAGTTAATACTTCCTTAGATACAGGAACTGAAGAATTTTGGTTCGAAGGTCAACCGATAACATTCTTATTGGAGTTATCCGCTCCTTCCTCGAACGTTCAGGGTAGTTTCTTTCCTTTTTTTGATACTTTCTAAAAATGAAAAGTGTGTATTTATAACATATGGCAATACCTTTTCCATCTTCACCATTTACGGGTGAATATTTTACTTATGGACCACAAACCTATGTTTGGAACGGATTCAAATGGATAATTTACATATCACCTGACGGGACAATCACCGAATCAGGAAATACCAAAGATTCCTTTAATCAAATTAATATAAATAACACAAAACAATTTGATTCATTTAATAATAGAACTATAAACTTCCAAGGAATCAATTTGAGTATATATAGTGGTGGAGTTAATACATTAGTTTTCTCAGCACAACCGCAAACAAATTCTTCATCAACATTTTCAGGTGGAACAGTATCAGGACCAACAAATTTTACAAACGGATTAACCGCAAATACAATATATGCAACCACATATCAAAATCTTCCATCGTCAACATTCAGTGGAGGAACGGTAACAGGACCGACTAATTTTACAAATGGATTAACCGCAAATACAATATCGGCAACAACATATTATAATCTTCCATCGTCAACATTTAGTGGAGGAACAGTAACAGAACCAACAAATTTTACAGGAGGATTAAGTGCAACAACAATCTCAGGTGAAACCTTTTTAGGTAACGGTAGTGGTCTAACAAATGTTCAGAACATATATAATTCTGACGGAACAATATCAAGTGACAGATATGTTAATATTTCAGCAAACACACTTTGGTTTTCAGGATTAACGAAAGGGTTCCAAGTCAGAATTAGTGACGAAAACCCCAAGTCAGGTTTTATAGTCACAAGTGATTCATTAGGGGGTCCTAGTTTTAGTGCGTATGACGATGGTTCAATTATTATTGAGGGACCTACAACTCTTTCGAATACAGTGCTGTTCGAATCAACGGTTTCGTTGATAAACTTATCACCTGATATTACTTCACCATATTTGTTAGGATTAAATAATTCGAGTGAAATAACATATTTCGATTCAAATTTACTAATAAATTCAATTTCAGGGGTATCTTATTCTGCCGGAACCTTAACATTTACAAATAATACAGGTGGAACGGTTGATGTTACAGGGTTATTTACAGGTAATACGATGACAGGTCAAACTTCAGTTGATTTTGGATTTACGGGTGGAGGAGAATCGGATTATGCAACAACTGTGGTATCAAATACAAATATATTACAGTCATCAATGGTAATGTATTCCGTAATACCAAGTAATGACCATCAACAAACTGAAGATAGTCTATTAGATGGTTTGACATTCAAAACAAGTGATATTATAGAAGGTGTGAGTTTCACAGTAAATTGTTATTCATTAAATAACACTTGGGGTTCTTATAATGTGTTCTACAAAATAATTAATTAAAAGAAACAATAAACAATATTTATAAATAAAATCAAAAATGAGTATAATAATTAAAGGAGGTGATTCAACCAATTTAGCATCCGTTGACTCAAACAATAATCTTAATGTCAATATGCCGTTATCGGCAGAGACTTCAGGTTTCGCAACGATGGTTACGGAAAATGACCCAGGAACTGTAACAGGTAATAGATGGATGATGGTGCCCGAAATAAGTGCGGATTATAGATTGAGAGTTGGAGTTGATAATTTGGTATTCAGTGAAAGTTTTCCAGGTGCAACATTGAATTCTACTTTATGGACTGCACCCGTGACTACAATGACCATTACATCCTCAGGGGGTTATGCTAACATAAACGCCGCAGGTTCATTAGCGTCAGGGGCGGTTGCTAGATTACAAACTTATAGACACTTTCCTATCTATAAAAATTTTACAACATATTTTGATTTCGATATTTCGTTTACATCTTTACCTGTAGCGGGAAATGTTTGTGAATTTGGGGCGTTTATATCAACTTCAACTACCGCACCTACTGATGGTGTATTTTTTAGAATAAATTCTGCGGGTGAATTTAGATGTGTTATAAATAATAATGGTACTGAAATACAATCTGAAAGTTTAGATTTTTCTTCATTAATTGGTATAAATACAATTAGAACATGTCTTATTGATGTTTTATCAGATAAAGTTTATTTTTGGGTAGAGGATGTTTTGGTTGCAACATTAGAACCAACTGTTGCTTTGGGTTCATGTACACAATCCCAAAACTTACCCCTATCCTTTAGAAATTATAATTCAACTGCAACTTCTACCGCTCAAATTATGAAAATCGGTATGGTTAATGTGAGTTTTTCCGACCAAAACTCAAGTAAACCTTGGCCTCATATAATTGCAGGTCAAGGCGGACATCTGTCTCAAGGTCAAACAGGTCAAGCAACATTAGGAACTACCGCACTTTACACCAATTCATTAGCCGCCGGTGCGGGTGCCGCCGCAACCAACACCACCGCAGCGTTAGGTTCAGGTTTAGGTGGTCAGTTTGCCGTACAACCAACACTAACGGTTGGTACTGACGGTATTATATCTTCATACCAAGTACCTGCAGGAACCTCGACAGTACCAGGTAAGTCTTTATATATTACAAGAATAAATGTCAGTGCAGGCGTTACTACCGTATTGACAGGTGGCCCAGTTTTATATGCTTTGTCATTAGCATATGGACATACCGCAGTTTCTTTGGCAACCACTGAAAGTGCAACATCTAAAGCACCAAGACGTTTACCAATAGGTATGATGACATTTCCTGCAACATCCGCAGTAGGTGTAATTGGTGGTACTATTGATATTGATTCAGCGGCACCTATTTTGGTACAACCTGGTGAGTTTGTTCAAATAGTTGCGAAAAACTTAGGTGTTGTTACATCCGGAGGTGTTATAACATTCAACATTTCATTTGGTGGTTATTGGGAATAAAACATTAAGGAATAATCCTTAATCAAATACCATATGGAGTTCTACTCCAATTAATATAGACCATAAGATTAAGTTGTTTTCTCAAAGCAACTTCTACGTGTATTTGGAATTTTTCTGAACTATCAAATGATATTAATTCTCCCCCTTCATATAAATTAAACTCACCAACTTCTTCTAATACATCTATTTTATTGAGAATAATATTGGTTACTCCATTTATTTTACAAGATTTTATTAACAAATCTAAATCTAACCAATTAATTTGTCTTGCTCTTCCTGTTGTAGCACCATATTCGTGTCCAACCTCTCTGATTTTAGAAAAAATCGGATTATTTGGTTCAAATTCTTTTGACCCAACGTAAGTTTGATAGGCCTTTGCGATTCCGTATACCTTTCTAATTTTTTGTGGAGGAACCCCATTTAGAATTGCACCACCAACAGTGCAGTGTGAAGATGTTACATAAGGATAATCACCCCAATCTATGTCCAATTCAAACCCTTGCGCCCCCTCAAATAAAATCCTTACCTGACCGTCAGTTTCGTGAAATTCCTCATAACAATCAATAAGGAAATTTTCTAATTCAGGTACTGACTCTGCTCTTAATCCAGTTCTTGAGTATTTGTCTCTATAACAAGGACCATTACCTTTTTTTGTGGTTCCAATTTTTGTTTCTGAACCCTCCTCATTTTGATGTTCATCGGTAATAATATGAACTCTTTTATCAATCCATAAATTTTGTCTTACTTTGAACCCTCCTAACTCTAATTCCTCAATTTCTTTGAACAGGTCTTTCACATTTACAACGCAACCTGGTCCAATTATGGATTTGATACCATAAATTACTCCAACAGGTATGTAATGGGTTACAAATTTCTCTCCGTCGTGGTAAATTGTGTGTCCAGCGTTTCCTCCACCGTTATATCTAACGACATGTGTATATTCATTTGGTATTTTTGATAAATGGTGAGCAACCTTTCCTTTTCCTGTATCTCCTGCTTGTAAATCGACAATAATGTCAGCGTAATGCATCATAAATTTGGTTCAAAATAATAATTAAAGATTTTGCAATCCTTGTTTAGGTTTTTTAAGTCAGGAAATGTCGTGTCCCCAACCTGATTATCGTTAATATGTGAAATATGTAATTCCGTAAATAAATGACAGAACTTTTCATAGGTTTTTTTACCTCCAATACACCAATCACACTCTAAAATTAAAAGTTCTCTATCATATTCTCTTTTATATATGAAAATTTCCCTGTTTTTAAGTGGAGGTAATGTTAAAGAGGTGTTATAACCTACCAATAACACTCCCCCTGTGGTTAGGTTCTTAAAATGTTTCAAATCTTCAGAACATTTCCACAGGAGGGTATTATCTTTACCTATGTAACCCAAGTTGTTAACCGCAATTATTGTCTTCATACATCAAATTCAAAATCTAAGGTAATCGGACCATTTTGATACATATAATCTTCACCCAAATTACAAGCATTTATAAAAGTCATACCATCAATTTCCTTCATCCCGTAATCATAATGTATGTGCCCACTACAATGAACCTTAGGTTTGATTTCCATCACCTTTTTATACAAATCTTCACAACCAACTCGCTGACCCGTGTAAGTGCTATCTAAAATCCCAAACAAAGGTCCGTGAGTAATCAATATATCGGTGTCCTGTGGTATTTTTTCCCACTTTTGGGCAATATCCCAACCTCTATCGACATTGAAAGCCCAATTATAAAACCGTGGCTGCCAAGGACTTCCATAAATTTTGATTCCATCTATGATTACACTTGTGTCTTCCAAGTAAGTAACGGTAGGATAGTCCTGTAATAACTTGGCACACAAATTTGGGTTATCTTGGAACCCGAAATCGTGGTTTCCTGCGATGAAAATCTTGTGTTCATACCCTTTGATACCATCAAACCACTCAAGGAAGTTCTTAATCTCATTCATATACCCCCGATTACTGATATCACCACAATGGATAAGGATATCCCCACCAGGTAACTCACCTGTTACATGCTTATGTTTAGTGTGGGTATCACTAATAAAGGTTATGGTCTTTTTCATATGACAAATATAGTGTTTTTTCTAATCCCACCAATACTCTATTTTAGTTTCGATGATTTTGAATAAAAGTTTTTTTGCTTGTTCGTGTTTTGCGTCTCCGATTACTCTTGACTTGTCTTCGTTTGTCATAGAATCAAAATCTTTCATAGTTTTACGAAGTAATCTGACTTTGGAGGGGTTTTTCTTGACATATTCTTCTGTATTATCGTGTATTACGGTTGATACTAGTCGGAAAAAAGTTTGTCCGTCCTCGTCTTTTTCCTCAATTTCTTCAAAACTATGGTCCTTGTCGATATATTCGAAAAATTCAGTTGAATATTCATCGTTTTTGACCAATTCAATTAAGTTTAAACACACGGTCATCCAGTAGTTGTCCATAGCAACTCCTGTATGACGATTGTTTTTAACAATTAAGTCACGATTTAATTCAATTTTTTTCTGTAAAATATTATAGATACTTTGGTAATCCCAATTTGTGTCTTTATAGATAGTTGGAGCCCATTTGATGATGTTTTTTACACCTCTGACAAATGCGTTTATATTATCAAATACATTACAAATGTATCCACCAACGATTGTATGTCTAAATTTGTTATATACCCAACGGTCGAGTAAAACATAAGGGTTATATGTCTTTCTATCCCAAACTGAGTCTTCAGGTATGTTTAGTTTTTTGATGTTTGATTTCATATGACAAATATAACAAAAAGTTTTTAAATAAAAAAACCCAAGAAACGATTTCTTGGGTTTTGTATATATTTTGACAACCTATGAGGAGGTCGGAGATTAATAAATATATTGTAAAATTAAAAATTTATCAAGAACCTCAAAAAATTTTATCTGACACCCGTTGTGTGAGGGATTTTTTGAATTTCACCCCGTGACGACCTTCAAAATTATCAATTAAAATATCAATTGAGTTTTTGAATCCTTTGTTTGCCAATAATATGTATGCACCCAAATCAGCATCCATCTCATCTTCATCGTTTCTTTCTGCTGAGTGGTCAAGTAATACGTGAGATACTTCGTGAGCCTCAATAAACCTTAAAGCATTTTCATCTACTTGTTCTCCTTTAGTGACTGATTCACCATCCAAGAAGACCATTCTGTCCTCAGCCGAAGCGAACCCGTGACCAAACTCGTCAAATAGCGGTTTCATTTTATCATAGATTTCGTTTTCCTTAAAAAGAAGGAATACATCTACAGTGGGTTCAAACTGACTTTTATAATTTACAATGTCGCTCATATTAGATAAGGTTTCTTCTTTGTAAATACTTCAAACAATTACGAAAGTGCTTAAGTTCTGCTTGGTAAGCCTCGATTTCCATAGGATGGTTTTTATATCCGTAGATGTCATACAACTTTGCGTATTTTGCCATATCAGGAAGTTTGGGCATTTGTAAAAAGTGTGTGTATTCGTGAATGACAACACGGATAAGTGAAGATACGGTCTTACAACGAGCGGTATTGATTTGAATATGACGAGAATCATACTGACCAAAGTCGCTTGATTTACTACGAGAGACCACACCCAAAGTAGGATATTGTTTGGTCTTTAAAGGAGTTCCAAACTTGTCGCAACACCAATCGTAAGTTGCCTCAATAATCTGTTTTTTGTTTCTTACCTTTTTCATACTCCAAAGATAGAGATATGATTTGAGACAAAAAAACTCAAAATTTCAAGTATCTGATTATGAAACTATTTTTTTTCTATGGGTTGAAAATTAACTGAACCCTCCTCATTTATATGGTGGTATAACTCCTGAACCTTCAGTAATGTATGCCACCATTCGTTAATTTTCGACTGATATGGTTCAGTGTTAAGGTAATAAGAAGGGATTAAGATATCAATAACATAGTGTTTATTGGCAACAACTTCTATTGAACCTATCTCATATGGGATAGGTTGGTCAAAAAATTTATCCAAATATTTTTTATTAACTATTTCTATTAACTTTTTGATTTTTTCTAACTCTTTCATAGAATATTGTGTTGAACGGATTGAATCTAAATATTTCTTTATAGTCCTTCTTTTTACGTCAGTGGATATATGTGGGAAATCGTCGCCTAAATTATAAAAAATTTTGTTAACTAAATATTTTTTATTATCGTATGTGTGATGCATTTTTTTATCTATTAGAACGTATGGAAATGCAATCTGCAAGAAATCATCTATTACCTCAAAGTATTTTGGGAGTGGGTAAGAACCAACAGGAAACTCTGTTTCTAAATATTTGAGTAATTCATCGCTAGTACCGCCATTATATTTTGATAGTATATCCTCTTTTTCTGCCTCAGTTATTATTAATCTCATATAGATAAATATGTCAATAGTATTTTACAGCACTTCCATCTTCAAAAATTAAAATCTTCAGTCCGTTGTAATTCATATCAACACTATTACCTAATACATCAAAAACCCTAACAGGTTTTTTGAAAGTTATGTTAGCATATATTGGGTCGTAAATTCTTTTTGCTCCGTTAAAATCGACTTGAACCAATCTATAGTAGGATATACCATCATAAGGTGTTTTATCTAGATATTCGTAGTCAATTCTTTTGTTACTATAACCATTGGATTTAATTTTTGTTACTTGTGCAAATGTAAATAAATCTTTCGACTTCTCCAAAACAAAATAATCTGAGTTTGATTCGCTCATCGTTGTCCAACGAAGTAATATACCATTATTTGTTGGGGTTGCGGTAAACAAGGTAAGTTCAACAGGTAATAAAGATGATTCACTCCAATAAGGACAAATTGTAGTTAGTCCCTGACAGAATAATGTCCCTGTGGCATTTCCTGTTACACACCACACATATTCGTGACCAATTGTTAAATTACTAAAAAACTGACCTTGACCAACAATAACACCATCAGTTTTGTCACAAAGTTGTAACATAGTAAATGTAACATTAGTGCAACCCAAAGCAGTAAAACCTGAATTTAGGTATACACCCCTCGATGTCGCAACAAAATGAAAGCACAAAGTAAATGCGACCTGTGGTTGGTTTAAGAAATAGCAGAAACCGTTTGATTCCAAATATCCATAACTTGGGATAGGTGAATCACTTTGGTAAACTGGCCCTATCGTAGAGTCACACATAGAAGTCATGGGACTATTTGATAGCATTTGAATGTCCATCATTTGGTTGTCTTGTGCTACACCAAAAAAGGAAAAAGTAAATACTAAAATTAGGGTAAGTAGAGTTCTCATACCTATAAATATCAAAATTTTTGATATAATTTGAGATTTTGACCGATTTTCTTGTTTGTTAACAAAAGAAAACTTACATTTGTGCTATGAATATTTTCGTATTAGATACCGACATCGAAAAGTGTGCAAAAGACCACTGTGACAAACATTGTGTTAAAATGATATTGGAAACCGCCCAACTTTTATGTGGTGTTCATTGGGCGACAGGTGGTGAAGCACCTTACTTATTAAGTCACAAAAACCACCCTTGTGCTATTTGGGCTCGTGAGTCGTATTCTAATTATGTTTGGTTAACAGATTTGGGATTTGCTTTGTGTAACGAGTATCAAAACCGATATGGTAAAATACATAAGAGCAAATCTATATTGGATTGGTGTTTGGTAAATCGACCAAATATTCCTGATATCGGATTGACTCCTCAACCAAAAGCGATGCCTGATGAATACAAAGTAGACGATGTAGTTGAATCTTACAGAAACTATTATAGAAATGCCAAGAAAGATATTTTGGTGTGGAAAACAGGTTATAAACCTGAATGGTTATAATAATATTCACATAGGGGTTGATAATGAATAAATTTATTAGTATGTTTCTTAAAAATTAGAAATATGAAAAAAATTGAAAACGGGGATACCGTAAAGGTAAATTACACAGGTAAATTTGAAGATGGTTCTGTATTTGATTCATCTATGGTTGAAGGTAGACAACCACTAACCGTAACTTTGGGTCAAGGACAACTTATCCCTGGCTTCGAAAAAGGATTAATTGATATGACGGTCGGAGAAACCAAAACTATTGAGATTGAACCGAATGAAGCATATGGAGATGTAAATGAGGAAATGTATCAAGAGGTTGAAAAATCAGTTCTACCTGAAGATATTTTCGAAGGAATGATGTTACAGGCTAATGGTCCTCAAGGAGTGTTTAATGTCTTAGTAAAAGAGATTAAAGAGACCACCGCTGTGTTGGACGCAAATCATCCTTTGGCAGGTAAGAAATTATTTTTTGACTTAGAGGTAGTTGAGGTGATGTAAATCAATAAAACCCCGACCAAAAATCGGGGTTTTTTTATATAATCAAGTTATGAAAGTAACAATATTAGAAAAGATAGACGATGACACTTTTATGGTTATGTCAGATGATGGACAGACCGCAGTCGTCACAGGTGAAGACATAGAAAGATTGCGTAAAATAGGTAATCTACACGAAATTAATACAGAACAAAAGGAAAATTTGTAATATTTATCTCAATAAGGTAAATTATGCGAATTTCAAAACAAAATATATTCGAAGCGGTAGGAGTTCCCGCTAACATAGAAAACGTCTCAAAAAGAATTTTCAAATCTTTTGAAAGAGAAGTAGAAAACGAGGGTGATAACATAATCGACCCAACTGAAAACTATCCATTTGAATTACAAGGAAGATTCAAAATTGGGGATTTCAATTTCAAGTCAGTCACAATAAATTTAAGTTTTCCTGTAAGTGATGAAATAGATGAACCAATATTTTTAGGTATGGGAATTCATATGTCATCTCGACCAGAACTACCAAATAAATTAATCACTTCAAAGTCCAAAGATTTAGAACTATCAGTTCGTATTGCAATTCCTGAAAAAAAACCAACAAAATTTTCTCAAGTATTGGACTTTATTCAAATTGAGGAACCTGAAATACAATCGTCTTTCACTCACGAATTAATGCACGCCTATGACGATTTTAAAAGACCTCACGAAACAATTAAAGGAAGGGCAAGGTATTCAGGCGTTCAAGAAACAAGATTTGATATTCCACCATTAAGGAAATTTACTCATTATTTATATTACGCATCTATGACTGAAAATATTGTGAGGCCGGCAGAGGTTCATTCACATATTAAAAAATTAGGAGTGTCTCGAGATATGTTTCACGATTTTTTGTTGTCGAACCAAACCTATAAAATGTATCAAGAAATTAACAGGTTTTCATTAGAAGGACTGATTAGTGATATGTCAAATTATATGCATAAAATCGATGAACTATTGGAACAGGTTGGTGAATTACAAAATTACAAAACAGACGAAGAAAAAATAAAAAGAGCGCTCGAACTATTTTATATAAATCTAAGTAATAGTATAGTAAGTAATTTCAAACATTTGATAACTACGGATTTTTTTGAGCAATTGTTCGGTATTTATGGTCCCGACAAACAAGAATTGATTATTAATTTCTCAAATGAGGTTACAAAATTTAGAGACAATCCTATGAACTTCTTCAAGTTTGAAGAAAAAAAATTAAAACAAGTATCTTCTGAAATGTTGAAGAAATTGTCAAAACTATACTCTTTAATTGGTGAGAAAAAGTCAATCAAGGAGTGGGATTTACATATGGATTTGTTGCCGAAACCTAAATATGAAAATAAGTATAGAGTGTAATTATGCATAAATTAGTTCCACTTATTGAACAAGTTATTTTAAGGTCGTTTCCTGAAGTCATGGAAGTTGATTTTGAGAAAACTAGTTCTTATTTGGGTTCATCCCCTGAACTTCCCGAAGAAGAAAGAACAATAGAGGTCATTAGAATTATTGTTACAATTAATAATTTGAAAGGTCAAAAAACTTGGTATGATTTGAAGAAGATAAAAAGTGAGGTTATTGAAAAGGTTGAATCGTACTTTAGTTTAGACGTTTGGAAATACGGGTCAGGGTGGGATTTTGAATTTTTCCAAGCAAAAAAAGAAAGATTTTGAAAAAGTTAGATAAAAATATAGTCAAGATACAAAAAATAATGGGTGTTCGTAATTTAATTACCGAAGCATCCAAAAAAGATGTATTAATAAATAAAATTGGTCTTGACCCTGAAATTGCAGAATGGTTCGATAGAACTTGTGGTGGTTTAGCAGTTATAATGTTCAAAAAATGGATAAAAAGGATTTTGGATACTATTGCACAATACCAAGAGGGAGTTACGGAAAAAGATGTAATTGCTGAGAGAAATAAATTAAAAAATATCCCATTATCCGATAGACAAAAAATTCAATCAATTATGGATTGGGTTAGAGTAGGTCTTAATGGTAGATTAAATCAATATCAAAACTTAGAATTTTCAGAATTATACGATAAATCAAGAGAGTGGCACGACTCATTAAGTTTGGGTCAAGGAGATATTAATTATATTGAAGAAAATACAATCGTTAAGGATTTTAGAGACGAAAATGGAGAAGGGTTTTATTGGGTTGATTTAAACACGAACGTTTCTGATGAGGAATGTAATAGAATGGGTCACTGCGGAAGAACAGGTTCTAATAATGACTTATATTCTTTAAGAGAAACAAAAAAATTACCTGGTGGAAAATTTACACTCAATAGAAGTCATTTGACCGCATCTATCGGTAATGATGGTATTTTATATCAATTAAAAGGACCAAAAAATAGCAA
>Ga0315900_10007758_pt1 | contig 13987 bp, 13 predicted proteins | sample LakEriMetagenome_FD_203521 | JGI IMG/M metagenome (GOLD analysis project Ga0315900, IMG submission 203521) | Freshwater fungal communities from buoy surface, Lake Erie, Ohio, United States - Buoy 12 MA114 | ecosystem: Environmental > Aquatic > Freshwater > Lake > Lake biofilm | place: USA: Lake...
TGTTCTCAACGAACAGATCAATCTCTATAACCGTACTGCGACAAACAAACTGAAGCCAATCACTGTTGTTGATGCAGGTGGTGGTGATGCTGGCTCACCTATGTCACCGCGTATGCGTGAGATCATGCGTCAGCTCCAGTACATGCCAACTCGTGAGACTGTCAACCGCGTCTCCATGGTCAGCGGTTCAGTCCCTAAATACGTCAGGCAAGGCCCTGAGGGCTTCAATGACGTGATGAGCATGGTTGTTACCATGGGTCATCCACATCCTGCTCTAGCAGCCGCACAGTGGGCTCTGGAGACTGGATATGGAAAGTCTCAACTAGCTACAGGTCAGAACAACCTATTTGGTTTCCGCTCTTACGATCCAAAGAGTAATGGTTGGCGCGCCTACAACAGCCACACTGAATCCGTTCAAGCTTACGTCGATAACATCACCAAGAATTCACGTTACGCCGCAGTCCTTAAAGCGAAAACACCACGAGAAGCTGCAATTGCTGTAGCTGCTGCTGGTTACGCTGGAGGCGAAGCCGCATATCCGAACAAACTGATTCATGTTATGCGAGAGAACGGAATTAATCCTGATGTTCCGTATGTCAATCCAACGGGTAATCAATGGCATGCCCCAGGTGTAGCCAATACAAAACTCAGCAATGCCATTGGTAAGCAGCTTCTGTCCCAGATGCAGAAGACAAGTGGTTTTGGTTCACAAGAATCTTTCCGACGTAAACCCCACGAAGGAAATGACTATGCAGTGGTTCAAGGTTCTCGTATGAGCCTTAAGCAACCAGCACGTGTTGTTGATGTCATCTCTGAACGTGACCCTAACCACGGTGGCTATGGCGGTATGGTCGAGCTCGAATTCCCTGATGGTGCTCGTGCTCGTGTAGCACACCTGTCAAAGGTCAAAGTACAGCCCGGTGATGTAATCCCTGCCAAGAAGGTATTTGCCCTTACTGGTGGTGCTCCTGGTACGCCTGGAGCTGGACGATCCACTGGTCCTCATGTACACCTTGAAATGTTGACGACTGCACGCGGTCGCAATGAAACAACTAAAGGCAAGGCAGATCCCACTGCAATTGCTCCTCGCTTTTACATCGATAGCTAATTATGCCTTACGATCCTCTTAATTTCGCCAATAAGCCTGATTACCTTTCCGATATTCCTAAAGACGAATACGCGCTTCAGTTGGCTGAAGAGGAACTAAAGGCAGATCAGGCTCAACTCGGTGAACTCAATAAAGCACAGCAGAACGTTGATCAGCAGAATAAACAGCAAGAAGCTGATCAACAGCAGCAAGACGCCAAAGCTCAGGCAATGGAGTCTGAGTCGTCAGCTCTAAATATTGGGGAGAACATCAAGAACAACATCTCCAATGCTTTTGAAGTTCCTACAGCCCTTGTCGGTGGCTTCATTGATTTTGCAGAAGATATTGGAAATCGGACTGGAGCTAAATGGCTTGACCTTGATGACCGAATTGAACCGCAGAATCGAACTGAATACGGTAAAGCTCTACGTAGCATTGTAAGTGTTGTTGGGCCTAACCTCGTAGGTCTATTGACACTGAAACGTGGTGTCAACGGATTTGCTAAAAACTGGCCTGGCATCAGCCAACTGACAAAGCTAAATGCTCCTACTAAAGCTGGCCTTGACATTGCTGCTAGTGCGGGTATCGGTGTTGCTGTTGATGCGGTATCTCGCGAATCTGAAGACCGAAACCTTACGGGTACTCTAAAGGAAGAGTTTCCGTCAGTCTTTGGTTGGATTCCTGACAACATAGCTACGCTTGATACTGACTCACCAGATGTTAAGCGTAAGAAGAACATCCTAGAAGGATTCGGTCTTGGTGGAATCATTGATGGTGTTGGTTATTTGGCTAAGGCTGCGAAGCCGATGGTCAAAGGCTTACTACCTGGAACCAAGATCGTTCCATTGGACGACACCGCTAAGGCATCAATCGCTAAGGAAGCTGAGCAGGTCAAGCCCCTTACTGGCAATCCTGCTGTTGATTACGTAGGACGGAACGTAGAGGCTCGTGAAGCTCATGAAGCAGCTTCTGTGATGGATGAGTTCCAACGTAACCCAGACCCACAAAATCCGACACCACGTATGAACCCTGATCTCTTCAACAAGCATGAGACAGGTATTTCAGGTATACGCCCAAATGCTGTTCGTCGGGGCATGGTGGATGCTGGTCGTATCCACACCAACACTGACACTGTAAATGGTGTTATCGAAAACATCGTTTCAGAGCCGGCTCTTCGTGAAGGTCTCGATGCTGCATCTCAGGGTAAACGTCCTGTTATCGAGATGGTTGCTAGGGGAATCCGCGAGTCAGGTAAGTTCAAAGCTGTCACTCAGCTTGGTAAAGAAATCGACCCTCGCACGATGGACGAGGGGATGCTTTCGATGTACAAGCAGATCATTGACCCCAATAACAAGCTTGACGATATCAGTGATGTCTTTATCGATGAGAAGTTCATCAACAATAACTTCAAAGTCGATGGTAAGGGTATCGAGCAGATTACCGACCGAGCCTATACTACTTCGATGCTTGCTGTTCGTCGGTTGATGGACGACTACATGAGCGCTGAAAATGCCAAAGCAGCAGCTCTGACGATTAACAGCGTTGCTGGTGAAGTTACTGACCTTGCTCATGGTGTCAAGATCTTTGGCAATGAGATCGATACTAGTGAGGTTCAGCAACGTATTCTTGACAAGGTTGAATTCTTGCTGAATGAGACATGGGTTAACTCCTATGCCTCTGGTATGGCTCTCCGCAATAAAGGCTTTTGGGCTCAAGCTAAGAACGTTGCTGATCTTGGACGTATCGCTAAAGAAGCCCACGCTGATATTACCGACAAGTTCGCCAAGAAAGCAGCACAGAACAAGGAGTTTGTTGATAACCTGAGAACTATCTCAAGGGAAAATCCTGAGTATCTCAAGCCATTAATGGAAGCATACGACCTTACCAATGGTGATGTCCGTACGATCTCTGCCCTCAACGGTTGGTTCAACAAGCATCTCAACCCTGCTGGTCTGATCACTAAAGGTTTTATCGATAATGACCCCAGCATGCCAAACTTTGTGCAGCAGGGTCTTTGGAGCACGATTTATAACTCCATCCTTTCTGCATCCAGCACGTTTACCAATGCATGGTTTGGTAACGCAGCTCTGATTGTCTCAAAGCCGTTTACTCAGCTTCTGGGTACTGGTCTTGACTACAAGCAACTGCAGCGCTGGTGGGTCCAATACGGAGCTTTTGGCGACTCATTCCAGAATGCAATGAGCTACGCCCGTCTTCAGACACAGAAGATCATGGATGATCCCGTCAAGTACGGAAACATTGATCGTCCAGACTTTGCAATCATGGATGAAGACCGGTGGATGGTACTTGAAAACATTGCCAGTGCTAGAGCGGCTAAAGGTGAAAGCGGTCCCATGCACATGTACCGACTCGCCAAGGCTCTGCGTGATTTCAACAACTCCAAATGGGTTCGCTACAGTGCCAACCTTATGTCCAGCGGTGATGCTTTCACACGTGCATTCCTAGGCTCTGCTCAGGCTAGAGCACGCGCTTACACCGATCTTCTTGACCAAGGTGGCGATATCACTGAGGCTTCACTAAAGCAGACCTCAGAGCGAATCTACAAGGAGATGTTTGACCAGGATGGCATCATCCGGGATGAAGTAGTCGACTTCCAAACCAAGGAAATCGCTATGTCTCTGGACAACCCTATCTCCAATGCGGTGACTGGTCTGACCACCGCTATGCCCATCCTTAAGCCATTCATCCTGTTCCCAAGGACAACCACGAACATGCTTGGCATGGGCTTCAGATATTCACCGTTAGGTGTTCTGCATAAGGACTTCCTGATGGCGGTTCGTCCTACTCAGGCAACCAAGGAGCAGATTGCAGAGTTCATGGCTGCTCGTGGCATTACCAACTATAGCTATAACGACTGGCTTGATGCTGCTGCTGAAACTCGTGGTCGTGTTGCTACTGGTGCAATTGCATTATTTGGAGCTAATCAGTTGCTTCTCCAAGGTGCTTTGACTGGTAGTCCGCCTGCTGACAAAGAACAGCGCCGCTCTATGGAAAAGGCCATGGGTGGTGCTTACTGGAACTCAGTCAAGATCGGGAACCAGTGGTATAGCCACCAGTGGATGGGACCAATGTCCAGCGTCCTGACCATGGCTGCTGATACTGCAAACCTATTCTGGGCTAATCCTAATGAGGGAATTCTTGAGAACATCCACGGAAAGATCCTCTATTCTGTTGGCCTGAACATTACGAACAAATCCTGGACACAAGGTCTAGCTTCTTTCTTTGACCTTACCAGTGGCAACAAAGCCGCTCTTAACCGCTGGATTGCTAACACTGGTAATTCGATCATCCCCTTTGCTGGTGCTCGCGGTCAAGTAAGCCGCATCTACGATCCTGCATTGCGTGAAGTCGAGGACGACATCGGTCAACTCATGCGTAATCGCAACTCTCTACTGGATATCTTTGATCCTAATGGGAAGCTGCCGTATTCAAGGGACATCATGGATGGTTCTATCCTTAACAACCATAACCTTCTTGTTCGTCTTCTGAATGCCTCGACTCCAATCAAGGTCAATACAGACAAGATGACACCAGGCCGTCAGCTTCTGATTGATGCTGGTTACAATGCTGTGCCGTCGCTCACTAAATACCACGGTAGTCCTGAGAAGTATACGCATGAGCAACGCAGTAAGCTTGCTGGCTACATGGGTATCTATGGCAATATCGAGGGTCAGTTAGAAGAGCTTACGAAGAAGCCGTGGGTGCAGCAGGAGCTTGCTGCAATCAAAGATGCCCGGATGAAGAATATCGAGAGCAAAGAGCTTGACTTCGGTAAGGGTAATCTCCACCGAGAGATTGACCGTATCTTCCTTCAAGCTAAGCAGTTTGCCGAATCTAAGCTTCTCAACGAGAATCCACAGATGCGTGCCCCAGGCTTTGCTAAAGGCTCACGTGAGATGCAGCTACGCACTGGGCAGGATATTCAAAAGGTTATCAACTTTCACAGACAAGGTAGTTAAAGTTAATGGCTGTCACTCAGAATACCTACACAGGGGACGGAACCACCGTCCTCTTTTCTTTTACCTTCCCATATCTTGAGACCACTGACATCAAAGTAAGTGTCAATGGCACAATTACAACTGCATACACCCTAGCCAACGCTACCACGATCCAATTCAATACAGCACCTGCTAATGGAGCTGCTATTCGGATCTACCGTGTAACTGATGACGCGGCTCTTGCTGCTCAGTTCTATCCGGGTTCTGCTATTCGTTCTCAGGATCTGAATGATAACTTCACTCAGAACCTATATGTGACGCAGGAATCAAACCGAGATGCTACGTCTGCTATTGCCACTGCTAATGCTGCGACAACGACGGCAAACAGCGCTGTAACCACGGCCAATGCAGCTACTGTAACGGCTAACACTGCTTCTACCAACGCCAGTGCTGCTGTAGCCACGGCTAACACAGCTTCTAGCAACGCTAGTGCGGCTGTGTCTACCGCCAACACAGCCAGCTCTAATGCAACGACTGCAGTCAACACAGCCAACACTGCGTCTGCTAACGCCACCACAGCTCTCAACACTGCTAATGCTACTGCTGCCGCACAGGCCGCTCTGGAAGCCAACGTTTACGACGCTTCTGAGCTTGATGCAGGCCAGCTAGACAATCGCTATTACACCGAGACTGAACTCAACGCTGGACAGCTCGATAACCGTTATTACACTGAAACTGAGATTGATGCTCAGCGTTGGAACAAGACTACCGAAACAATCGCATCGAATGAATCATGGGTGTCTAATGACACAACGATTCCTACCACTGCTGCAATCAACAACCGACTGATTGACCTGATCAATGATGTTGGTGCCTATGTTGTAGTCAACTCTGAAGTTACCTTCCCGAATGCTGGCATTGTTGATGCTGGCGGCTCACCGGATGCTGGTGTTCTGGTAGCAGTCACGGATGCCACTGGACTTACCTGGAATGGGTCCGGTGTTTCTACAAATGCTACGACCAGTAACTCAACTGCAGTGACCATCACTGGTATCACGGGTATTAGCTCGATTAGTAACTGCGGTATGCAGGTGTTGTCTACCTCTACGCTTCACACGTATACCTTTGTACGTTGGGTCGTTGGTAGCAATGTTGCACAGACGATCTCTGACAACATCAATGAGATCCTCCTTGTAGATAGCAATGCTGCGGCTGCGGCTGCTAGTCAGTCGGCTGCTGCTGCGTCCGCAAGTGCAGCTAGTACATCTGCCTCTAACGCTGCTTCCAGTGCCTCTGCTGCCGCTTCTAGTGCGTCTGCAGCAAGCACATCGGCAAGTAATGCTTCGACTTCTGCCACCAATGCTGCCACAAGTGCAGCCAGTGCAGCAAATGCTGTTACAGCAATCAATAACCTTGGTTACTATTTGAACTGGGGTTTGATTACTGATGCTGTTGGTACAACTTCTGATTACGGTGTTCTTGTTTAATTATGTCTACTCAAATTCAACGTCGTAGGGGTACTACGGCACAGCACAGCACATTCACTGGTGCTGTTGGTGAAGTTACTGTTGATACTGATAAAGAAGTACTTGTCGTTCATGACGGTGCTCAAGCGGGTGGTTATCCGCAAATGCGGGAGAATGGATCGAACTCTGCACTTGCTCTTGGTAGTGCTGCTACTCCGTCTCTGAAGTTCTCCGGTGACCCCAACACCGGCATCTACTCCCCCGGCGCAGACCAAGTAGCCATCTCGACTAATGGCACTGGGCGACTGTTTGTTGACGCGAGTGGGAGTGTTGGCATCAACAAGGCCCCTGGCGTAACTATTGACACTCAATCCACAGGCAGCAACTGTACGCTTGCCCTGAACAGGACTGATGCAGCCACTGCCGGCCAAATTCAAATAGCCGCAGGTAATAATGCAAACAGTATTTTATCTACCGGAACAAAGGACTTATTCTTCTCTACAAACAGCCTTGAAAGACTGCGCATCACCTCGGCAGGGCTCGTAGGCATAGGGACTAGTTCGCCTGGTGCGCCATTAGACGCACGAGGCTTTGCAACGTACCGAGGCAACGTCTACACAATCGCCAGCTTCTGTGCCAACAGTACGAATACGCCCCTTAACATTCTACAAGGAATTGACGGAACACATCCTTCCATTTCTGCGGGACAAAACAGCACTGGAACGTGGGGCGCCTTAGGTTTTGTGACCAGTGAGCAGTATCGGATGCTCATCACAAACGCAGGCAACGTAGGGATTGGCACTACTCCAGAGACGACGTTAGACGTTAATGGCGCAATCACGCTCCGAGCTGTTTCAATTCCTGGCACAGGGAAGGCACGTATTTACGAACGCGACACCGATAACAAGCTGTATATCCAGACTGGCACTGGCAACGCCATTAGGTTCATCAATAACCTACAGAATGATCTGCTAAATATCGACAGCTCGGGACGCCTTTTAGTTGGCACGTCTACTGCGCGTAGCAATTTCTTTGGTGCTGCTCCAGGGATTGCTCCTCAGTTGCAACTAGAAGGTGGAGATACGGCGGCTTCAACCCTGTCCATTACCAGGAATAATAATGATGGTGACGGACCAACCCTGGCCTTTGGAAAGTCAAGAAGCACAACCAACACTGTTGTTCAATCTGGTGACCGCATTGGACGCATAGAGTTTCAAGGTAACGACGCAACATCCTTTGTTCGCTCTGCCGTTATTGAGGCGTTTGTAGACGGCACCCCCGGCGCTAACGACATGCCGGGCAGATTAGTGTTCTCCACTACTGCCGACGGAGCGAGCAGCCCGACGGAGCGGATGAGGATGAATAGTGTTGGCAAAGTCATCGTCAATGATACGGCTGCCATCTTGGATGCCACTTTCTCAATCCTGGCGCAGTCTGGAAACAACGCTATCGCGCTCAAGTCAAACGCTTCAACAACGTTCGCCATTCTTAATATCTGGGGCAACGAAACCTCTGGAAATCAGATCTTTTTTAGGTTCGCCACAGACTCAAATGCCGAACGAGGAAGCATTACTTACAACCGTGGGGGCGGCGTTGTTGCGTACAACACCACTTCGGATTATCGGTCTAAGACTATTCTTGGCGAGGTTGAAGCCCCCGGAGATACCATTGACGCTCTAAAGGTCTACCGAGGCATCATGAACGGAGCGACCGTGGAGCGCCCAATGCTGATTGCACACGAGGCGCAGGAGGTTGCCCCTTACTGCGTCACAGGCGAAAAGGATGCCGTTGATGACGATAACAACCCGATTTACCAGCAAATGGATCATCAGGTGCTGGTGCCGCTGTTGATTGCTGAAATTCAGCAGCTTCGTGCTCGTGTTGCAGCCCTTGAGGCCGCCTAGACCTACTCACTAATCCCTTTCTCAAGAGCCTGCCAACGCGGTGGGCTCTTTTTCTTTATCCATAATTAACCATGTCTACCACTTTTACTTGGAACGTTGCAAACCTTGATCGTACTCTTGCTACCGGAGAAGTCACCGTAGTTCACTATACCGTGACTGCTAAAGATGACGCCTATAGCTCCGGTGCATATGGTTCTCTTGGTCTTGATCCTGCTGAACCTGACTCGATGGTTCCGTTTGCAGATCTTGACGAATTCACCGTTGCTAGCTGGGTAGCTAACAAGCTTGGCCCTGAAAAGGTGCAAGAAATTCAAGAGGCCCTGCAACAACAACTCGACCTCCAGCGCACTCCTGTGACTGGTTCTGGAGTTCCCTGGAATACACAACCTACCGTCTGAGGTAAATCGTGATCACCATTCTTGGCATCAAGGTTTCGTATGAGACCCTTGCCTTCTTTGCTTTATTTATTGCTTCTGAATACCTTGGCATGACCAAGAAGCGTCGTGCCAACAGCGTTACCCAAGTCATCTCAATGGCGGCTGCATACTTCGGCAAGACCCGTACTGAAGACGACCAGATCCGCCGCTTCCGTCGTGCATTAAAGGGGAAGTAGTTCGATGGTACTGCTGCAAGTTAAGCAGTACTACCCCCAAACGGACAGTGCAACAGGTCACGGTGATCGGATGTGTTTCTCATCGACATGCGCGATGGCCATCAAGTATCTCCGTCCTGATGCGCTCAAAGGTAGTAATGCAGATGATGATTATCTGAGAACTGTTCTCAAATACGGTGATACAACCCAATCCACCAGTCAAATCAAAGCATGTCAGCAGTACGGTGTCTTTGCTTCTTTCTACCAAAAAGGAACCAGACAATCACTACTCACTGAACTAAAGGCTGGTTATCCAGTCGCTGCTGGCATCCTCCACAAAGGTCACGTTTCCAATCCCGTTGGTGGTGGCCATTGGATGCTGTTGATTGGTGATGACGGAGAACACGGCATCTTCCACGATCCATACGGTGAGATGGATAACGTTAACGGTGGATACGTCAAAGTTGGCTCTGGTGGTAAGGAAGTTAAATACTCTTGGAAGAACTGGTTACAGCGTTGGGAAGTTGAAGGTAAAGGTACTGGTTGGTACATGACCTTCCGCCCCGTTCAACAGACACGCCCCCTAATTACCTACGACAACACCTGGGAAGGCGTCAAAGCTGCTGCATCTGCTGCGGGCTGCAAACATCCCTCCGTTGTGGCTGCTCAATGGGCCTTAGAGAGCGGCTACGGGAAGCACACCTCTGGCAAACACAACTACTTCGGTATCAAAGGAACTGAAGGCCAAGGTACGCTCAAACGTACCACTGAATTTGTCGGTGGTATGGAGATAAAAACAGATGCTTGGTTCAAAGACTATCCATCACTCTTTGAATGTGTCCAAGATCTCGTCAACAAGTGGTACAGAGACTACAAGAACTACAAAGGTGTCAACCGTGCAGCCTCTGCTGAGGAATGTGCTCGCCTTCTTGTCGTCGAGAAATACGCCACTGATCCCGCTTATGCGGACAAACTAATACGTATTTTGCGGGAACATGATTGAAGCCGCCGTATCTGCTGCTATCGCTGTAATGACAGCCATGGTAGCCCTTACCACACGACTCAACAACAAGATCGTAGAAGTTGATTCACGGATCGACAAAGTAGAGCTCAGGGTTGCTGAGAACTACGTTCAAAAACAAGAGCTTTCAACAGCTCTTCAGAAGATGGAGGATCACATGATCCGCATCGAGAATAAGCTCGACCAGATTGTTTTACGAAATGGCTAAACAAGTAAAGGCTACAGAAGATACCTTTAACGAACTCCATAACCTTGTCACTGCAGAACTCATCAGCCGTATCAAATCCGGTGAGGCATCCACTGCGGATCTAAAGGCAGCCTGTGATTGGCTTGCAAAGAATGACATTACTGGTGTTGCAATGGAAGGTTCCCCTCTTGATCAACTTGTAAACATCCTCCCCAAGGTTGATCCAGAACTCGTACGGAGTCGGCTAAATGGCACGCGACTGGAAAAAAGAGTATAAGGCCCGTGCTGAATATCTAAAGTCATACCGTCGTGAGCATCGCAAAGAAGATGCTGCACGAGCAAGAGCACGTCGCTCAATGGGTGATATTCCTAGTGGTTATGAAGTCGACCACAAGGATAACAACCCAATGAATAATTCACGTGAGAACCTGAAGATCGTTCCACGTAAAGCTAACCGTGCAAAGGGAGCACGTAAGACGAACGCTAAACGGTAATGACTACAAAACCCTGCAGGCAGTGCGGGGTTGAGAAGAGTCTATCGCAATTTAGATCCAGTAATACCAAGCATGGGTATTATCAGACCTGCAAAGAGTGTTGCAAGGCTAAGGCATCACCCGAGCAGATTGCCTTTTACTACTGGAAATCTAAGCTAAAGAAAGTATACAATCTTACTCCAGATCAGTACTATTCCATGCTGAAAGATCAGGGCGGTGGTTGCGCTATTTGCGGTACAACCAATCCTGGAGCAAAAAAGTCGTACTTCTGTGTAGATCACTGCCATCATACCGGAACGGTTCGTGGCCTTCTGTGTACATCTTGCAACATCGGAATAGGTAATCTTAAGGATTCAAGAATGTTACTGCAAAACGCTCTCAAGTATCTAGATGGAAAACCCACAAGTGATGATGCAAACCCTTCAAGCACTTCGCTCCAGCGAGGCAAAGAGAATGTGGAGGGATTGGATTTATGAGCGAGATAACTTTCAATGCGTCTACTGCGGCTCTTCAGACAACCTCACTATTGACCACTGTCGCCCAAAATCAAAGGGGGGGCAAACACTCTCTTCAAATTGCGTTACCGCCTGTCGTTCCTGTAATCAGAGTAAAGGCAGTAGTAACTGGCTCCAATGGATGAGAGCCACCTTCGGTGAAAACCCCAACAAAGAACAGCTTATTCTCTCTTGGATTAATTAACTATGGCAACTCGTAAGAACAACTGGCTAAATGCCAAACCTGTAACCAAAGCTGGTGGTAAATCTGGTGGTGCTCGAAACCCCGCTAAGCCTTATAACAAACCTGCCTCGACTTCTGGCACGCCTAAAGTCAAGACTAAGACTCAGAAGCTCCAACAAGCAGCTAAGACGAAGCCGTCTTCTCCTGCACCCAAGCAGGTTATTAAGAAGCCAGTTACCCGTACTGGTCCTGTGAAAGGCCCGGTGCCTCCGAAGGGTTACTCTGCAGGTGCTGCAGGGATGCCTAATTCAGCTAAAGCTAAAGCAAATCTTCCAAAGGCCGGTGCTCGTGCTGAACGCACGGCAACTCGTGCCACGCAACTGATCAAAGATGCACGAGCTAAAGCTGCATCTACACCTAAGCCCTCCCCAGCTTCTGGTGCTGCCAGTGCTGCTACTAAAGCCGCCGGCATGGGTGGCCGCATGCTTGGTGCTTTTGGTACAGCACTAGCTATTCCCGCTGCCATCAAAAACATTGCTGATGTAGCTGAGCGCAACCGTCAATGGGACGCTTACAAGGAGCGTATGGGTATGAATAAGCCCACACCCACCACCAAGCCGTCCTCCACCACTGCTGGGCGTCGTACTGGTACTAACAATCGCAATGCGAACCTTTCAGTACCTACTAGCCCCGCTGGCACTCGTGCTGGTGCTGCTGCTGGCACACGTACTCGTTCTCGTACCACAACTCAGCCTACTGCTGGAAAGGATTGGCGTTCTCGGGTTAGCAATTCTGATGTAAATGCTCTGCGTCAAGGGCAGAATGATGCTATTCGCAGTTACGGTAATAAGCCTGCTTCTGCTTCTAAGCCCACTAAGCCCGCTCCTACCCAATCCGGGGGTGCTTCCACTCAATCTCGGAGTAGCGGTGGTGGTGGATCGTCTCGTCCTGCAGCACCACGCCCTCAGTCTGGTCCTACCTCCAATGCAGGTATGAAGAACCAGGACAAGAACTTTAAGGGTAACGTCTTTGAAAAGACCTTTGGTTACAAGCCTGGTCAAGCCCCTGACCAACAGAAGGCTCGCTTTAAGAGCGTAGACAATAAGTTCGGTCAAGACTCCGGCTACGAAACCAAGACCAAGGTTGACGGCAGCAAGTATGCCGACAAAAAACCTGACATGAAGAAGGTCAAAGAGTATGACCGTCTTCGTCGTAAGTACTACGACTGATTCATAACACTCGCTGAGAGGCCCCCTAGTGCTCGCTAGAGCGACCTAGAAGCCCCTAGAAGGCCTCTCTTTTTCTATTTAGGTATATACACCCCAAATAATGAAAAATCTCCGTACAGCGCCTTCTAGCGCCAGTAACTCCATGAAGATTGCTGGCTATCTAACTGACTCTGATCGTCAGATCCTCAAGGATCACGCTGAAACACTACGCCGTCAAGGTACTAAAGCTGCAGCCAAAGAGCTTGAACGAATGAACAAGATGTATTCCCAATACGGAATGTCTTTTGGTAAACTTAAAGGTGTGTAATGAATGTTCTTGACGCGCTCAAGGATGACTTCAAGCTGTTTCTGCAAGCACTGTGGCAGCAGCTTGATTTACCTTCCCCTACACGAGCACAATACGCTATTGCAGATTACCTCCAACTAGGCCCCAAACGACTACAGATCCAAGCCTTTCGTGGTGTCGGCAAGAGCTGGATTACTGGTGTCTTTGTGTTGTGGACTTTGTTCAACAACCCAGAAAAGAAGATCATGATCATCTCCGCTTCAAAGGAGCGTGCAGATAACATGTCCATCTTTCTTCAGAAGCTGATCATTGAAACCCCGTGGCTAAGTCATCTAAGACCGAAGTCGGATGATGCTCGGTGGTCTCGCATTAGCTTTGACGTTAATTGTTCTCCTCACCAAGCACCCTCAGTCAAGTCAGTTGGAATCACAGGTCAGCTAACAGGTAGCCGTGCAGACCTGATGATTCTTGATGACATCGAAGTTCCTGGTAACTCGATGACCGAGATGATGCGGGAGAAGCTCTTGCAGCTCTGTACAGAAGCGGAGTCCATCCTCACACCGAAGAAGGACAGCCGCATTATGTACCTAGGGACACCCCAAACTACCTTCACCATCTACCGCAAGCTAGCCGAACGTAACTACCGACCATTTGTCTGGCCTGCTCGCTACCCCCGTAAAGACAAGCTGAGTCAATACGAGAACCTGCTAGCACCGCAGATCGTAGAAGACATTGAGATGGGCTCTGAGGAGTGGTCACCAACTGACCCTGACCGTTTCCAATCGGATGACCTGTTGGAACGGGAAGCAGCCATGGGTCGTAGCAACTTCATGTTGCAGTTCATGCTTGATACCACCCTTAGTGATGCTGAGAAGTTCCCACTTAAGTTCAGCGATCTCATTGTTACCTCCGTCAACCCAAAACAAGCACCCGATGCTGTGGTGTGGTGTTCTGATCCCAGGAATGTTCTCAAAGATCTCCCCACCGTAGGACTGCCTGGAGATTACTTCTACTCACCCATGCAACTTCAGGGTGACTGGAGTGACTACACCGAGACGATCTGCTCTGTAGACCCATCTGGTCG
>Ga0315900_10007770_pt1 | contig 13973 bp, 37 predicted proteins | sample LakEriMetagenome_FD_203521 | JGI IMG/M metagenome (GOLD analysis project Ga0315900, IMG submission 203521) | Freshwater fungal communities from buoy surface, Lake Erie, Ohio, United States - Buoy 12 MA114 | ecosystem: Environmental > Aquatic > Freshwater > Lake > Lake biofilm | place: USA: Lake...
AAAAATAGATGCTGCTTGTAATAAGCAAAAGAAAGCAAAACGTATATTATTTAAATTACTTGATAAATATATTGAAGGATGGTGGGATTAATTATTATAGTAATATTTGGATGGTTAGCTTATGAAATATGGAGAGCACCACATTTAGATGATAATGGTAATGTTATTGAACCAACTAAGATATTTAAAGATTTATTCAAATGATAGTAGGACTAATTATTGTAGTATTTACTTTACTAATAGCTGTAGTATGGGTAAGAGGTATTGATTATATGAAGAAAAATTATCCTGACTATAAAGGTGAAGATTTTTTAGATTGGGATGATAATAAAATACATTCAGAAGGAAATTTTTAAATTATGAATAAACATGAATACAGTGAAAGAGCTGTGTTTTGGGGTTTTGTAGGCATTGCTCTTACTTTACTTTTAGCATTAATACTAAAGTAATGAAAACAGTTGTAATTGGAGACGTTCACGGGCGCTCACTCTGGAAATTAATAGTGTATAAGGAAAATCCTGATAGGGTTATTTTTATTGGGGATTACTTTGATTCATTTGAAATATCAGGTGTAGAACAAATTCAAAACTTTAAGGAAATAGTTGAATATAAAACAACATCAGGTAAAGAGGTTATCATGTTGGTTGGTAATCATGATCATCATTATTACCCTGAGGTAGGTTATACAGGTACTAGTGGTTATCAATCAGGTATTGCTCCATCTATTACTCAAGTTATAGATGAAAATAGAGAACATTTACAAATAGCTTATTCATTTGATGAATTTTTATTTACACACGCTGGTGTGAGTCCTACATTTATGGATGGTGAATTTGGTGAGGAAGGATGGGTTGAAGATAATGTAGTAGAATTATTAAATGATCTATTTAAATATAAACCTAAATCATTTGATTTTAATGGTATTGATCCTCATGGTGATAATACTTATCAAACACCAATTTGGATTAGACCTAGATCACTAATGGCTGTAAATAAAAAACACAATAAAGGATTAAAGAAAAAATACATTCAAGTAGTAGGTCATACTCAAGTTAAAAAATTAGATCTAATTGGTTCTCAAAAATCAGCTGGTGGTAGATATTATTTGATTGATTGTCAGGAATCTACTGGTGAGTATTTGGTTATTCAAGATGGAGAACTTAGTGTTGGACAAACAAGATAAGGTTATGAAATTAAAATACAGACTTGAAAGACTTAGATGGTGGAAAGTATTATTTAGTCCACTTAAACCATTTACCATTAAATGGTATGTAGGTAAAATAGCATTAGGTACTCCATACTTTTACCCTAGAAAAACAGTTAAAAGTAAAACCAAACCAGGTTATTTAGAATTTAAACCATTAATAGTTGGATTTGATTCATGTTCATTAGGGTGGAAAACAAAATGGACAGATACTGATTTTAGATTTGAACATGGACCAATGCTTACATTTGTATTTTTTGGATATCAAATAGCAGCAATGCCTAAACCACCAACTGATTGGCCTAATCCATATTGGGAGATATGGTTGTGTTATGAATATGCTACAGATAAAACTAAATCAAAACGTGAGCGAATAAAACAATGTAGAGAGATAATGCCACAGAAATGGGTATCGAGCAAGAATGGTGTTGAAACAAGAATCGATTATTACGAGCAAGTAGTTAAACCTAAATATCTAAAATGACAGGCAAAAACCAACCTAAACGCAAATGGTTCATTGTTATGAACTCTAAATTAGAATATTTCAGTGGATTGATGTATGGTGGTCAGTTAGTGTGGTGTAGTGACTATAACGAAGCAAAACCACTAGATGATGAAGCTAAATTTAGAACACTACAGTATATGTGTTATGGCGAAGAACTTATCTTAGATTACATCTCATGAAAACATTAGAGGAACGTTTAGCAAGTTATAGAGCAGCATTTCTAGAGAAAGTAAAACGTACTAACTGGAATGATGAAGATGAATGTATTTATAAGCGTAGAGGCCGTAAACCAAAACCAATGACTAAGTTTGAGTCTAAACCTAGAACATTAGGTGAAAAACGAGCTTGGGAACAACAAAAATTAAATAACAAGTATAATTGGTTATAATATGGAAGAATTTAATTCATATAAAGAATATGCTCAAGCAGTAATTGAAGATATTATTGCTTTAGAAAAGACATTTCCAACTAAAGAACAATTACCTCTTGATTTACTTACTTACTGGTGTGAGGAAATAAATAAACATGCTGAGATATATTGGAATGAATATCTCATTGGTAAACGAGAAAGCTATATGTTTGATCAGGATGAATTTAAAGAAATATATGATAAAGCAGGAGTGCGTTATACATCTGAGGTAGTTGATGGCTTAATAGATGAAGGATATGTACAGATGGGTATTAGAGAAGATGGTGAAATAGTTTACAGCGCAACAGATAAAGGTAAACAAGCATTAGATGAATCCAAACCAAATGAATAAAGTAGAATTATTAGGTTATTATGGCTCAGATTTAGTTCACGCCCAATCAGCTTGGACATCAACATCTAGAGATATAACTGATGAGAAGAAAGCTAGGGTAGGTAAATTACTTAAAATGTTAGCAAGTGAGGGTCATCATACTCCATTTGAAAAATCATCATTACACTTTCTAGTAACAGTAGATCAAGCAACACACATTCATCTAATTAAGCATCGTATTGGTGTTTCAGTTAATGGTGAATCTGCTCGTTATAAAGAATTGAAAGAAGATAAATACTATATTCCTAATGATTGGCCTGATATTCCTTGCAGTATGGAACACCTACAAAGGAAAAACTGGGCTGATATATTAGATGAATATACTAGATATGGTAATCAACTATATCATAAATGTTTAGAAGACCTAACACCAACATTAGGCCGTAAACGTGCTAAAGAATCAGCTCGCTTCTTTAAAACATTCAACAGTCAAATTACAATGGATGTAATGTTTAACTGGCGCTCATTCTATCACTTCCAGAAACTAAGAAACAGCGAACACGCTCAAGTTGAAGTAAGACAATTAGCTCAAGATATGCTTGATTTGGTTAAACAAATTGATGGTAATCCATTTGCCTTAACTATAGAGGCATTTGGGTTGTAAGGCAAAATTCAAGTTGTATATTCAATGTATTAAATAATTAAATCAAAGGATATGACAAACGAATTAAACACAGGCGTAATGATGACAAATCGTGCCTACACGCTTGAAGACATCAAGCAAATTGCCCCATCAGTATTTACAACTGAAAAAGCACCTCATCTAACAGACAAGTACATTCAAACTCCAACATCACGTGTTGTAGAGGATTTAATGAACTTAGGTTGGCAAGTAACTAAAGCACAAGAGGTTAGATCCCGTAAGTATAAGGGATTCCAAAAACACGTAGTTGTATTTCGTAACCCCGATATTATGATTAAGGGTAAAGATGGTGATGATGCATTCCCTCAAATTCTACTTACCAACTCACACGATGGTAAAGCAGCATTCAATTTTAGAGTAGGTATTTTCCGTTTAGTATGTAGTAATGGATTAGTAATTAGTGATGCTGATTTTAGTAATGTATCAATCAGGCACATCAACTATACATTTGAATCGTTACAAGCTAAAGTAGCTGAGATGATTGCTAAATTACCTAACCTGGTTAATAAAATTAATACATTTAAACAAACGCAATTGACTGAAGAGCAAATGAAAGATTTCGCTACTAAGGCAATGCAACTCAGAACTAAACAGCAAGTAGATGTAATGGAAGTACTTACTGCTGAGCGTCCACAAGATGAAGGTAATGATTTGTGGGTTGTATTTAATCGCATACAAGAGAAATTAACTGGTGGTTCATATAGAGCTGGTCGTCGTAAAGCTAGATCAGTAAAGAACTTCCAAAAAGATATTGAACTGAATGAGCAGCTATTTGAGCTAGCCGGTTCATACCTTTAACCTTTGATTTATAGGAGTTGGGGACGTCAAGTCCCCTCTCTTATATTCAACTGATAGAAATAAAGATTATGGCACGAAAACCAAGACCATCAAAGGAAGAAATAATTCGAACAATAATAAATAAGATGTTCGAAATAGCAGGTCATGACGTTACATTTGAGCAAGTAGCAGGACGTAAAGATGCTTGGTATCAAGAATGGACAATGACTGTAGCTCAAAATGATGAATGGCAAAAGTGGATGAAAGAGTATTTTAAAAAAGAATGTAAAATGTTCCCTAAAATAGCAGAACGAGAAGCAGCAATGTGTTCGTTAATGTGGGGTTTAAAATTTAATGACTTTAATGAATAAACCATTTTTCGATTTAACCGCTCCAATTACTGGCTCAAGCGATTATCAACTTGCCTATTATGAAATGATGAGGCAAATGGAGGAGGAAATGGAGCAAAATAAAAACAATGAGAACTCTAGTTATACATCCTAAAGATCGTTCAACCGATTTTCTAAAACCAATATACGAAAGTATTGAAGGGGATGTTCATGTAATAACAAGTCTTTACTATAAAGATACAGTTAGAGCACTTATTGATCAATCAGATCGTATCATAATGTTAGGACACGGTTCACCAGCTGGATTATTTGCTGTTGGTCAATTTGAGGATTGTAGTAATGGAATGATCATTGATGAAACAATGGTAGCGTCATTAGGTAATAAACCAAATAACATTTATATTTGGTGTAATGCAGATAAGTTTGTTAATCGCTTTCATTTGAAAGGATTTTACAGTGGAATGTTTATTTCTGAATATGGTGAAGCATCATATTGTAATACATCAACTAATCCGGGTGATGTTGAACATTCAAATGATTTATTCTCAGCTATAGTAGGTAGAAATATAATGTTAGAAGCAAAGAACTTACGTGATTTGGCAAAGATAGAATACTATCTTCCCAATAATAAAGTAGCAGAATATAATAATCAAAGGTTATACTACAGATAATGAAAGCAAATTATTACGTTGATTCAGAGTATATTTCCGTTAAAGCTAGTACAATAGTTAAGATGGAAGAACATTTTACACTATTAACACTAGAGGGTCCTATTACGTTTAAAACAGAAGTTATAGCTGATTTAGTAGATATTCCTGAACAATATCAAGAGGTAGTATTAAATATGTTAACGTCTAAATATGTTAATAGAGTATCATTTGGACATAATCCATTTTCACAATGTAAACCACCTATAAAACGTAAGTGGTGGCAATTTTGGAAGTCAAAATATTTTTACAATGACTAATTGGAATAATAATCAATAATATATTTATCATCAACAAAAACTACCCATGGCTATTCAGACAATGGATGATGCTCAGAGTAAAGCAGATCGTAGAGTAGATAAATCATTTAAGAAGAAGAAAAAACGAATCCCATTAAGTGAAGAATCATTAGCTGATTTGCACCAAAGAGGAGCATCTTTAGCTGAACAGCTTGAGTGGCTTGAACTAAAGAAAAAACAAAAAGATAAATATGAGCGCTAATACTGATATGAAAGTAATCGGTGTTTTATTGGATGAAGCAATGGAACACGGATTGGAATTAGAAGTAATTTACAGTGCATTAAAAGCAATGCGTGAAGATGAAACTATTTCCCCAGCACAAGCATTCCAAATTGGAATGGATGAATGGATTAGATAAGGCAAAGTCCCTTATTTATATTTATTCAAATTAAAGGTTATGTCAATTATAGTATCAGATAATAAAGTGATTGTACACAGTACATTTCCACCAGTATTATTCAATTCAATTACTGAACCAGGTAAACGTTATGTTATCGCTGAAGGTGAATGGGTTGAGGTATCTCCAAACATTACATACGCTGATATTGTTCACTTTAGAAAGATATTAGGTGAAAGAAACGAAGCATTTCAACCACGCTTTGAACAAGAGGTAGCTGGATCTAAAGGTAAAACATATACAGTTACGGGTGAAGGTAAAGTATGGAGCTGTACGTGTCATTCATTTAATTGGTCAGGTAGCGCACGTACGTGTAAACATATTGAAAAAATTAAACAAGAAAACGGTTGGTAGGCAAGATTACTTACCTATCTTTATCTCAAATAAATAAGTTATGTGGTTTCCAGTATGTGAAGCAATAATATATTATCCTTTCTACACAAAGGATGCAAAGGCAGGAATAAATTACGTACATTTAAATTAATAAGTTATGACAATTAAGTTAGAAAAAGAAACAGGATGGATGAATGGACAAGCAACTACTAAGTATTATGTTTGGGCTGATGATAGATGTGTTGAGGTTGCCTACAGCGAAGAAGAAGCATACCAAAAGTATGAGAATGTCAAAGCAAATTACGTAGGTTCAAGTAAACAAATACTTAAAGAAGAAGAAATTTAATTAAAGGTTATGACTAAAACACACTATGAATCCCCAATTGGGATTGAAGTCTATCAATTTGATGATAGCGACACAATTCACATTTCAGGTAATGTACCACAAAAATACACTGTAGTTGAATTTGGCAGTGCTTATGATTTTGAAGAATACATTCAAGATTATATTAATAGTGATGGTATTGGATATGACAGTGAATATAGCCAATTCTTCGCATATGCCAAAACACCTGAGCGTGCTATTGAATATGTAAAGGATATTGAGAAATGGTTTGAGAATATAAGAAGTATTACTAGCGTGAAGGCAAAGTAAATGTATTATATTTATCTAAACAAATAAAATCAAAGGTTATGGCAACAAAGAAAAAAACAGCGTCAAAACCGCTACCCCCAAATTACATCGCATTTGACGATGATCGTGGTGAATTAATCGCAGCAGGTACAAAAGAATCAGTACTTGATAGTATTAAATCCTATTGTGAAAGTGAAGGAATGGATGAAGACGACATCCAAACAAGTGTTAGGGTATATGAATTAGGTAAGCGAATAGACTTTCACGTTGAGAGACAACTAGAAGTATATTTCTAAAGTGGGTAGGCAGAATTGCCTACCTATCTTTATCTCAATCAAATAATTAAAATCAAAGGTTATGACAAAACAAGCTACAGTTGAGCTACTGAAACAACAGCTCCCCGGTTTCTACAGTGTAGAACAAGTAATCAACATTATTAACGGCATTGAAGATGATTCTCAAGCAGAAGCATATAATGAGAATCAACTCGAAGATGTTGCAGATAGTATCTATGATAATATACGCAGTGCATTAGGTAAAATGTATACAGGTGATATTATTGATACAGACACTGCTGAATTCAGTTTATACGATAAAACAATTGAATTAGACAGTGTTGATATTGATAAAGATTCAATTGCAGATACTGTAATAGAAGAGGTTAAGAAAGTAATGTGGGATAAATTCCTACTAAAAGCAAAACAAGAAGAAGTAGCCGCATAATTTAAGTGGGTGGGCAGAAATGCCCACCTACATTTATCTAAACAATTAAGTATATGCCAACAACAAGACGCCAACAAGCAATGGATCTAATTGAGCAATATGAAATTGACGATAGTCGTTTCCTAGAATGGATGATTAATGACTATATGGGAGGTGGTGAGCTATTAAACGCAATTAAATCATATATTTCAGATGAATTAGGAGTAGACACTGATGAAGAGGCAGAATAACGGTTGTATATTTATCTAAACAAATTAAAGGTTATGGTAACAATAGATCAACTCCGTGATGCTGTAATAGCATATGAACAAGCATTCATATTTGATATGTATGAAGATGAAGGTAAAGATCCACAACCATACATTGAAGATATGGTTAATGAATTAGCCGAATGTGACTGTGTTGAAGACATAGCAGATTACTACGATAAGAGAGGATATGATGGTTATGGAGCAATCATAAGTGTGTTGTTGGCAAAATCAACTATCGTATCTTCAAACAAATAAAAATTAAAGGTTATGAAAACAAACAGACAAGTACTCACCAAAGCAATTAAGGAACTAAGCGACATTGAATTAGCATTTCTACGTGAGCGTATTCTAGAGGCATGTGATGCTATATTAGATAATGAAGCAGATATTCGTGAACAAATGAAACGCCACATTATCAGTCCCGATTTATATATTGAATCGATGCGCAATATCAAGGATAAAATAGAGTTCGAACAAAAAGTTGCTAAATAAAATTGGCAAAAGCTTGGCGGTATAACATACCACTACATCTATACGTATATACGCTTAGGCACAATAAATATCATATATTTAACGCAAATAAAAACGTAAAAGTATGAATAAGCAACAACTACAAGCAATGAGTATGAATGAATTACGATCAATGCGAGACATACTTCAGCGAGAAATTGAACAACGAGGACAAGAGATTAAATACGAGTTGCGTATTGGAGATAAAGTAAAGGTTAATCATAGCCGAACAGCAGGAATGATATTCAACGTAGTAGAAATTAAACGTAAGAAAGCAGTGGTTAAAACAGTTGATGGAGCGCGATATAACGTAGCACTACAGTTACTTGAGAGGGCAGAATAATTATATTAGATTTAACGTATTAAAATTAAAAGGTTATGAGAGACTACACAGCATCAAACGGAATTAAGTCATTTTCAATTGAGGAAGGTAACGTAGGATTAACCAAATGTTTAGATGATTTTGGTGGACCCAATATGTGGCGTTTACACGTAAAGACAGTAAGTGGATATTGGGAAGATGTACAATGGATGGGTGTGTATAAGGCACAGCAATTCGTTAAGACAAAGTTACCAGTGTATGATGAGAAGCAGAAGCAAACTAAATATAAGTTGGCACAATAAAGGTATTATATTTAATTAAATTAAAATCAAACGGTTATGACAAACTTAGTAAAAGGAAAAACAGTACAAATGGATCTAGTTGGTCTAGATGGTAATGCATTTAGTTTAATGGGAGCGTTTCAACGCAATGCACGAAGACAAGGTTGGAGCGCAGATGAAATAAGCACAGTTATTAATGAGTGTATGAGTGGTGATTATGATCATTTATTAAGTATACTAATTGCTCATACCGAAGAGGCAGAGTAAGCATTGTATATTTAACATATAAAATTAATAAGTTATGGCACTAAAGTTTGTAGTAACAGATAAAACAATTTATCGCACAACGCACTGGCGTGTTGAAACAGACAAGGACACATACTTTGTGCAATGTCAAGAAGGTGACATAAGCGATACGTGGTTTATTGAAAGTGATGAGGAAGGATTTATTGATACTGAATCAGAATTAGGACAGGAATTAATAGCAACGTGTGAGACATATGAAGATTGGAGTATGGATAGTGACAATAGATTTGATGAGGATGGAGGATTTGGTGGATAATAACAATCCAGTAAATAATAAGCTGGGTAATATGGTTAAATTTGTAAATGGTAATAATATGAAAATAGATAAGCGAGCGTTAGGTACATCTTTGTTGTTGACGGGTAGTGTTTTACTTGGTGCGTTAGTGGGAACATTGTTAGTTAAATACGCGAATCCTGCGATTACAATGACATTATTGATTGGGGTAATGATAGTGTTTTTTTATTTTGTGTTTAAAGATTGATACTAATACACACTAAAACATTAATGTTTTTTGCGCAAAAGCGCAATTTTTTGCGCTAAAGCGTAACGTGGTTTTTTGTTGCAAGGGTGGTTTGGTACATACTGTAGTAGTACTACAAACAATAGTTTTTTACTAACTACATTTTTTAGTGCAATAGTATGTGGAATAAATGGAGCGTGTTGGATAAGTGGTATTGTGTTGTGGTTACTTTTCTTTATGCGCCACTCCAAATTCTTTTTTTAAACAAAATATATACGAACACCCCCGTCCCCCTGGGGGGTGGGGGGTCAAAGTTTTTGTTGTAAATTTACTATATGATATTATTAACACAAATATCGCCAGGTGAAATTGATGCAATTATTACATTACTGATAATAATAGTAATTCATTTTTGTTTGCGAATGTTAAAGGGTACACCACTACAGTTTTTGTATAATATTTGGTGGACGTTTTGGGTAGTTTTTTTTGCGTACCTTTTTATTAATTTTGCTAAAGATGAAGTGAAAAAATGGTGGAATAAATAAGTAAAATAGGAAGGGGATGCAGCGCAATGCTGCGTTTCTTTTTGCGTTGTATTACTAAAATCTTGAGTAGCCTACCTCTGATCTCTTCACCTATTTCATAAGGCGCCCGCACCAAGTGCAATATAAATTTAAAAAGTTTTTCTTGCCTAAACACCATTTTTTGTTTGGCTGTGGCAAAGTGGGATCGTATATTTACGTCAATAAAGGTTATGAGTATGAAATTAATAGAAAAAGATTTTGTTGTTGGTGGGTCTAAATGTGGTACATTTTATGCGTACACTGATGTTGAGCCGGAGCTGGAAATAACTCCAGACACTCCCTCCATCACACGCGTGCTCCCCGCCCCTTATTTTTATGAAAAACGATTGTTTTTTCACCTAATTAAACGCATCGAGCCGGGTCAGAAATCTGATTTCCCTCATGGCGGATACGAAGTAAGGGATGAAGGCGGTGCGTTGAGATCTTTTGATCTGGATCAAGTGATCATCCACCCCCAGGTGATCAAGCACAAAAAAACACTAGACAAGATGGCTCGTCGTGCTGAGAAGGAACAAAAGAAACGCGAACGTCAGTGGAAAAAAGCAGCACGTGATGCAGCTAAACCCAAGAATAAGACAGGTAAGCGTGGACGTCCGGCTCTTGATCCAGCGATCAAAGCCGCCAGAGAGGCTGAGATGATCGCCCGATCCCAAAGATCAGGTGGTAAGCGTGGGCGCCCGAAGTCCACTGAAGTGAAGGAGGTGTCGGCACTCAAGCCCTCTGGAGGGCGTAGAGGCCGTCCAGCTCTTACTCCAGAGGCTCGAGCAGCGAAGGCTCAAGCAAAAGCAATTGTGCGTGCTAGGTCAGGTGGGAAGAGAGGTAGACCAAAACGTAGCTAGGCACAGTTTTTTATGTATATTTATGTAAACAAAAATTAAATATTATGTACAGTTTAGATTGTTCCTATTTTGATAAGCAGTTTAAATCAATTAATGCCTTAGTTGATTATGTAATGTCATCCGGTATGGATCCTAATTATGAAATCACAGAGAATGGTGTAGGTATTGGTGAGGAAGTAATTGATTATATTGTTTTTTAATTAAAATAAATATGGTCGGGCAAAACCTAGCCATTATCTTTACCTAAACAAAAATTAAAACGTATGAAAATAGCAGGTTACGATACAGCGTTGGTTTTGTATTGTGATATTTCAGGAAAAGCAATGTTGAAAGAAATTCAAAAAGAATTTCCATTGATCCAGGGAATATCAACAGGTAATATTTTGGTTTTGTCCAAATCAGATTCTGATAAAAAACAACTTAATCAATTTAGCAAAGAGTATCTTGGCTAGGGCAAAATCAAATCATATATTTAAGTATTAATAACAAAAACAAATAAAAAACAGGTTATGAGTAACACAGAAAAAAGCGCTAAGCGCGGTCGTCCAGTAATCGAAGGTTCAGCTCGTCAAGCTAAGCTTGCAAATCGTCAAGCTAAGTTGGCTAACGGAGAAACTATTTCTCGCGGTCGTCCTTCCAATCCTCAATCCAAGCGTCAAGCTCGTCTGGCTGCACAAGCAGCTCGTGCGGCGGCTGGTGTTGAAATTAAGGTTGGTCGCCCTAAGGGCTCAACAAAAGCAGCTGAAGTAGCTGCTTAATCGAACCTTTTTCCCCACAGATCCTGTTGATCAATGTTGGTCGGCAGGATCTTTTTTATTATCTTTATTATATAAAATATTAAAGTATGAGTATATTAAAATTTAATGATGGAGAAGAGTTTGATTTGAGTGGTCCTTTTCGTGTGGAGGAGAGGTATGATGGGTGGTATGTTGTTGGTAATAATAAACTTATTCCTGTTCGAGATGAGGCAGAGGGACTTTTGTATATTCAAACACACTAAAAATTAAATTATATGAAAAGTTATTTAGAAGCAATTTTGGATTTAATCGTACTTTTTTTGTTCGGTGAGCGTACCCAAGCCGGTGAGCCCATCAACCTGGAGAAGGGACGTCTGGTGAGCTTTAAAACCACCTATCCGACTAATCAGCCTGAGGAGAATGAGTGGATGAAGATGTTTCGTGTGAGCTCACTTCATAAAGTTGATCAACGAGTTTTTTTTGAGTCAAGATAATGATTATATATTTACATTATTAATAAAATTAAAATTAAAAACTATGGCCACAAGATCATTAATTGGAAAATTGAACCAAGACAACACAGTTAGTTACATTTATTGCCACTATGATGGCTACCCAGAACACAATGGTGTTATCCTTCAGGAGCACTACTCCACGCCCTTTAAAGTGGATCAATTATTAGCCCTAGGGGATTTGAGTGTGTTGGGTGAGGTGATAGGTGAGAAACAGAATTTTGAAGATAGAATCAAAGGAAGTTGTTTAGCTTACGGTAGAGATAGGGGTGAAAGGGGGATTGAAATGAAGATTACATCTAAAGATGAGTTTTTTGATAATAAAGGTTATATTGATTATTTGTATTTATATAATAATGATTTTGAGTGGGAGTGTTTTAACACATACGGGCTCTATCTAGAAACAATCCCCACAGCTGCCACAGCATAAAGACGGTTCATACTTTTAATTTTAAAACATGCCCTGGTGTTTTCACACTGGGGCACTGTTTTGTTTGTATATTCATCCTATAAAATTAAATGTATGTATAAAAAAGAAGATTTTAAATGCGTTGATGGTTTTTTTTATGTTGGTGATATAATGGATTATGATGGTAATCCCTGGGTTGATGAAGAGCAACTTGATCAACTGCTCAAAAGTATAGATGAGTGGTATCAGGAATAAGTCAAGGTTTTTTTGTTATATTCACGTTATAAATTAATTAGTATGAATAAAAAAGAAATCAGAAACGCAATCAACAAAGCAGCCTACCAGTATGCTGAATCACTAGGCTATCAAGTGTCAGATGATAATGATGGCTCGTACGTTACCTTCCATCGTGGAGATGAAGATGATGCTGATAATATGATCGATTGGTGTCGTTCAGGACACAACACCATCTATTTAAACTGGGCGAGTGACCAGACTAAAGCGGATGCTCAGGCAATAGATGATCATATGAAACCAATAATTGAACATTATAATAATCAATATATTAAAGCATGAAACCGTATCAAGTCACCTTACTAGTGATCCTGATGATCGCCCTTCTGGCTGGTCTATCCAGCTGTACTATCTACACTTATCCGTCTCATGAATCCAAGTGTGGGTATCAGAGGATCAAGACACATGATTACTCTAAACCTGCAGGCCCTAAGCTACCCAGACACTACAACCGATTTTAGGGTCCGGTGGCTTATTTATTATTACTTACCAAACTTTTATTTAAAAAAATTATAAATAAATATTAATAAATATTTTATTAGTAAAAATTATTTTATTATATTTAATATGTAAATTAATTATTTAAAATTTAAAATTTAAAAGTATGAGTAAAAAATTAAGTAAAGTAGAAATGAATGTAATTAGTAATGAAATTGTTAAAAAAGTAAATGAAAAAAAGTATGAAAAAATTAAAGGTAAATTAGAGAAAGATGTTGATTTTAAAAAGTTAGAGAAATTAAGTAAAGAATTAAGTGAATTAAATAAAAAAGTAAGTGAAAAAAATAAATTATATAGTGAAATATGTTTAAAAGTAAGAAATAAATTTGAGATAATTAATGTTTATAGATGTAATGAAGGTGAAGTTAAAGTAATGTTTAATAGTAATTTAAATGTTTATAATGATTTAGTATTATATAGTATAGGTAAAGATTTAGATGTTGAAAGTTTAATAAATAAAATAGTTGAAAAGTATAGTTGATAAAGTTTAAATAATATAATTAATGAAATAGTTTGAAAATATATTATATTATTATTTGTTTGTTAGAATTAATTATGTATATTTATTAAAATTAAAAGTTATGATTATAGAATTA
>Ga0315900_10007771_pt1 | contig 13973 bp, 10 predicted proteins | sample LakEriMetagenome_FD_203521 | JGI IMG/M metagenome (GOLD analysis project Ga0315900, IMG submission 203521) | Freshwater fungal communities from buoy surface, Lake Erie, Ohio, United States - Buoy 12 MA114 | ecosystem: Environmental > Aquatic > Freshwater > Lake > Lake biofilm | place: USA: Lake...
ATGTGCAGGACGAGGAACCGTGCTTCCTTCGGGCCACTTTTCGGCAGCACCTGCAAAACGTTGTTCTAACTCTTCACGCGATGCAAGATGAGATGACTGCGCACTTGCCCAAGACCCAATTTGTGAACCCCAAGGTCTAGTCGCAAAGTATTCATCAGATTCTTGTTCAGAAACTTTTTCTGCAACTCCACTAATCGAGACCTGTCGTTCCATTGCATACCAAGGAAACAACAAAGAAACATTTGGATTTAACTCGATGCCATGAGCTTTCCGAGATTGATAATTTGTAAAGAATGTAAATCCGCCATCCGAGATATCTTTTAACAAAACTGTTCGCGTATTGATCTGTGAATCTGCAGTGACAGTCGATAACACCATTGCATTTGCTTCAACAATGACTGGATTTTCATGTGCATCCTTTAACCACAGTGCAAAAGCTTCAAAAGGATTACTGGGTAGTGTTTCTAAACCCGCGTCGCTATAGGAGCGACGCATGGCACGGATCTCATCGCGGGAAACAATCTCGTCTGGCATAGCCCTATCGAACCCCAATTAGGGCCTACGAGCGAGTTGTAGGCCCCGCCTGCAAAAGAGCATGCAACGAGATTGCTTTATAACGATTGGATAAAAACCCGTCAAAAGAGCCAGAAAACCCTCCCAATTGTTTGCCAATGCCCTGAAGTAGGAGTGGAATACACCTAAACATCGTGCACTTTCGTGCAGGAAACTTCATCCTTGGAGGAAATGAATGAGCAAAAAGCGTTTTGGCATAGTCGGCGTTGTTGCCGCTGCCGCAATCGCAGTATCTGGGTTGGTAGCACCAACTGCATATGCTGTCGATAAAGAAATTACAGTTTGGGCCGATGAAACTCGTGGACCAAACCTAAAGAAGGTATTTGAAACTAAGGGCGACTGGGTCAGTGGATACACTGTAAAAGTCACAACTTTCTCAAGCTTTGATGCACTAAAGACTGCACTAGATAACGCAACAGACCTAACTGGCCCAGACATTATTGTCGGTGCGAACTCTTGGGTTCCAACTGGCGCTAAGAATGGAAAGCTAGCTCCAATTACTTTAACTAGTGCTGTTCGTGCACGCTTTACTGCAAATAACTTCTTCGATCTTTCTTACAAGGGCAAGGTCTACGGAGTTCCTCTTGATGTGAACAACGTTGCAATGATTTACAACACCAAGCTTGTTAAGTCAGCACCAAAGACTCTTGGCGACATGGTCAATTACTACAAGGCCAACAAGACAAGCAAGAAGTTAACTTCAGGTCTTTGCATCGCTGGTGGCGGAACTTCATGGGGTGCACACTCAGTTCTTTCAGCACTTGGTGGATCTGCATTCCGTATGAAGAACGGTCAGGTTGTTACAAACGTTGACCCAATCAACCCAACAGATCTAGCAAAGAACATCAAGACATACCTACTTGATGCAAAGGGTAAGAGCACTGGCTTCTTCCCAGCATCAGATGCAGGATGTAAGGATGCATTCCTTGCAGGCAAGGTTCCATTTGCAGTGATTGGTAACTGGGAGTGGAAAGATTATGTTTACAAGGGTTTCAAGATGAATTTGATGCCAGTACCAGGAATCAAGGCCGGCACATATGGCCAGATGTTTGGTTCAGTAAGTGGTGCTCTTCTTACTTCATACGCTGCAAAGCGTGGAGTTGAAGTTGGCGCAAAGGATCTTCTAGTGAAGTTCTTTGCTTCAACTGAAGGCGCGATTCGCTACCAGTCACTTGAACTACGCCCACCTGCAGAAAAGGGTGCACAGAGTGCAGACCTAACTGCAGCTCAGGTTGGTTTTGGTAAGGCAGCAACACTCGCCGGTATCCCAGAAATCGGCGCAATCCTCAACGGTACAACTGGCTCAAAGTCATACTGGGATCTACTTCCAGCATTCTGGACAGCGGTTCTAGTTGATGGCAAGGATCCAAAGTCTGAGGCTACAAAGATGAATAACTTCTTCAAGTTAAACATCGCAGCAGGCGTTAAGGATCTATAAGCCAATCCTTAGGAATGAAAAAACTATCGGGCGAGAGCTTTTCTCGCCCGATAGTTTTTCTCTCTAACAAAATGTAGTTAGGAAAAAGTGAAAGTTCTATACTTAAAAAAAGTTACTAAATCAGCCAAGTACCTTGTGGTCGCTTTGGTATCTGCCATTCTGGGACTTTTGATTCAAAGCGCATTTGCCCAAAAGCAGTATGAAATCGCAGCATTTTTGGCTATTTCTCTGGTTGCCATAGCAGTTGTTTATTTAACCGATGTATCTGTGCCATTCAAGTTTCTTTTGCCGGGAATGCTCTTTCTATTCGCATTCGTAATCGGTCCTATTGTCTACACAGTAGTGATGTCAACTTTTCAATATCAAAATGGAAATTATATTTCCAAAGATGAATCTATTGCTCAAATAAAACTATTGGGTGTAGAAGGCGATGAAGCTGGAACTTCATTTGATGTCGTAGTGGGCCGAAACGGATCTGGAGATCTGGCGATTTTGGCTTCAGATATATTGAATCAGCAGTACTTTGTTTCAACATCTGAAAGCAAGACAGATTTCTTTCCAGGAGATTTGGAACTAAATAGTGATGGCGTTGCAACATCAGCCCCTGGCTTTGTTTCTATTCAAGATTCCGAACGGGGCGGTCTAGATTTAGAGCTTTCATCAACTCGATTTAAGTACAAGGATGAATTTTTTGTAATTATGGAGGGCTCAGATATTGGTGTTGTAAAACGCCAAGTTTTGGAATATCAGAGTTCCAGCGACACATTTTTGAATCTGATTGATGGGCGCACATATTCAGATAATGGCCGGGGCAATTATTCTGACAACTCAAACCCAACTGACATTTTGCAGCCAGGATGGCGTTCTCCGATTTGGTTTTCTAATTATGCAAGTCTTTTCACCGACAGCCAGATTCGTGAGCCGTTGCTAAGAGTCTTTACCTGGACCATGATTTTTGCTTCTTTGACTGTTCTTACTCAGTTCTCTCTTGGCCTTCTTCTGGCAATAGCTATGAATCGACCATTACGAGGTCGACGAATCTATCGATCAATTTTTATTTTGCCTTATGCCATGCCAAGCATCATGAGTATCTTGATTTGGGGAGGCATGTTTGATACCGAATTTGGTGCCATCAATAACTTGTTTGGGACTGACATTGCCTGGTTCCAGAGCTCACTCTTTGCCAGAACGGCAGTAATCATTGTTAATCTGTGGCTGGGATTCCCTTATTTCTATCTAATCTGTAGCGGAGCCCTGCAAGCCATACCTGCCGACTTATCGGAAGCAGCAGCCATTGATGGGGCTAATCCTCGCCAAATATTTTCAAAAATTACCTTGCCTTTGCTGTTGCAAGTGGTAGCGCCATTATTGGTTGCATCTTTCGCCTTTAATTTCAATAATTTCAATTTGATTTACCTGCTCACAGGCGGTGGACCAAGCAGTCCACTTGATGGTGACATCGCTGGTGCCACAGATATTTTGATTAGTTATACCTACAAGATCGCATTTGTGGGAGATGTACAGAATTTAGGTTTAGCAAGTGCTATCTCGGTAGTGATATTTGCAATTATTGCGGCAATTTCTTTGTACGGCGTTCGCAAATCTAAGGTATTGGATAGTTTCTCATGAACAAATGGTTGACAGGCAATTTATGGCGACACGCAGTCGCGATCCTTGTATCTTTCTTTGCTTTGTTCCCAATCTACCTTGTAATCATTTCTTCATTTAACCCAACAGGAAGTTTGCAAGTTACATCCTTTATTCCAACTTCGGGATCATTTACAAACTTTTCGAGGCTTTTTAATGACCCTGCGATCCCATACTTAACTTGGATGAAAAACTCACTTGTTATAGCAGGGACAGTGGCCGTTTTGTCAGTGGTTGTCGGTGCAGCATCAGCCTTCGCATTTAGTCGTTTGAAGTTTAAAGGTAAGCGTTCAGGAATCAAGCTACTTTTGTTAGTGCAAATGTTTCCTGCACTTTTAGCACTTTCTGCGGTCTATGTGATCATGGAACGTGTTTACACATTTGCACCTTCAATTGGTCTTGGAACTCAACCAGGCCTACTTCTTGTTTATATGGGTGGCGCCATGGGTGTGAATATTTGGTTGCTCAAGGGTTTCGTGGATTCGATTCCAATAGAACTAGATGAGGCAGCCAGAGTGGATGGAGCAAGTGCGGTCCAAACTTATTGGCTCATATTTGTGCCTTTAGCAGCTCCTGTCTTAGCGGTCGTTAGCTTGTTGAGTTTCATTGGAACATTCAACGAATTCATTCTCGCTCGACTTTTCTTGGTTGATATGGATAGTCGAACCGTTGCTGTTGGATTGCAAGGATTTATTGGCGGTCAGTATTCACAAAATTGGGGTCCTTTTGCGGCTGGCTCAATTATCGCCTCAATTCCCATTGTGATTATCTTCCTTTCTCTGCAGAAGTACATTATTAATGGACTCACTGCAGGGTCTGTAAAGGGATAGGTGACAACTTCGTGATTCTTCACCCACATCATGATGGGAGCGAGGTCTACGTTAGCAATGCAGCCCCTGAGATAGGTCAAACAATCACCTTAAAAGTTCGCGTGCCTAAAAGTTATCACTTCGAGAAATCATTTATTCGAGTTTATGAAGATGGTGAACCTAGAAGTTACGAGTTGAACCTTGCAAAATCGGATGAAAATGAAGTTTGGTTACAAGTAAAGATTAAAGTCGTAAATCTTCACACGATCTACCGCTTTGTATTTGTAGCTAAAGGTAAATACGAATGGCTCAATGCTTTCGGGCTTTCTGATCACGATGTGCATAGCAATAGCGACTTTAAAATTGTGGCGGTTCCACGTTACCCAGATTGGATTCGATCCTCAGTCTTCTATCAAGTTTTTCCAGACAGATTTGCACGTTCTGGGCAGATATCAAAAATTCCTAGTTGGGCACACCATCGTGAATGGAATGAACTTCCACAAGGCCGAAGCGAGTACACAGGTTCTGAATTTTTCGGCGGTGATTTAAAGGGGGTTGAGCAGCGTTTAGATCATATTAGTGATCTAGGTGTAAATGGAATTTATTTCACTCCTTTTTTCCCTTCAAACTCAAACCATAGATATGACGCTTCCAGTTTTGATCAGGTAGACCCATACTTAGGCGGAGACCAGGCTCTTGAATCCTTAGTAAAAAAAGCAAAAAAATCGCGAATCAAAATCATGGGTGATTTAACCTCAAATCACTGCGGTGCAGGTCATCCTTGGCTAGCTAAAGCGCTAAAAAATAAAGGTTCAAAAGAACACACATACTTCTATTGGGATAAGTCGGTTCCACATGGTTATGTGGGGTGGTGGGGATTAGCTTCTTTGCCTAAGTTGAACTTTAATTCCAAAGCCCTACGTGAAGAGATGTACTCTGGAAAAAACTCCATTGTTAAAAAATGGATAGGCCCGAAATTTGGAATGTCAGGCTGGCGAATTGACGTTGGCAATATGACAGGAAAACTAGGAAAGGATGATCTCCACGACGAGGTTATGCATGGAATTAGAAAAGCCATGGATGAAACAAACCCCGAAGCATGGTTGGTAGCTGAAAACGGAGATTTCTTTGCTAGCGATCTGGATGGAACGGGTTGGCACGGGGCAATGAATTATCAAGGCTTCATGCGCCCTTTGTGGAACTGGATTAATAGAAATAATCAGATCGGTGGTGGCTTTCAGGGACTTCCATTTGAAATGCCGAAGATTAATGGCCATGAATTAGTTAACAGTATGAAGCAATTCAACGCATCGGTACCTTGGCGAAGTGTTGTTGCAAGTATGGTTTTACTTGATAGCCACGATACAGCGCGATTTAGAACTGTCGTAAGTGGCGATGTTGACGCACATCTTTCTGCGATGACAATGCTCCTGACATATCCAGGTGTTCCTTCGATCTATGCCGGCGATGAAATTGGCTTGGAAGGCACCAGTGGTGAAGATGGTAGACGGACAATCAACTGGGAGAATAGAAGTGCCTGGGATCATGAATTTCTAAAGGAAGTTAAGAAGCTGGTTGCTATTCGCAAAGAGAATGATGCATTTGTAAACGGCGGACTTAGGTGGCTTGCAGTAGAGAATGACTATGTAATCTTTTCGCGCCAATCAAAGAAACAACATATTATTGTCTTTGTTTCGCGTACTGGCGTAGAGGTTGACATCAAAGATTTTGAGTTTAAGATTTCCAAGACTCTTTATGGAATCAAACAAAAGGGTAAGACCTTGAACTTTAGCTGCCAAGAGGCAGCACAAGCTATCTGGGTAGTTCGATGAAGTTTCCAATCTCAGTTTTAGCACTATCAATCACTTTGACATTGCTGCCTCTGCCTACTGTGGCAAGTGAAAGTGTCGAGACTCTTTTCAAACCAGCAATACGAGGCGGACAAAGCGATGAATCAGTCTATTTCGTAATGACTGATCGATTTGAAAATGCAGATCCAAGTAATGACAATGGTGGAGCTAGCCAGGGAAAGCTCACAGGCGGCTATGTGCCGAATGACATTGGTTGGTGGCATGGCGGTGACTTTGCAGGGCTAAAAAATCGAATTCCTTACATAAAGAAGATGGGTTTCACTTCTATATGGATTACTCCACCAGTAAAACAGATCGTTTATCAGGGAAACTCTTCTGGTTACCACGGATACTGGGGTTTGGATTTCATGACCGTAGATCCACACTTGGGGACAGAGGATGAGTTCAAGGCTTTAATTGCTGAGGCTCATAAAGCTGGGATCAAGATAATTCTTGATGTAGTTGCTAATCACACTGCTGATGTTATTCGCTATCAAAATAGTGAATATGGTTACGTAGGAAGCAATGATTTTCCCTATAGGGATGCGAAGGGAAAAGTTTTTGATGCTAAGAAAATGGCTGGAAAAGAAATTTTCCCTAAACTTTCAATTACTAAATCCTTTCCACGCATTCCTTATGTCGATCCATCTAATGAGAAGATAAAAAATCCTTCCTGGCTAAACGACCTAACCAATTACCACAATCGCGGAAACTCTTCATTTAATGGAGAGTCATCGTTGGATGGAGATTTTTACGGCCTAGATGACATTTTCACAGAGAAGCCAGAAGTTGTGCAAGGTTGGATTGATATTTGGAGTTATTGGATTAATAACTTTGATATTGATGGATTGCGTATCGATACACTAAAACATGTCAATCCAAGTTTTTGGCAAACCGTAATTCCAAAAATACAAAAAGTTGCACAGTTAAAGGGTAAAGCCGACTTCCCTATTTTTGGTGAGGTTTATGATGGAGACCCGTTTGTTCTATCTAGCTTTATTCGCAGCAAGCAAGCCCCTTCTCTTCTAGATTTTGCCTTTCAGAAAAGTGTTGTTGGTTTTGCGCGGTCGGGCGACTCAAGCCAAGCGCTTGTAAGTCTGTTCAATTCAGATGATCTATACACAACACCAACATCAAATGCTTATCAATTAGCCACATTTCTTGGAAACCATGACATGGGAAGAGTTGGGCTCTTTCTTCGCGCCGGCGTTTCAAGCAATGAAACAGAAAAACTTTTAGACAGAGCGAAGCTTTCAAATGCGATGTTATTTCTATTAAGAGGTGGGCCTGTCCTTTACTACGGCGATGAAGTCGGGATGATTGGCTTTGGCGGAGACAAAGAGGCTCGCCAAGATATGTTCCCAACCTTGGTACCTCAATGGCAGAGTGCTGAGCGAATTGGTTCGACATCTATCGGAACTAGAAGTTCATTTGACGTACCAAATCCTCTACAAAATCAGATTACAACATTGCAAGAGGTGATTGCCGCCAACCCTGCTTTGCGCAATGGAGTACAACAGATCCGATTTGCTGACAACGGAAGCTTTGTAGTTTCACGATTTGCAAATGGCCAGGAGTATGTTGTGGCCTTTAATGGCACTGATGTCCTTGCTAATCCAACCTTCAAGGTATCTACATTGAATACGGCATGGACCATTCTTAATGGTGATTGCAAAGTAACTTCGAATTTAACTCTAGCTCTGCAACCGCGCACCTATTGTGTTTTGAAAGCCAATGAGAAACATTCACCGGCGCAGAGCCCCGTCGTTAGCCTTAGGAAAATAAGTAAAACCCTTTTGACAGAAGAGCTACTGCAGTTGTCAGCATCCGTTGTCGGGGATGATTATGTGGAAGTTTCATTTCTTGTTAGAAAAGCTGGAGAACGTTGGAGGTTTCTGGGGACCTCGGATCGTCGCACATTTAAAGATATGACTACTGCTAATGGGCTCCACCGAGTATTCCTTGACCCGAGAGAGTACAAGAATGGCTCAAACCTTGAATTAATGGCGGTGGCACGAGGTTCTAATCAAAAAATTGGATCTTCAAAAATCCTAAAGTTTCAAATTAAGTACTGAGCCAAAAACGTAAAGGTTCGTGCAAGTACTTAGCCCAAGACCTTTCGTTGTGACCACTTCGCTTGTAAACCTTGGATTCAAAGTTCTTTGAAAATCCCCGTGCTCTCATTAAATCATCTACAAAGTTTTGCAGTGCTGGATACTCTTTATCTAAACCTTTATCTCCGCGACTCATCCAAATTTTATGTGTGTTCGGCAATGCTTCGACCATGGATCGTGCAAAAAATTCATCACTGATAATCCAATGCGGTGAGAGTGCGAGTGCAGTTGAGAACTTATCTGGATGTTGGATCGCTGCATAAAGTGTTGCTAAACCACCCATACTGGAGCCAATAACTGCAGTTTTTTCAGAGGAGTGAGGCGCCACGATCGCCGGAACAATTTCATTAAAAATCTGATTCAAATATGCATCGGAATGAAGAGTCACAGTTGGATCATTGATCGCCCAACGTGGATCTACAAAAGAATCAGGTGTAAAGAATTTTTCAGGTGCTAAATCCTTAGCGCGGCCCCATGGATCCTCTTTAGTTGAGCTGTGCCACACCCCAATGATTGTTGGTGGCTTTACTCCTTCCGCGGTTGCTACATTGATCGCTGTTTGTGCCATTTTCCACGTTTGCCCGCGATGAGTAGATGTTTTTCCGTCAAAGACATTCTGACCATCATGTGCGATTAACAGGTGGTCACTGCCTCCACGTGGCGTCCAATGATCAACGGTTCGATTACCGAAACGGGTGCGGACAACCTCACCGGGAACTCCTCGGATTTGGAAGCGCTTTATCTCCTGCATGATGATTTAATCATCCCATGTCATCGCCAAAAACTTCAATAATCTGGTTTCGTCGTGACCTTCGGATCAGTGATCATCCGGCATTATTAGCCGCAATTGAATCATCGGATCAAGTAATTCCCCTATTCATTTTGGATAAGGCGCAGATCAAAGAGGCCGGCGCCAAACTGTTGGCATATATGGGTCAATCACTTCGAGCTTTAGACGAATCTCTTGGAAATAAACTTCATATCATTGAAGGTGATCAAGTAGAAGTTTTGTCAGCATTAATCAAAAAGTACGGTGTCGAACAAGTTCATATTTCGGCAGAATATGAAAGATATGGTGCTGCACGGGATGCAAAAGTAGAAGCAGCCGGAATTACATTGATTCGAACAGGAAGTCCATACGCAGTTTCACCCGGTAGAGTGTTAAAGCCTTCTGATGCAACTCCATACAAGGTCTACACACCTTTCTACAAAGGATGGAGAGCACATGGATGGCGTGCCCCTGCCGTTACGCCAAAGAAATTTACTTGTGTCGACCCAACCCCTGAGTACCGTGCTTTTCCAGATTTTCCGATGCCTGACGGCGTAACTGTGATCCAAGCAGGCGAAGCTGCCGCACTGAAACGATTCAAGGAGTTCACTAGCAAAGGTCTAGATTCTTACGATGAGAATAGAAACTTCGCATCAATTGATGGAACCTCAAAAATGAGTTCCTACCTAAAATTTGGCGAGATTCATCCGCGCACACTGCTTCAAAATCTTGGTGAGAGTAAAGCCCATGACACATTTAGGAAAGAGATTGCTTGGCGCGAATTTTACGCCGATGTTTTATTCAACAACCCAATGACGGACATTGAGTATTACGCACCAAAGTTCGCCCAGATGCGATATGACAAGCCAGGCAAACAATTTAAAGCGTGGTGCGAAGGCAAGACGGGATACCCATTTGTGGATGCTGCGATGCGACAACTTGTTCATGAAGGATGGATGCACAATCGAACACGTATGGTCGTAGCTTCATTCTTAGTTAAAGATCTGCACCTTGAATGGCAACTTGGTGAAAGATTTTTTGCAGAGCACTTAGTTGATTACGATGTTGCATCAAATGCACATGGTTGGCAGTGGACCGCGGGGTGTGGGACCGATGCATCGCCTTATTACCGAGTTTTTAATCCCATTGAACAAGGCCGACGTTTTGATGAAAATGGAGATTACATTCGTAGATATGTTCCAGAATTGTCGCACTTATCGGCCTCTGAAATTCATGAGCCATGGTTGTTTTTAGATGGATATAGCAAGGGATATCCGGAGCGAATCGTTGATCATGCCGTTGAACGTCATGAAGCACTTGCCCGTTTGCAGGAGATTAAAGCTGACAAACCCCCAATGCCTGGCGCTTAGCCGAATACATCGCATTATCAGCTCGTAGCAACAAATCATCAGCCCCATCATTGTCTGCGATACCGATGCTGACGCCGATGCTTATTTCATGGCCGTCAATAACAAATGGATAAGAAAGCGTACCCCGCAGGGCTAATGCAATTTCCATCACCGATTCATTAGAACCGTCAACTAATATCCCAAATTCATCCCCACCCAATCGTGCAAGTAAGGCGTTGCTGGGTAAAGCTCGGCTAAATCTTTGCGCTACCTGCTGCAAGACTTTATCTCCGACTTCATGACCATAACTATCGTTTACAGGTTTAAATCCATCCAGGTCTAGAAGCAGAAGTGATCCTGTACGAGCAGCAAAATTTTGTATTTCAGAGATCAAGCGCCTTCTATTGGGAAGTGTGGTTAATTCATCAGTTCTGGCTAGAACTCTTTCTTGTCCGATGTTGCGTGCCTGATGTAATGCAATACTCATCCGTATAAAAGCAAGTGCCAGCGTTCCAATTGAAGGAATTAAAATGAAATGTGGGAATTTATCTGGTGCAATAGCAAGGAGTGCAAGAAGAGTTGCACTTAAGAAAACCGAGATGGTAATCAAGATCGGGCTTACACCATTTTTGGCGGAGTTATCAGTTCCTGAGTGCCAGGCACTCTCAGATATGATAACGAAGGCAAGCAACCACCCGTAGTCGACTAATGATCCAAAGACGTAGTTCATGTTTAAGTTCTGCCATAAGAAAATAAAATCGGTGACGGCGTAAATGCAAACTCCAATTGTAAGGAGCAAACCACGTACAGAGAAACCTTGCATCACCACTGTTGCGATGATGAAGCAAAACAAAATTAAGTCCGCGACTGGATAGAAGATAGCCAAAAAGGATTGGTCTAGATCGCCTTCAAAGTGTGGAAGCAAGGGCTGCAGCGCAAAGGCAGCCCCTAAAGTACTTAAGCCTAGCCCAAAAATCGAGGCATCCACTAGCTCAAGAATTGTCAGTCTTTGTTGGATCGAAATCAGCAGTTGCATTCCAAGTAGAGCAAGGGGATAGAAAAATAAGTACAGCACATCAGAAAAGTTTGATAGAAATGCTGATATTTCGATGTAAGAGCTCGTGGTTGCCATTACGGAACCTAGACTCCAGCTCCCGATCGCTAAGGCGGTCAAGGGCTTTGCCCATTTGTTGTTGATGCGAGGCGCTAAAAGAATTGAAAGTATGCAAGCAATTGGAATTACATTGAAAAGAATCAAGTCACTCCAAAAACCCTGAAAGCTTTGGTGCACAATTAATGCAACCCCAAACAACATTGGAGCCAAAAGACGCAATGTGCGCATGTATCTAGAGTAGGAACACTATGAAGCTAAGGGGATAGGGGTTCCCTTAGATGCAAAACCCCCGCTACCTGTATTGGCAACGGGGCTTTTGTTAAGTAGTTCGCTTAGAAACGCTAGGTTTAGAACCCCTTGGTACAAATTAGCTTTGCACTTGCACGTGCATCGGCAACGTTTGCAGCAAGCTCTGCCGGCTTATTGGTTGCAGCAAGCTTTGCTGATTCTAATTTTCTGATGGTGAGATCAATATTGCGAATCTTGCTTGCATATGCACGTGCAGCAGATGTCCATGAACCAACCGCGGATGTCAAAATCTTTTTATCAGCATCTGTTGTTGCGGCCGCTAACTTTGCTTGTGCTGCCACTAAACGAGTATTCACCTCATCCAGTTTTACTTGAATCTCTGCTTTGTTGGCCATCTCAGTTGTAATGCCAAGATCGATAACAGGAAGCTGTGCTTTGAAGTTCGCAATTGTTGTAATAGATGTCTTACGGGCTTTAACCGCATCATTTGCAGCTGTTAAACAATCCATAGATAGCCAGGTTAATTTCTTACTGGAAACTAATGGATTCTTTGCGCAACGGTAGGTTCCGCCACTTGTCTTTGTTGTTTGTCCTGACTTCTTGCATGCAACGCCATTTGAAATCTTGACGGCTGCATCTGCAGGTACTGCGATCATGACGCCACCGGCAACCACAAGCGCTACAGAAAGTGATGCGATCTTACGGAACATTTATATGCCTTTCGTAGTAATGAGGCAATACTATCTATTAGGCCCTTAAAGAAGGCTGATAACCCGCCGTGAGTCCGGTATGTATGACCGCTACTTTCGTTGCTTTACCCTGATGTTCATACCAACTTTTCTAACAATCGAACGTGGCACCAAAGTCTGAACAATAAAGACAAGAAGCTTGTATTGCCATCCTGGAACGCTCACCGCTTTACCTTTGAGCGCATCACGCCATGATTGTTCAACCAATCGATCAGAATTAAGCCACAAGAAGTTAGGTAACCCCTTCATCGACATCTTTCCACGCTGATGAAATTCAGTGCGAGTAAAGCCTGGGCACAGAGCGCTGATCTTCACATTTGTTGCAGCAAGCTCTGTGTGTAGAGATTCAGTCAGAACAGTCAGATATGACTTTGACGCGCTGTAAGTGCCACCTGCGATGTAACCAGCGACTGATGAAACATTGATGACGATTCCATTGTTTCGCGCCTTCATAAGTGGCAATGCAACATGCATAAGGCGCATAGGCGTGCGGACCAATACATCTAGCAATTGCTGTTCAATATCTAGTGTCGACATTGTGAACGCTTTACTTGTACCAAACCCTGCGTTATTGATTAGAACATCCACTTGGTTTTCAAGAATGTGCTTTTCAACCCTTAGACAACCTTCATCAGTGGCAAGATCTGCTTGAATAATATGGGTTTTGATTGCATATTTCGCTTCAAGTGCAACCGCTCTTTCTTGGAGTCGGGGCAAGTCACGGGCTACTAGAACAATGTTGTATTTGTTCGAAGCTAAAAGACGGGTAAAGCTTTCACCAATTCCTGATGTCGCACCGGTCACAAGGGCCCATGAACTCATCTGTGCTCCTAACGAATAATTAGTTCACCAACTGCACCCTTAGGTACAAATGGAGAATGTGGCGCTATTGGCTTAAGCATTTCATACTCTGCCCCTTGAAGTGGGCGAGAATCTTTCTCACCTTTATTTGGCCACAAAGATAAAGCTCGCTCTGCTTGCGCGGTGATTGTCAGAGATGGATTGACTCCAAGATTTGCAGTAATTGTTGAGCCATCAACAATATGTAGTGTCGGATAATTCCAAGCTCGATGATAAGGATCTACAACACCATGTGAGGCGTCTGGGCCAATGACACATCCACCAACAAAGTGCGCAGTAAATGGAGCATCTATCAAATCACCAATGTGCCCACCTGCGATGCCGCCATGTTTTTCTGCAATTCGACGTACAACCTCATTTGCTGCCGGAATATAAGTTGCGTTGGGATGATCAGGATCATTGGTAGAGGTCAAATGCCAACCAAACCAACTGCGCTTTGGCTTCACTGAAA
>Ga0315900_10007774_pt1 | contig 13971 bp, 11 predicted proteins | sample LakEriMetagenome_FD_203521 | JGI IMG/M metagenome (GOLD analysis project Ga0315900, IMG submission 203521) | Freshwater fungal communities from buoy surface, Lake Erie, Ohio, United States - Buoy 12 MA114 | ecosystem: Environmental > Aquatic > Freshwater > Lake > Lake biofilm | place: USA: Lake...
AACACGCCAATCGGCCGGCCGGCCGCGTCCGACACCCGCCGGATGCGATCGAGCGTCTCCTGGTGCTCGGCGATCGAGCCGTGGGCCATGTTGAGCCGGAACACGTCGACCCCGGCGGCGACGAGCGTTTGCAGCGGCTCCTCGGCTCGGCTCACGGGACCGACGGTGGCGACGATCTTCGTGCGGACGATCTGCGGCTCGGACATGGGGGGCTCGGGGGGTGAGATGAAGTTTTCCCGCGGCAGTAATCTACACGGACGCTGGAAATTATGGATGGTGTTGGGCTCGGTAGTTATGCCCCAGAGGACGCAGGCGACGGGGTCGGCGAACGCTCGACGAGCGCGTGGCCGCCGCGGCCACAGCGAGAATCTGCAAGACCGCGCAGCGGCGACTTTTGCCGCCCCGGAGCCGGTGCTCCCACCGAAGGTGTCCATCTTGCAGCAGACTGTCCATGACGTCCCTGGAGCCCAAGCCGGCTCGGAGACGGCATGAGTTGCGTCGCTGGCGGCCGCACGCCACGCTCCGCATCCTCACGGCGATCCCCTCGCCTCCTCACCGATGGTAAGAAGAGATGACGATTCCTCTGGTGGGCACATCATGAAACGAACCTCGAGGGCTCCATCACATGTGGCATGACCGACGCGTGATCGTGACCGGCGGCACGGCCGGGTTCGGCCTCGTGCTCGCACGGCATCTGGCGGCCGCGGGCGCGAAGGTGCTCATCGTCGGCCGCTCGGGCGAGGGCGTGCGCATGGCGCTCGCGGCGCTGGAGGCGGCTGCGCCGGCCGTGCGCGGCATCACGGCCGACCTGGCGCGGCCGGGGGAAGGGGGCCGCGTGGTCGGCGAGTGCCTGCGGATCCTGGGGGGTGTCGACGACCTCTTCTGCTGCGTGGGCCGGTCGGGCCGTGGCCGAATCCTGGAAACGACCGAAGACGAGCTGCGCGAGTATCTCGCCGCCAACCTGTTCGCAGCGGCCGAGATCACGCGCGCCGCGGCCGAGGACGTGGCCGCCGCCCGGGGGCACGTCGTCTACATCGGCAGCCTCGCCGGCAAGCTCGTCGTGCCGTTCATGGGCGGCTACAGCGTGGCCAAGTCGGCCCTCGCCGCCTACGCCGACGCCGTGCGGCTGGAGCTCGCCCCGCGCGGCGGCCACGTGCTGCTCGTCTCGCCGGGGCCGATCCGCCGCGCCGGCGACGACCCCGCGGCCGAACGGGCCGCGGACCGGTATGCGGCCGACGTCGCCCGCGGCGGCCTGCCCGCCGAGGCCGCCTCACCCGGGGGCACCGCTGGCCTGCGGCGGCTCGACCCCGATGATCTCGCCCGCCGGATTCTCGCCGCCTGCCGCCACCGCCGCAGTGAGCTGACGGTGCCCGGCTCGGCCCGCGTGCTTGCGGGCCTGATCGAATGGTTTCCCGAAGCCGGCCGCCGGCTGCTCGCCCGCGTCGCCGGGCGGGGCCGCTGACCTGATTCGCCCTGCGGGCCGGACCACGTTGCCCGCGACAAATCCGTCGCCAGCGGCTAAAACGTGCGGGCGTCGAAAACTCCCTCAACACCACGAATCAAGCAGGAGACGAGATGGCAGGGGCACACGAGGCGTTCGCGGGCATCGGCAGGATCAAGTACGAAGGCCCGGCGGCGAAGAGCATGCTGGCCTTCCGCCACTACGACGCCGACGCGCTCGTGGAAGGCAAGCCGATGAAGGACCACCTCCGGTTCGCCGTTTCCTACTGGCACGCCTTTCGCGGCACCGGCGCCGACCCGTTCGGCCCCGGCACGATGCTGCGGCCGTGGGAGAACGAAGCCGACCCGCTGAAGATGGCCGTCAAGCGGGTCGACGTGGCCTTCGAGTTCCTGGAGAAACTGGGCGTCGGCTTCTACTGCTTCCACGACCGCGACGTGGCGCCCGAGGGAGCCACCCTCGCCGAGAGCAACAAGAACCTCGACGTGGTCGTCGATGCCCTGGAGAAGCACCAGCAGCGGACGGGCATCAAGCTCCTGTGGGGCACGGCGAATTTGTTCTCCAACCCGCGCTACGTGCACGGCGCGGCCACCAGCCCGAACGTCGAGTCGTTCGCCTACGCCGCCGCCCAGGTGAAGAAGGCGATCGAGGTCACCTACCGGCTCGGCGGCGCGGGCTACACCTTCTGGGGCGGCCGCGAAGGCTACCAGTGCCTGTGGAACACCGACATGAAGCGCGAGACGGACCACCTCGCGAAGTTCATGCACATGGCGGTGGACTACGCCAAGGAGATCGGCTTCAAGGGGCAGTTCTACTTCGAGCCCAAGCCCCGCGAGCCGATGAAGCACCAGTACGACTTCGACGCCGCCACGTGCATCAATTTCCTGCGGACCTACGGCCTCGAGAAGCACGTGAAGATGAACCTCGAGACCAACCATGCCACGCTGGCGGGCCACGAAATCCAGCATGAGCTGGAATACGCCGGCATGCAGGGCTTCCTGGGGTCGGTCGATGCCAACACCGGCGACACGCTCGTCGGCTGGGACACCGACCAGTTCCCCACGAACATCTACATGACGACGCAGATGATGTACTCGATCCTCAAGTACGGCGGCCTCGCCCCCGGCGGCATCAACTTCGACGCCAAGGTCCGCCGCGAGAGCTTCGAGCCGGTGGACCTGTTCCACGCCCACATCGGCGGCATGGACACGTTCGCCCGCGGCCTGAAGATCGCGGCGGCGATGCGGGCCGATGGCGCCATCCAGAAGCTCGTCGAGGAGCGCTACGCCTCCTGGTCGGGCCCGCTGGGCAAGCGGATCGAGGCCGGCACGGAGTCGTTCAAGTCGCTCGAGGCCGAGATGCTCAAGAAGGGCGAGGCGGAGCCGTGCACGAGCGGCCGGCAGGAGCTCTTCGAGAACGTGATCAACACCTATCTGTGAATCGCGCCTGCGGGGCCATGCTGTGTATCGCGCCTGCGGGGCCATCCATGGCCCCCGCAGGCTTGGCCCGGCGTGGTCGCAGCCGAGGTGCGACCAGCCGGGCGATGGCTCGCCCTCCAGGCGAGCCTCGCCGTAAGCCGCCGGGGGCTTTTTGGAGTGTGGTAGCGTTGCGTCCAAGAAGCCCCGGGCGGGAGCCCGGGGACTCCGGGCACGAAAACCTCCCCGCCTTCCATGCCACACAACTCAACGCGACTCCACGCTGCGAACCCGCAGCGCAAGGCTGCCTGGATCGTGTTCGCCGCCTGGATCCGCTGCGTCTGCTTCGCGGTCGCATGCGGCGTCGCGGCAGCCGATGAGCCCATGCGCGGGCTGGCCACCGCGCCCTGGAAACTCGAGGCGATCGAGCTCAAGGACGGACGGCGGCTCGAGGGGCTGATCGCCGCGCCGCCGGCCGGCGGGGCCGATGACGACGTGTTGTTCGTGCAGGTCGTGCGGCCGCCGGGCCGCCCGATGTACCTGATCACCTGGGGACCGCTGGCGGCCGAGCGCGTGATCCACTGCCAGCGGCTGCCGGCCGACGAGCACGAGCGGCTGGCCGACCGGATTCGAACGTTCCGCGAGGATCGCGAGCGACGGCTCAATGCCGAGACCATGATCGACCTCGTGCGGGCGAACGAAGGGGATCCGTGGATGTACGCCGTCGACGAGTTCGTGCTCGAGAGCACCGCCGACCCGGGCGTCACCCGTGAGGCGGCGTTGCGACTGACGCAGGTCTTCGGGGCCCTGGAGAACCTCGTGCCTCCGATGGCGGCCCAGGGGCCGCCCACGAAGGTCAGACTGTGCGGCACGACGGCCGAGTATCGCGGCGAGCAGGAGGCCCTCGGCATCCGCGTGGCGAACCCGGCCTTCTTCGTGCCGGCACGGCGGCTGCTCGTCGCCGGAAGCGACATGTCGGCGCTGGTCTCCCAGCGCCGCACCGCGGCCGCGGCCAACGCCATGGCAGCCCGCCGGCTCGAGGACCTCGATCGGCAGCTCAACGCGCGGCTCAAGGCACTGGCTGCCGATCTGGAGCGGCAGGGCATGCCGGCCGCCCAGCGGGCCGACGTCGTGCAGAAGGCGCGAACCCGCTGGCTGCTGGAGCGGGCGGCCGAAGTGGCCCGCATCGAGGCCGCCGATCGCGAGAACGAGGCCCTCGTGGCCGCCGCCCGCCGCCGCTTCTACGCGCGGCTCGCGCACGAGGCCTGGCACGCGTACGCCGAAACCCGTCTCCGGCATCCCGACGCGCCGCGCCTGCCCCCCTGGCTCGACGAGGGGCTGGCCCAGGTCATCGAATCGGCGCCGCTGGAAGCGGGCGAACTGCGGCTCGACGCCGCCGATCCGTCGCGTCTGGCGGCCCTGCAGGCGCTGCTGCGCGACGGCGTGGCCCCGCCGCTTGCCGACATCCTGCGGGCTGACGCAGACACGTTCATCGCCGGGCACGCCGCCGCCACCGAGGCCTCTGGCCGGGCCTATCTCGTCGCCTGGGGGCTGGCGTTCGACCTCGCCGTCGCGGCGCCAATGCTCACGCCCCGCGCGGTCGCCGCCCTCGGCCGCAGCGACGGCGGCGACGCCGTGGCCCGCTTCGAGCACCTCACGGGAATGCCGCTGGAACGCTTCGAGCCGGGCTGGCGCCGACGGATCGCGGCCGTCCGCCGCAGCCACCTCAGTCCCCCGCTCACCCCGGAGCGGTGACCGGCGCAACCACGGCCTCGATCGCCCGCCGCACGGCAACCAGCACCCTGGGATCGGTCACCTTGCCGCCGGCGCGGTCGACCACGTGGAACGCATCGACCACCTGGTCGAGATGCGTGCCGATCTTGGCCGCCTTGACCGAGAGGCCGGCGTCGAAGATCGCCTTCGCGACGCCGTAGAGCAGGCCCGGCGCGTCGTGCGCGAAGACCTCGAGGATGGTGTCAGTCCGGGAGCTCTCGTTGTCGAAGAGCACGCGGGTGGGAAACCGGCCCGCGGCTCCGACCTGCGGCGCGAACGGGTTCCAGCGCCGGGTGAACTGCGGCGGCTGGTCGGCCCGCAGCGAACCGCGGATGGCGGCGGTGATGTCGGCGAGCCGCTCGGCCGGCGGCTCGCCCGCGAAGTCGGGATCGTGGACGGTGAAGTGGTCGATGACCAGACCGTCGGCGAGCGTGTGGATGTCGGCGGCCAAAATCTCCAGCCGCTGGCTGGTCAGGGCGCCGGTGACCCGATGGAAGATGCCAGGCACCACGCTCTCCCGGGTGCCGACACTGACCGCCACCGTCGCCGTTTCGGACTGCCAGCGGGCCAGCGCGAAGACGCCGTCGTCCGGCAGGCGCACCAGGCGGCCGAGTTCCTCCACGATCCGCGCCGGCGGGGTGTCGCGGAGGAAGGAGGCGGGCAGCAGCCGGGCGATCGGCACCACCGGGTCGTCGGCGGGCCGGTCCGCCAGCAGCTGCTCCAACGCCCGGCGGGCCCGCTCGGCTCCGCCTGCAGGGCTCTCGCCGTCGAGATGGCCGAGCGTGCGAAAGTGCAGGTCGCCGAGGAGGTCGGCCTTCCACTTCGTCCAGGTGCCGGGCCCCACCGCGGCGACGTCGGCCGCCGTGAGCAGCGCGAGCATCCGCAGCACCTCCGGCGAGCCCACGTCGCAGGCGAACCCGACCACGATGCTGTCGTCGCCGACATCGCGTCGGAAGGCGAGGTGGGCCATGGTGAGATGCTTGAGCACGAGGAACTCGATGATCTCCGCCTCGTCGGCGGGGAGCCCGAGGCGGGCCACCGCCTCGCGGGCCATCCGGGCGCCGAGCACGCTGTGATCCTCGACGAAGCCCTTGCCGAGGTCGTGCATCGCCAGTGCCAGCAGCAGCGGCCGCTTGCGGCCGAGTTCCCGCCAGGTCGCGGCCAGCCAGCCCTCCTCACGACCGAAGCCGACGGCCCGCTCCACCGACAGCAGGCAGTGCTCGTCCACCGTGTACTTGTGGTAGTTGTTGAACTGCAGCAGGTGACGGGCGTGGGCGAAGCCGGGGATGAGGATTTCGAGGACGCCGATTTCGTGGAGCTTCCGCAGCGCGTCGGCCAGGCCGTCGGGCTTGGTGAACAGCGTCAGGAAGGCGTCGATCGCGGCCTGGTCGGGATCGCGGGGCAGGGCGGGTGCGCCGGCCCGCACGGCCTCCCAGGTCGCCGGCTCGATCGGTAGGCCGTAGAGCATCGCCAGTTCGACGAGGCGAATGATCGACGCGGCGCTCGCGGCGATCCGCGGCGCGGCCCCCGGCAACGCCGCAACCGTGCCCGGCCCCACCAGAAACAGACCGTCGACGCGGTGCCCAAGCGCGGTCGCCGCCCAGGCCCGCACGGGATGCGGGCGACGGACGGCCCGCTCGAGCGCCTCGACCACGCGGACGACGCGGCGGGTGTGCCCGAAATATTCCTGCATGAACCGCTCGACACCGAGGAGCCCAGGGGTCGATTCGATCCCCCGGGCCTGGGCGATCCGCAACTGCTGGTCGCGGGTCAGGTCGTCGGCCGCCTTGCCGGCGGAAAGATGCAGGTCGTTGCGCACGCGGAGCAGAAACTCGGCCGCGTCGCGCACGGCCGCCGCGTCGTCACGGGAGATGCCGCCTGCCAGGGCGATGTCATCGGGCGACGCAGCGGTGTGAAGCACGCGGCCGAGCCAGCCCACGAGTTGGAAATCCCGCAGCCCGCCCGGCGACCGCTTCACATTCGGCTCCAGCAGGGCGACGGTCTGGCCGAATTTCTCCGCCTCCTCGTGGCGGGCCGCCAGCAGCCTTTCGGCATGCCGGCGTGGCGCCCGCCGGATCATCGTCTCCAGCCGGCCCGCCAGCCGCACACGCAGCTCGTCGGGGCCGACGAGCGTGCGGCAGTCAAGCAGGGTGCTCAAGATCGTGGCGTCGCCCGCGGCGAGCCGGCAGGCCTCGGCCACGCCGCGCACGCTCTGCCCCACCTGGAGCCCGGCGTCGAACAGGTCCTGAACCAGCCGCCGCGCGGCCTCCGCAGCGGCGTCGCCCGCGGCGTCGGCATGGAGGAGCATGAGGTCGATGTCGGAGAACGGGGCCATCTGGCGGCGGCCGTAGCCTCCGTGCGCGACCAACGCCACCCGCCGCCGCAGCATGTCGCCGTCGGGCCGCCCGCCGAGAATCGCCTCCCAGACGTCGAGCACGATCGCGTCGAACAGGTCCGTGGCCAGGCCGCAGGTCTGAAAACCAGGCGCCCCGGCGGCGTGCTGGGCCGCAATTCGGGACCGCAGGTCCACCAGCAGCGCGGCGGCCCGCATGACCGCCGGCCGGAAGCCGGCTGCGTCGTCCGCGACGGGAGCGTTCATGGGGGGCCGTCAGTGCGGATGCCAGGGGTCGTCGATCACGCCCGCCCGCCGGTTGGCGACGCGGGCCAGGACAAACAGCAGATCGCCGAGTCGGTTGAGGTATTCGATCGCGTTGGCCGGAATCGTCGCGCCCGGCTGGCCGGCGAGCGTCACCACGCGGCGTTCCGCCCGCCGGCACACCGTCCGAGCGACGTGAATTGCCGCCGCCAGCGGCGTACCGGCCGGGAGGATGAAGTTCTTGAGCGGCTCGAGCTCCTCCTCGTGCCGGTCGATCTCGGTCTCGAGCGCCACCACGTGCGCCGCGGTGATCCGCTCGTTTGCCGGCCCGGGCGTGGCGAGCTGGGCGCCCAGGTCGAAGAGTTCGTTTTGGATGCGGCGCAGCAGCGGATCGAAGGTGGCGGCCGGGGCGTGGGTGCGGACGATGCCGATCTCGCTGTTGAGCTCGTCCACCGTGCCGAAGGCTTCGATGCGGGCGTCGTCCTTGCGCACGCGGGGCCCGCCGAAGAGGCCGGTTTCCCCTGCGTCGCCGGTCTTCGTGTAGATCTTCATCGCCGCGTGCCTCCTGCGGTGCCTGGTCCTCGACGTATACTGCTGGGCATGGCCGAATCCTGCAACTTCCGTTTCAACGCGGCTCTCCTCGCGGCCCTCCTCGGGGCGGCGGCCGCAGTCCGGGCAGAGTCGATCGAGGGCCGGTTCCTGTCGCCGCCGGTCCGGGTGACCGCGGGGATGCCCAAGGCGGGCGAGGGCTACTTCGCGGCTGACGGCCGGACAATCTGCTACCAGGCGGTGCCCGACGATTACCCGTTCTATCAAATCTTCGTGCAGGCCCTCGACGTCGCGGCACCACGGCCGACCGCCCCGCGCCGCGTGAGCACCGGCCGGGGCCGGACGACCTGCGCCTGGTTCGCCCCCGATGGCCGCCGGCTGCTGTTCGCGTCGAGCCACCTCGATCCCGCCCTCGACGCCACCGAGCGGACGGCCCGTGAGCAGGCCGCCGCGGACGCGCGGACCGGCCGCCGACGCCGCTACCAGTGGGACTTCGACCCCGAGATGGATCTGTTCACGGCCAATCTCGACGGCACGGATCTCGTGCGGCTCACGCACGAACGCGGCTACGACGCGGAATGCTCGTTCTCACCCGACGGCACGCAGATCCTGTTCGTCAGCGACCGCGACGGCGATCCCGACATCTACCTGATGAACGCCGACGGCAGCAACGTGCGGCAATTGACCGACGCGCCGGGCTACGACGGCGGCCCGTTCTTCTCGCCGGACGGCCGCTGGATCGCCTACCGCACGGACCGCGTCGAGAAGGACCTGCTCCAGATCCACGTCATGAAGGCCGACGGCTCGGGGGACGTGGCGGTCACGCGGGGCCGCGGTGTGCACTGGGCGCCGTTCTGGCATCCCACGCAGCCCTGGCTCGTGTGGACCGGCGCCGACCATTCCGATCCGACGCAGCGGCCAAACTACGACCTGTGGATCGCCCGCTACACGGCGGGCAGCGACGGTTTCCGCGCTGGTGAGCCGCTGCGGCTCACCGACCATCCGGGTGCCGACGTGCTGCCTGCCTTCTCCGCCGATGGCGGGCTGCTGATGTGGACCGCCAGCCGCGACGGCGACGGCGGCGGCCGCGGTGGCTCGAGCCAACTGTGGGTCAGCCGCGTCGCCCTGGAACCGCTCGCCGCGGCCCTGCCCGCACCTCCCGTGCAGCCCTGAAGGAGACCGCCGTGACGCACGCGCCCCATTCCTCCGCCGACGCGGTCGCCATGATCGGCGGCGGCCAGATGGCCCTCGCGCTGATCGAGGGTTTCTGCCGCGCCGGGCTGCTGGAGCCAACCGCAGTCACAGTCCACGATCCCCATCCGCCGGCCCGCGAGCGGCTCGCCGCCCGGGTGCCCGGCGTGCGGTTCGCCGCCACCGGCGCCGAGGCGGCAGCGGCGCCGACCGTGTTCCTGGCGGTCAAGCCCCAGCAGGCGGCCACAGCCTGTCGGGAGATCGCCGCCGCGCTCTCCTCGGAAACCGTGCTCGTGTCGATCGTCGCCGGGCTCTCGCTGCAATCGCTCGCCGACCTCGCCGGCACGCGGCGGATCATCCGCGTGATGCCCAACACGCCCTGCCTGGTGGGCCGCGGGGTGTCGGTCGTGTGCCGCACGCCCGAGGTGCCGGCCGCCGCGGCGACGCGGGTGCTCGCACTCTTGGCCGCGGTCGGCCACGTCCACGAGGCCGACGAGTCGCTGCTCGACGCCGTCACCGGTCTCTCCGGATCCGGCCCCGGCTTTCTCGCGTTGCTCGTCGAAGCGTTCGCCGACGGGGGCGTGAAGGCCGGCCTGCCGCGGTCGCTCGCCCAGGCGTTGGCCGTGCAGACGCTCTCCGGAACCGGCGCCCTCTTGGAGCAAACGGGCGAGCATCCCGCGCAGATCAAGGACCGCGTGTCGAGCCCCGGCGGCACCACGATCGCCGGCCTGGCCGTGCTCGAGCAGCGCGGCGTCCGCGGCGCGGTCATCGACGCGGTGGTGGCCGCCGCGGCCCGGTCCCGCGAACTCGGCCAGCCATCCACCCGCTGACGTCAGCGGGCGCGGCTCTTCGCCTTCTTGGCCGACTTCTTGGCCGCCTGCTTGGCGGGCGTGGCGCGGGCCAGCTTCTTCGCGGCCTTCTTGGCCCGCTTCTGGCCGCCGGCCGGCTTGGCTTTCGCGCCGCCGAAGATCGCATCCCACCCGGCGGCGTACTGACCGCTGCTTCCCACGCGAATGACCGACATGATGAGTTCCTCGTCGAGAACCGAATGGAGTGTCCGAGCGCTGGCCACGGGCTCCGTGCCCCGCTCATGATGCTAGGTATCAAGTGGCGGACCCACGCGTCAACCGCGGTGCCCTCAGGCGGTCGGCCCGCCACCGCCGGCAGCTTCGGACGCGATCTCCAGGCGCACGGTGCCGAGCGCCGCGGGGAGGGGGCCGCGGGCCGGGGGCGGCGGGGCGGTCGCGACGGCCTGTCGCGGCACGAGCACGAGCAGGTTTCGGTCGCGCAGCATCGCGGTCACATTCGCTCGATACGCCACGCCGGCCGTGGCCGCTGGCAGGGCCGCGCCGTTGACCGCGACCGCGCCGTCCGCCGGGGCGTCGATGACCAGCCACACCGTGTCGGCGGGCGCGAGGCCCGTGGGCCTGCCGAACCGGCGCACCCAGGCCGAGGCCTGCCCCGCATGGCCCGGCTCGGCCTCCCACGCGTTGCCCAGGTTGATGGCGTGGACTCCGCTCACGGCAGCACCTCACTCCGACCGCCGGCCCGGTGTGGCTCCGCACCGGAGACGGCCGATTCCCGGTCAGACTCCATGCCCGCGGCTTTCTGCCCCGAAAAGCCTGCCGGCCACTATACTGCGGATCCGCGGCCCGGATGACGGCCGCATGATAGCCGACGATCGTCGGCGTCCATCACCACAGGAGCCTTCGCAGACCATGGGTATCGCCCTCGAGTTCACCGACGACAATTTCCAGAGCGACGTGCTCAACTCCTCGGTCCCCGTCCTCGTCGACTTCTGGGCTCCCTGGTGCGGTCCCTGCCGGATGATCGGCCCGGTGATCGAGGAACTGGCGGCGGAGAACGCCGGCTCGTTCAAGGTCGGCAAGGTGAACGTGGACGACAACAGCCGACTGGCGATGACCTACAACGTGGCCAGCATTCCCACGATCATGATCTTCAGCGGCGGGCGGCTGGTGCAGCAGTTCATGGGCGTGCAGCCCAAGGCCAAGCTGCAGCAGGCACTCGACGAGGCGAAGGCCGGCTGACGCCGGTTCAGGAACCGGCCCCGGCGGGCACGAGTTCCTGGGCCGATTTCCGCGCGGGGCGGGCCGGGGCGACCACGCCCCGCCACCGCTCCACGATCGAGTCGTCCACGAAGCTCGCCAGGTCGACGTCGGCGCCGGGCTGGCGAAGCTTCTCCACGGCCTTGGCCTCGATCTGGCGCACGCGTTCCCGTGTGACGTCGAAGATCGTGCCGACCTCCTCGAGCGTGTAACTGTAGCCGTCGGCGAGGCCGAACCGGAGGCGGATGATCTCCCGTTCGCGGTAGGACAGGCCGTCGAGCGCCCGCGCGATCGACGACTTGAGCGCCGCCTGGTTGGTGCCCTTGAGCGGATCGTCCTCCCGCTGGTCGCGGACGAACTCGCCCACCGCACTGTCGTCGGAATCGCCCAGCGGCTGGTCGAGCGACACGGGCCGGCGCGACATCCGCCACACGCACTCGGCGTCTTCCAAGGAGATGCTGGCTCGAGCCGCCAGCTCCTCGACATTCGCCTCACGGCCATGCTCCTGGAGGAAGTCGCGGGCGATGTTGCGCAGCTTCGTCATGGTGTCGACCATGTGCACCGGCACGCGAATCGTGCGGCTCTGGTCCGCGATCGCCCGGGTGATGGCCTGGCGGATCCACCAGGTCGCATAGGTCGAGAACTTGAAGCCCCGGGCGTGCTCGAACTTGTCCACGGCCCGCATCAGTCCCGAGTTGCCCTCCTGGATGAGGTCGAGGAACGAGAGCCCGCGGTTGCGATACCGCTTGGCGATCGAGATCACCAGCCGGAGGTTGCCCGCGGCCAGTTCGCTCTTGGCCGTGTCGTACCGCCGCTGCAGGTCCGTGAGCCGGTCGAGCCGCCGGCGGAGGGTGTTGCGGCTCTCGCGGGTGACGAGGAGGATCCGGCGCTGCTCGGTCGCGAGGCCGCGGAGGGCCGCCGCGTCGCCGCCGCAGGTCTCCATCCGCTCGCGGGCGGCATCGAACCGGGCCGCCAGGCCGCGGAGCTGCTTGAGCAGGGGATAGAGCCGCTGGATGCGGAGGTGCATCTCCTCGACGAGCCGCACGGCCTTGTTGCGCTGCCGCACGAGCCGCCGCCAGGCCGCCTGGCGCCGCTCCAGCGGCATGCTGCGGGACATCGCCACGCGAAACAGCCGCCGCTTCTCCTGCTCGATCCGTCGCAGCGTGACGAGGTTGGGGGCGAGCCGCTTGAGCAGCCGCTTCTTCTCCCGCGTGTTCGTCACCGAGACCTCAATGGTGCGGTCGAGCCGCACCGTGCCGGCCTGAACCTTCTCGAGGAGTTCCACGGCGCCGGCGAGGACGAAGTCGTTGGCGAGCAACGTGCGCCGAAACCGACGCCGCCAGTGCTCGATCTGCCGGGCGCTCGCCACCTCGGTCTCCCGGTTGAGGAGCGGGATGCCACCCATCTGCAGCAGGTAGAGCCGCACCGGGTCGTCGATCGCGGTGGTGGCCTTCGCCTGACGGGGCCGGGCCGGGGCGGGCCGGGCCGGGGCGGGACGGGACGGAAGCGGGCTGACGGGCATGCCGGACACGGAGCGCATGGGGGGTTCCTCGGGGTGCGGATCGTCATCCCGACTTTGCAGATCCGGTGCCAGCGCCGGCAAACTCCGCCAGAGGGCCGGTTTTCGCGATGAAAACGCCGCGCGGCGCGGGCGGACGGGCGGGCCGTGTCGCCGCCGGGGCACACTGGCGACGGCCGCGCGTCGGCCGGATGCAACGTCGGGCCCGGGGGTGGTTCAAGATCGCGGCCCCGGGCGCACGAAGACACCCGGACTGTCGGGACCGCGGTGTCGCTATACTCCGGTCGATCCTCCGACGACGATCGTGCCGGTCGTGCGACCGGACGGGAGCAGTTGGCGCATGAACATCCTCGTGCCCGCGATCGTCGGCCTGGCGCTGCTCGCCGGCCTGCTCACGCTCGCCTTCGGTCACAAGGGCTGGAGTTGGGGCACCGTGGCGGCGGCCATCCTCGCGCTGCTCGCCTCGGGGGGCTACGTCTACCTCGCCGCTCGGATTGCCGAGCGCGAGCGGGCCTGGACGAAGGTCGTGCGGAAATACGAGGCCGACCTTCTCCGGGAACGCGATGCCACGACCCTCATGGCCCAGGGGAAGCCGCAGCCGATTCCCGGCGAAAAATCGCTCGTCGCCCTGGCCGACGAGAAGGCCCGCTGGCGGCGGGCTCTGGACCGAGTCGAGACCTGGCGGGGCCGGGCCTGGAAGCAGGCTACGTTCGCGCCGCCTCAGGCCGATGCCCCCGGCACGATCACGCTCCTCGAGCAGGAGGCCCCGGCGGCCGCGGAAGCGGAACCTGCCGCGGCTGCGCCGGAGGGCGGCGCACCGGAGGCGGAAAAACCCGCCGCCGGCAGCCCAGCGCTGCCGATCAACGCCGGCGCGGAGGTCTCGGTGTTCGACGACGCCACGCTCGCAGAGGGGGGGCGATTCCTCGGCGTGTTCCGCGTGGTGGCCGCGGCCTTCGATGCGGCGGCGAAGCGGACCACGCTGCAGATCGTGCCCGCGGTGCCGCCGGACGCCACGGACCGACGGGCCTGGTCGAAGACCTACGAGTCCGTCACGGTCTACGAGGACCTGCCCGTCGACCGATGGATGGCGTTCCACCGGATGCCGAACCAGGCGGCCGCGGACACGACTGCCGGCGTGCTGCCCGCTCCCGCCAAGACCGACCCCAAAGAACTGCTCGCCAAGCTCGAGCGGCTGGAAGCGGCGTTCGAGCGACACGGCACGGAGGTCGAGGGAGACCCGGAGGAGATCGCCGCGCGGATCGCCGCCGGCACCGCAGCCCCCGGCCGCTACTGGGCTGAAGTGGAGTTCACCGCCCCCCACGACCTCGACGAGGGAGTGGTCAAGCGGATCACCGACCTGCTGGCGCCCGACATCGACGACGAGGACATGGTCAAGAAGGCGT
>Ga0315900_10007778_pt1 | contig 13966 bp, 12 predicted proteins | sample LakEriMetagenome_FD_203521 | JGI IMG/M metagenome (GOLD analysis project Ga0315900, IMG submission 203521) | Freshwater fungal communities from buoy surface, Lake Erie, Ohio, United States - Buoy 12 MA114 | ecosystem: Environmental > Aquatic > Freshwater > Lake > Lake biofilm | place: USA: Lake...
TGGGCAATCTGGCTCGGACTGAATTTGCTCTTTTTCATTTTTGTACTGGTTTAAAATTAGACTTTTTGTCTATTTTCTATCCGTACTATTTTTGGGGGAGCTTACAGTTGCAACCTCAATTTCCGTTGGCAAATATGATGTCAAAGAACGAATTGAAAGCAAATCACAACGACCGACACGTGGGACTACCTGACGCTGCCGTTGGCAAATATGATGTCAAAGAACGAATTGAAAGCAAATCACAACACTATTACTGATTTATCCGGGAATCCTTTAGTTGGCAAATATGATGTCAAAGAACGAATTGAAAGCAAATCACAACTAGTCGGCCGGAATTACACGGTTAAAAAGCGTTGGCAAATATGATGTCAAAGAACGAATTGAAAGCAAATCACAACGGGGTGGAATGGAAGCGTCGCGGGAACAATGTTGGCAAATATGATGTCAAAGAACGAATTGAAAGCAAATCACAACGGTCTTTGTAGAATGGCAGTTCCATGTTAAGTTGGCAAATATGATGTCAAAGAACGAATTGAAAGCAAATCACAACGCAATAGTAACTATATTAATACAACTTACAAGTTGGCAAATATGATGTCAAAGAACGAATTGAAAGCAAATCACAACAGCCCAGACTCCTTTCAGTGTTCAGGAGCTGTTGGCAAATATGATGTCAAAGAACGAATTGAAAGCAAATCACAACTATGAATCCAAGGATTGGATGATTGGTAAAGTTGGCAAATATGATGTCAAAGAACGAATTGAAAGCAAATCACAACCAAAGTCATCCAGCAGTGCGAAATAATCCGTTGGCAAATATGATGTCAAAGAACGAATTGAAAGCAAATCACAACGACCTTACGCCTCTCCATAGTAAATAAGCGGTTGGCAAATATGATGTCAAAGAACGAATTGAAAGCAAATCACAACTGGGCATTATATAGACCCATGCGGTAGCAGTTGGCAAATATGATGTCAAAGAACGAATTGAAAGCAAATCACAACTATTTATCGTTGATTATTTGGAGTTGGTAGTTGGCAAATATGATGTCAAAGAACGAATTGAAAGCAAATCACAACTCTTACGAATGGACAAGCTGCTTCTTGAGCGTTGGCAAATATGATGTCAAAGAACGAATTGAAAGCAAATCACAACAGAATGCCAGTATTAGACCTGAGTAGTCCAGTTGGCAAATATGATGTCAAAGAACGAATTGAAAGCAAATCACAACGGATATTCAGGGTTTCATAACTCAGGCATCGTTGGCAAATATGATGTCAAAGAACGAATTGAAAGCAAATCACAACAGCATTGCACCAGGGACAAAGAAGGGAGAGTTGGCAAATATGATGTCAAAGAACGAATTGAAAGCAAATCACAACAGCATATCGAAAAGGCAAGTAAGTTTTTTCGTTGGCAAATATGATGTCAAAGAACGAATTGAAAGCAAATTGTAAGCCGTCCAAAAAATTGTACGGCTTGCAAATTATCAAACTTTCTACATTTGAATCAAATAAAAATAGGGAGCTTTCAACACAATGAACAATATCCAAAATGGTCTTTTTATTTCCATAAAGGAGCTGATTGAACAAAGTCGCCAGCAGGTTGCCATAACAGTGAACGCCACGATGAGTATGCTGTATTGGCAAATTGGCAATCGCATCAACCAGGAGATAGATGGACAAAACCGTTCAGAAACGTATGGTAAACAGATTGTCGCTACACTGTGGCGACAATTGGAGGCGGAGTATGGCTCCTCATTTTCGGAGAAAAATCTTCGAAGGATGATGCAATTTGCCCAGATATTCCCAGACGAAAAAATGATTGGATCACTTATAAGACAATTGAGTTGGTCCCACATCAAACTTCTGATTCCTATCGAGGATCCACAAAAGCGTAATTTTTACATTGAAATCTGCAAACTGGAAAAATGGAGTGTACGTATTTTTCAGGAACGCATACAATCCATGCTCTATGAACGCACTGCCATCAGCAAAAAGCCTGAAATTACCATTCAGAACGATTTGGAAGTCCTGAAAAATGAACAAAAACTAAATCCGGATCTGGTTTTCAGAGATCCTTATTTTCTGGATTTTCTTGGTCTGGGCGATAAATATTCGGAAAAGGATTTAGAAAACAGCATTATTGTTGAAATGCAACAATTTATTAGCGAATTGGGCAGCGACTTTGCTTTTCTGGCCAGGCAAAAGCGTATCACCATTGATGACCGGGATTATTACATCGATTTACTGTTTTATCATCGGAGACTTAAGTGCTTGGTCGCCATTGATTTGAAAATCGGAGAATTTCAGGCAAGCTATAAGGGTCAAATGGAATTGTATCTGCGCTACTTAGAGAAATACGAACAGGTGGACGGCGAGAATTCGCCTATCGGCCTGATTCTATGCACCGGTAAAAACGAAGAACATATTGAGCTGCTCCAACTGGATAAAAGCCAGATTCGGGTCGCGGACTATTTAACAGCTTTGCCAAGTCAGAAGGTCTTGCAGGAAAAACTCCATCGCGCTGTTGAAATCGCGCGCAACAGGATGAATTTGACAGGCGAATAAAGGGTCAACAACTTATTCCAGATTGATAACTCAAAATTATTTTCTCAGGCTGCCCCGATAAATCCCTCTTAAGTGGCCCACTTCAACCAATAAAAAACAAGCACTTACAACCTCTCCATCTCCTCCCGCACAAAATCCATGAGGGAACGGATGTTGTCGCCGGAAAAGTCGAAGCGGATGCCGGCAGTTTCATACACTTCACGGATGCCGGCGGTGTGGCCCAGGGCAAGGGCATTCAGGTATGACTCCAAAGCCTTTTCCGGGTTCTCACGGTAGTTTTTCCAGACGGCAATCGCGCCCAGCTGGGCCATCCCGTATTCGATGTAGTAAAAGGGCACTTCAAACAGGTGCAGCTGCTTCTGCCAGGCTACTTCCCGGAAATGCTCATAGCCTGCATAGTCCACCATTCCGGAAGAAAAGCGGCCGGAAATTTCCAGCCAGGCCCTGGTTCTTTCTTCAGCCGTGTGCATGGGATTTACATACACCCAGTGCTGAAAGGCATCGATGGTGGCAACCCAGGGAAGGGTGTCCATCACCTGCGCCAGGTGTTCTTTCTTCGCTCTTTTCAGGTCGGCCGCATCCGGAAAATACACATCCCAGTGGTCCATGCTCATCAGTTCCATGCTCATGGAAGCCAGCTCGGCCACCTCCGAACTGGTATGCTTGAAGAAGCTCAGGGGCAGAAAACGGGTTACGATGCTGTGCACCGCATGGCCGCCCTCGTGCATCAGGGTAACCATGTCGCGCAGGGTATCCGAGGCATTCATGAAAATGAAGGGAAAACCGGTCTGATCGAGCGGATAATTATAACCACCCGGCGCCTTTCCCTTGCGGGATTCCAGGTCGAAATGACCTCTTGCCTCCATGGCTTTCAGGCAGTTGCCCAAAAAGGGATCCAGGCGACTGAATACTTCAATGCCCTTGTCCAGCAGGTCCTTTCCGTCGGAAAATGCCTTGAGCGGAGGAAGTCCGTTTTCCTGTACCGCCAGGTCATAGGGTTTCAGGGTTTCGAGTCCGAGGTTGCGGCGGCGCTCCTCCATTTGTTCTTTCAGCAGCGGCACCACGGCTGCTTCCACCGAGGCGTGAAAATCCAGGCAATCCTGCGGGGTATAATCGAAGCGGCCCATGGCCTTGAACGAATAGTCCCTGAAATCGGCAAAACCTGCATTCTGCGCCACCTTGTGCCGAAGGGAAACCAGCTCTGAATAAAGTTGCTGCAGCTTTCCGGCATCGGCATGGCGCCTGCCCTGAATCTTTTCGTACATGCTTTTCCGCTCTTCACGGTCGGTGGATTGCAGAATGCTCGCAGCCCTGGGCATGGGCAGCTCCTCCCCTTTCCATTCTACCGACATTGCCCCGGAGATGGAGGCAAATTCCTGGGCTTTGGTCTGAATTTCGGTATTCAGCGGAATGTTTTCTTCGCGGAAAATCTCCAAATCCTTCTGAATGTTCTTTCGCAGGATGTCGGCTCCCTTGAAATCAAGACTTTCAAATCCCGGCAAAGCGACCAGGCGTTTGTTCAGCTCATTCGTAAGCCGGGAAACTTCGGGGTCGATTTCTTCAATGAAAAAACTGTAGGCCTCGGATGCTTCCTTGTCCTGCGTATTGCAGGTCATTTTTATGTAGCGCCAGGCCAGGTCTTCTTCCAGCCATGCGGCAAGTTCAGAACTGTCTTCCAGCCAGCGGCGGGTTTCTTCTGCCGAAGCCACAGGCCTGTCCAGCAATTGCCGGAACCAGGAAGAAACAAAGGCAGCATCGCTGGCCCTGGCGTCTGCGGGTATAAATATCAGGGATGGATTTTCCCTGTCGATGCAGGGCTGGAAAGTGTGTAAAGCCATATCAGCGGTAATAGGAAAAATAAATCAGCAAAATCAAAACGAGAATGGCGACCCAGGCAGCAAAGCGGGCCGATTGCTTCGCCTGAACGAAAAGCATGCCTCCCGTACGGTAAAAAAAACTACCGGACAACCGGAGCAGGCCATCCAGAACATAGCGGTCGGTAAAGCGGCTGAAATAGCCCGCCACCACCAGCGATTTTGAAGCCATTTCCAGTCCGGAATCCAGCACCCTGTCATCGGTCCTGCGGCCCAGGCCTGCAAGAAAAACCAGTGCTGCCCCACCTTTCTTTATGACGAAGGCAGCCGGCCGGAATTCCATAAAAACGGACTGAAAAACTGCCGGAAACTGCCGGTAGAAAGCATAATCCCGGCTCAGCCAGGCGAATCCAAGTCCCAGCAATGCAGCGGCAAAATCAGGACTCACCGAATGACCACCAATCCCCAAAAAGGCGGTCAGCCAGCCTTCCGAAGAAAAGGGATTGAAACCAAGAATCCAGAATCCCGATGCCAGTGCCAGCAGAAAAACCGGGAAGGCCATGGCAAAGGGAAAAGCCGGGGCCTCATTTTCACCCCGGAAGCAAAGCGTAAGAAAAATCCGGCCGGCATAGACTGCCGTGAGAAAAGTTCCGGCCTGCATGCCGGCAAACATCATCCACTCAAATCCGCTTCCGCTTTCCCAGGGACTGCCAAACAGCGATTCCTTGCTGATGAAACCGGAAGTCAGCGGCAATCCGGCGAGAGCCGCAAGAAGAATCATCAGCGCTGCCTTTGCCGGCAGCGACTTCGCAAGAATACCGCCTAGCCTTTCATAGGAATCTGTTTCCTTTTCAGGAACGCCGGAATGCAGCATGGCCTGCATGAGCCAGCCGCAGAGCAGGAACAGTCCTGCTTTGAAAAAAGCATGGCAAATGAGGTGCAGCATCACGCCTTCGGTACGGCAAAGACCAAGTCCGGCCATCATGAGTCCGAGCTGCGCCATAGTAGAAAAAGCCAGCGTGGATTTCAAATGCTGACTGGCCATGGCCGCCAGGTTTCCTGCCAGCAGGCTGATGAGTCCGGTTACGGCCAGTACCTGCATAACCACAGGCGGCATGAAGGGCGAAAGGCGGCTCATCAGCCAGACACCCGCAGCCACCATGGTCGCCGAATGCAGCAGGGCAGAAACCGAAGCCGGTCCGGCCATTGCCCGCTTCAGCCAGACGGAAAACGGGAATTGTGCGGATTTGATAACGGCCGAAATCAGAAGAAAAAAACAAATTACCTGACCGGTAGGCGAATCCAGAAAAATCCCGGCCCCCTCCGGAAATTCCGTTTTTACCGAAACCGGAAAAAACAAGCCGAAGGACACCAGCAAACCGATGCCGCTCAGCAGAAAAAAATCACCGGCCTTGTTGATCAGAATAACCTGAAAGGCTGAAGCCACCGCCTCTTCCTTCCGGTACCAGAACTGCACCAGCAGCCAGGAAAGAAGTCCGACCATCTCCCAGAAAATAAAGAGGGAAAAGAGCGAGGAAGAAAGAAAAAGGCCAGCCATGGCCAGCTGAAAAAGCCCGATGAGAAAATGAAAATAGCCCTGCGAATCGCTTTCCTTCAGGTATCGGGTGGAATGCAGCTGAATCAGAAAACAAAGCAGCGCGACCAGCAAAGCAAGGCCACAGCGCAGCTGATCGAACTGAAGCCGGATTTCAAGGGCAAAGCGCTCCGATGCGCTCAGAAAGGGAATGGCCGTTTCGGCATATTGACTCTGAGGATTTTGAAGAAAAAGCAGGACGGCAGCAAGCGGAATAAATGCCGGAATCAGATAAAGAAATACCCCCCTGCGTAGCCTGAGCAGCCAGGCAATCAGGCTTAGCAAAACCGCAACCGGATAAGAGAGCAGTAATAGTTCCGGATTGATCATTTTTCAGAAAGGCATCTTTTCTCCTTCGCTTCAAGGGCTTCCTTCAAACCCGATTCCGCTGCTTTCGACCATTGAATGCAGGCAGAATCCGGCTGTCCCAGCGCGTAATGTGCATTACCCAGGTTGAGCAGTGCCTGTGCATTTCCCGGCTTGATTTTGAGGGCCTCCTTAAAATCCTGAAAAGCCATATCAGGCATTCCCTTTGTAAAAAACAGGCTGCCGCGGTTCATACGGCACTCAAAAAACAGGGGATTTTTTTTGAGACAGCGCTCGAAATCCGAAAGGCTTCCGCTGGTATCGCGGTTTTCAAGACGCAGGTTGGCGCGGAGGTAAATGCCTTTGTAAAAGGCAGGAAAACCCATTACAAGGGAATCGGCAGTTTTAAGGGCACGGTCTTTGTTGCCTTCGGAGGCCTGCTTCCAGGCCCGGCAGTACAGAATGTACTCGTTCCGTCCCGGCAAGGCAGCCAGGGCAATGCGCACGGAATCGCTTGCAGCCGATCGTTCACCCCACTGTTTTTCAAAGGCTTCCCGAAGACGCAATTCCTGTTCACCGGGACCTTCGGAACCGGTTGTAGTACAGGAAACCACAAATAATAGCAGAAGTGAAACAAGCAGCCTCATATGGCGGGCAAGTTAAGGGATGAACGGCAGAATCCTCTGAAAATGCCTCTTGAAAAAACCCTTCTTTTCAGATGGTTTTTTTTGAAAATCCGGGTTACCTTTCCAAAGTTTAAAGGCATTAAGCCTGAATAAAGTCCTGAAAATTATGCTTAGGCAGCGACTCATAGGACCCCTGTTTCTGATGCTGATGTTCAGCGTGCAGGGAAGAGCGCTGTCTGGAAATCCCGGAACAGGCTCTTTTCCGTCCACCCTGAGCTCACTCTTCTCCCGGGAGTCGTTTTCACCTCTCAACACCGCCGGCAGCGAGTTTTATCTCAATGATGAAGAAAAACTGCTGGTGGCCTTGTGCAACCTCGCCCGGCACGACGGCCCTGCCTTTATTCGGGAAGTCATCCTTCCCGCCGGCATCGACACCAGCCTGCCCGCCGTAAAGGCCGGAATGGAAAAACTGAAAGTTACCCGCAATCTTGTCCCCCTGATGCCTGCTTATTCCCTGCACAAAACTGCCTTCCGCCATGCGCGGGACATGGGGATGAAAGGTGATTCCGGTCATGTGGGCAGCGACGGCAGAAATTTTCATCAGCGCATTTCTGAGCAGTTTCCAAGTCTCGGCAGTTTTGCCGAAAACTATTACCTCGGCAGCGGTGAAGCCACCGGAATCGTCATTGCCCTGCTTACCGGCAGCGGTGAAAAACAGGTTTATGCCGACAACATCCTTTCCCCCAATCTCCATTACATCGGCGTTTCCATTCAGCCGCACCGCCTTTCCTGCAGCAATGCCGTGCTTGATTTTGCCCGAAAGCCGGCTCAGCTTCCAGGCACCTCAGCTGGAACCGTGAAAAGAAAAAAGTCCGAGGCCTATTTTATGGACTGTCCGAAAGGCCGGCAGCACGATCAGGCAAAAAAACAGCGTTTTTCCTTCTTCGGACTTTTCAGCCGCAGTCACTGAGCATTGACGGCGGTCAGACCTTTGGTCAGACCGAAAATCCATTCTGAATTCCGGGGCGGCCTGGTTAAAATATTCTGCAAAGGCTGCCCACTTTACCGCCGTCCGGCCATAGGCACTGACGGCGGTCGGACCTTTGGTCAGACCGACCTGATCAGCGCCCGCCGAATACCGCCGTTCCCATCCTTACCATGGTACTCCCCTCCTCCAGCGCTATCCGGTAATCCTGACTCATTCCCATGCTCAATTCTTCCATCTTCACATTGGAATAAGAATTCTGTCGGTTCAGTTCTTCCTTCAGTGCTGCCAGACCCCGGAATTCCGCCCGTACTTTTTCCTTGTCCTCCGTATTGGTGGCGAGCCCCATCAGACCCATAAACAGCACATGGGGATAACGGGCCGGCCCTCCCTCCAGCATCCATGTGCGCAGTTCTGCTGCATCCCAGCCGCTCTTATGTTCCTCCTCCGCAATGTGCACCTGCAACAGAACCGAAATCTGCCTGCCGGCTTTAACAGCCTGCTTTTCAATCTCCTGAAGCAATTTTTCCGAATCCACCGACTGAATCAGCGCAATGAAGTCTGCAATGTATTTTACCTTATTGGTTTGCAGGTGACCAATCAGATGCCAGCGGATGTCGCCCGGCAGTTTATCGCGCTTCTCCAGAATTTCCTGTACCCGGTTTTCACCGAATTCCCTGTAGCCTGCGTCATAGGCCTCCATGATCAGCTCCGGAGGAAATGTCTTACTTACAGGCAGCAGCCTTGCCTTCCCGCCCTGAATGGATTTTTCCAGTTCACCCAGATTTTTCTTTACATTGCTTACCATAAAAGCCGTGGAATTGCGTTTAATTTCTTTTGTTTTGAGTCACAAAAAAACAGCTAAGTCCGTGAAGCCGCTAAAAAGTTTTCTTTTCCTTTTGCTGATTCTTTTTTCAGGAGAAATTCTGGCGCAGGTTCCTGTAAAACTCTATTTCGACAGCCTTACCAGGAAGAAAATCAGGGCTGAGTTTTTTTACAATAACCTCGACGACAGCCTGCTTACAGGAACATACAAAAGCTACCATCCGAACGGCCGTCCGGCCATGACCGGTCAGTACGCCAACGGAAAAAAGGACGGCCCCTTCACCGAATTTTTTGCCAATGGAAAAAAGCGCCTTGAAGCCGTTTTCAGGGATGGCAGAAAAGATGGCCCCATGCTGGCCTACGACACCACCGGCCAACTTCTCCAGAAATCCAGCTTCAGCAACAACCAGCTCAGCGATTCCCTCATTGCCTGGTATCCCGGAGGCGGCCTCAAATCCAAAGCTGTCTTCATCCGGGATTCCATCGAGGGAATGGCAGTGGAATATTACCGGGATGGAAAACTCAAAAAGGAACTCATGCACCGGAAGGGCAAACCCAACGGAATCTGCAAAGAGTATTTCCCAAGTGGCATCCTGAGCATAGAAGCCAATTATGTGGATGGCTACCTGAGCGGCAACTACAAGGTCTATTACGACAACGGCCAGCTGGATACCGAGTCACACCTGGAAAAGGGCACCAAAAACGGGGGCTTTACTTCCTGGTCACGGGACGGCAAAAAAATGCAGGTGGGCTACTACCTCGACGGCCGTTACCATGGTGAATTCCAGACCTATTATCCGGAAGGGCCGCTGAAAAGCAAAATCACCTGGCAGAGTGGACAAAAAGATGGTCCGGCGCAATACTATTACCCCGACGGAAAGCTGAAGGAAGAAGTGGAATTCGATACCGACAAAAAAATATCCTCCCGGTCTTACTGGCCCGACGGCAAAACGGAGTCGGTGAAACGCTACGGTAAAGGCGAAAGCCCGCTCGGCGAATGGATCTTCTACCACACTACCGGTAAAAAGAAGGAGCAGCTGGTGTACAACGAAGCCGGCAAACGCCATGGTACAAGACTGCTCTGGGATTCACTGGGAAATAAACTGGCCGAAGAATCCTGGCTCAACGATCTGAAGACCGGACCTTCACGCAGCTTCCATGCAAACGGGAAAGTAAACGAGGTATTCAATTACCAGGGCAACTACATCCAGGGAATTTTTCAGCAGTTTCATCCTAACGGTAAACCTGCACTTACCGGCAATTACAAAAACAGCAAGAAAAACGGGCTTTGGGAATACTTCAACGAAGACGGCCAGACCCTGCGGGTAGAAACCTGGAAAATGGACAAGCTTGTTTCTACAGTGAACAAAAAGCCCAAGGCTGTAAAAAAATAGCAGCATAAGCAGTTGGGCCTGTCCGCCGCCTTCGGCTGGCGGCCGCGCTCTCCGGTATAGTCCCGTTCTTCTGGCTTATGCTGCGCATAGCCTGCAGAACGGGAGCTGCCCCTTCGATCGCTCAGGCAAAAACTGAATCCCGGAATGGCTCATACACCATGCGTATGCCCTCCTCCAGTTCGATTTTATGATGCCATCCCTGACGGTGCAGTTTACCCACATCCATAAGCTTGCGGGGCGTACCATCCGGTTTGCTGCTGTCCCAGACAATCCGGCCTTTGAATTCCGTAATCCGGGCAATCATTTCGGCCAGCTCTTTGATGCTGAGGTCTTCACCGGTTCCGATGTTGATCAGGCCGGCATCCGAATAATGATCCATCAGATACAGGCAGGCGTCGGCAAGGTCATCGGCATGCAGGAATTCCCGCTTGGGTGAGCCGCTGCCCCACACAACCACTTCCTCACGGCCGGCCTGCTTTGCCTCATGAAACTTCCGCAGCAGCGCAGGAAGCACATGGGAATTATTCAGGTCATAGTTGTCGTTTGGTCCGTACAGGTTGGTCGGCATCACCGAAATAAAATCGCAGCCATATTGTATGCGGTAAGATTCGCACATCTTGATGCCGGCAATTTTGGCGATGGCGTAAGGCTCGTTGGTGTACTCCAGTAAACCCGTCAGCAGGTATTCTTCTTTCAGCGGCTGAGGCGCCATTTTAGGATAAATGCAGCTGGAGCCAAGAAAGAGCAGTTTCTTCACACCATTCACATAAGACTGATGAATCACATTGTTCTGGATCATCAGGTTCTCGTAGATAAAATCAGCCCGGTAAACATTGTTGGCATGAATGCCGCCTACCTTGGCTGCTGCCAGAAACACATATTCCGGTTTTTCCTCCGCAAAAAACTGCTCCACTGCTGCCTGATTACGCAGATCAAGCTCAGAAGACTTGCGGGTAATGATATTGCGGAATCCCCGGCTCTCGAGCGCGCGGTGTATCGCCGAGCCAACCATTCCACGGTGTCCGGCAATGTAAATTTTAGCGTTGATTTCCATTTGGTGTATCCTCTTCGTTTATTGATGTCAACAGCCTTATTCGTAGTAGTTCATGATTTTGTGCCCGCCTTTCTGCAGGTACTTGTCACGCTTGAAAAGGCTCAAATCACTGCTCATCATGTCTTTAACAAGAGCAGGCAGATCGTATTTCGGCTTCCAGTTCAGTTTGGTCATGGCCTTGGTCGGATCCCCGATGAGCAGATCCACCTCGGTCGGGCGGAAATACTTCGGATCTACCGCTACCACAGCCTTGCCGGTTTCCAGCTGGTACTCCGGATTGTGACAAGCCTTGATGTAACCAACTTCATCCACACCTTCACCGCGGAATTCGAGTTCAATGCCCACTTCATCGAAGGCCATTCTCACAAAATCGCGTACATAGGTGGTAATGCCGGTAGCAATCACAAAATCTTCCGGCTCAGGCTGCTGAAGAATCAGGTACATGGCCTCTACATAGTCTTTAGCATGGCCCCAGTCACGTTGGGCATCGAGGTTGCCGAGGAACAGTTTATCCTGAAGTCCAAGTGCAATTTTGGATACGCCACGGGTAATTTTTCTTGTTACAAAAGTCTCTCCGCGAATGGGAGATTCGTGATTGAACAGAATACCGTTGCAGGCATACATTCCGTAAGCTTCACGATAATTCACTGTAATCCAGAAACCATACATCTTGGCCACAGCATAGGGAGAGCGAGGATAAAACGGAGTTTTTTCCGATTGCGGTACTTCCTGCACCAGACCATAAAGCTCCGAAGTTGAAGCCTGATAAATTCTCGTTTTCTCATTGAGACCCAGAATGCGCACCGCCTCCAGAATGCGAAGCGTACCGATTCCGTCTGCATTGGCCGTGTATTCAGGAGTATCAAAACTCACTTTCACATGGCTCATGGCACCGAGGTTGTAAATTTCATCCGGCTGCACCTCCTGAACAATTCTTATCAGGTTGGTAGAATCTGTCAGATCGCCGTAGTGCAGTTTAAATCGAATGTTTGTTTCATGCGGATCCTGATAAAGATGGTCGATGCGGTCGGTATTGAATAGAGAGGAACGGCGTTTAATTCCGTGAACCTCATATCCTTTTGCCAATAAAAATTCCGCGAGATAGGCGCCATCCTGACCGGTTATACCGGTAATCAGTGCTTTTTTCATGTCAGTTTCTAAAAAAGTAAACGGGGCGCAAGGTAGGAAAAATATGTTGTTATGCTTCAAGCGGTATGAGACCTTATGGTTAATTTTGGCCTTTATATGGTAATAGGCGATAAGGTACGCATGCTGCACAGCCACGGCGAGGGGCATGTCACAAAAGTAGAGGGCGACACGGCCATGGTCATGCTGAGTCAGGGCATTGAAATCCCGGTTCCGCGAAAGCACCTGGTGGTAGTGGCAACCCGGCAGGAAGCCGTGCAGGTGGAAAAGGCCGGCACATCAGGAAAACCGGTTCATGGAACAGCAAAAGCAGCCATGCTTTTTCTCAGTGAGGGCCTTTATCTGGCTGGAATTCCGCGTTCGCCCATGCTGCTCGACTTTTTTCTGGTCAATCCTTCCGATTATCAGCTCTCCGTGCTGGTGTACAAACTTGCCCGGCCCAATCATCAGTTTCACGGTCACTTTTTAGTGCAGCCAAAAACATCTGTTCCCATACCGGGACCTTTTCCGAAACAGGAAAACAATCACTTGTTCGGACTCGCCTTTCAGTTCATCAAGTTTCACCCTGCCCGCGGAAATCCGGCAGCACCCGGAGAATTCCGCCTTGCCTTTTCGCAGGTTCCCTGGGAAAAGACCAGGCAGCGGATTCCGGTTATGGAGCAGGAAGGCTATCTGATACAGCTCGATGCCAGCCCCGGCAAGGCAGACCCTGCACAGATTCGCGAGCGCATGCTGGAAGGCAATGCCGCACCTGTGCCTGCACCGACTCCAGCTCCGAAAGCAGCCTCCCGGGAAGTTGACATCCACATCGAAAAACTGCTGACGGATTTCAGCCAGCTAAGCACCGCCGAAATTCTGGAAGTGCAGATTGCTGCATTTGAGAAAGCCTTCGACCGCGCCCTGGCAGAAGGTCTGGAAAAGCTCATCGTCATCCACGGAACCGGCAATGGCATCCTCCGTGGCGAAGTACACAAAAGACTTTCCGGAAGCAGATTCATCCGCCATTTCAAAGATGCCAGAAAAGAACGCTTCGGCTACGGGGCCACAGAAATCGAATTCTGACAGCAGGAATTCAAAAAGTAAAATTGTTTTAAACTGATTTGTTTTTCTTTGAGCCCGAAATGTCTGACATCAGCACGCTCTCCATTGTGATCCCGGCCTACAACGAAGGGCCCACCATTCACCATATCCTGAATCGCATTAAGGATGTCAGGCTGAACAATGGCATTCAGAAGGAAATCATCATTGTAAACGATTGCTCAAAAGACAACACCGAGCAATCCATTCTAAAGTACCAGTCAGAAAATCCTGAGCTCAACATTCAGTATTATAAACACGAGGTCAACAAAGGCAAAGGCGCTGCCCTTCACACCGGAATTTCAAAGGCAAAGGGAGAATTCCTGATCATTCAGGACGCCGACCTCGAATATGACCCGGAGGAATACAACCTGCTGCTCGCGCCCGTAATCCGCGGCACGGCCGATGTGGTGTATGGCTCCCGCTTCATGGGTGGAAACCCGCATCGCATGCTCTTCTTCTGGCATACCATCGGCAACAACATTCTCACCTTCCTGTCCAATATGTTCTCCAACCTGAACATGACCGACATGGAGACCTGCTACAAGCTCTTCCGCACCTCCATCATTCAGAA